>CEVX01020823.1_pt1 | contig 10987 bp, 13 predicted proteins | sample 356561 | NCBI WGS metagenome assembly CEVX01 (sample SAMEA2623886, study PRJEB7988) | marine metagenome | biome: marine biome (ENVO:00000447); feature: surface water layer (ENVO:00002042); material: "saline water (ENVO:00002010), including plankton (ENVO:xxxxxxxx)" | depth 5 m | reverse complement strand
GGACTGAAAATCCTCGTGTCGGCAGTTCGATTCTGTCCCTGGGCACAAAGCAATGAATCAAAATAAAATAGACCAACTACTCGATGAGGCGCTCACTTTACATCATGAAGGAAAGCTAGAGAGAGCTGATTCAATTTATAAAAAAATATTGAAAACTGATGAAAACAATTTTCAAGCAAATCATTTGCATGGTTGCGTTTTATCACAAAATTCAAATTTTGATGAAGCTATAATATTTTTGATTAAATCAGTAAAAATAAATCCAGATAACTATGAAGCAAATAATAATCTTGGCATAGCATACAAAAACACTAAAGCTTTCTCACTGGCTGAAAAACACTTCAAAAAATCAATCGAGATTGATAAAAATAATTATAAAGCATACTTCAATTGTGCAAATCTTTATATTGATAATGATAAGTATGAACAAGCTATAATCTATTTGGAGAAAGTTTTAAAAAATGATACTAATTTTGCTGAAGCACCTCATAGATTGGGCGAGGTATATCAATATAAATATCAGAAAGATAGGAATAAAAAATATTTAATTGAATCAGAAAAATATTTTAAAGAATCAATTAAGAGAGATAGTGAATATGTTGACTCTTATTTAATGCTAGCTATGAACTATCTGTGGCTTGGTAATATTAAGATGGCAGATAAATACTTTAAAACTGTCTTAAAATTAAATATTTCAAATGAAGAATATGTAAATAAAAATATTAATGAATTTATGTCAGATGATAAAAGTATTTCATCTCTTATTAAACATGAGTATGAGCAATTAACATTTATAGATAATGATACTGATGATATTAGAAATCCAAAATTTACAAAAATTTATTATGAACAATTAAGTCAGTTACATGAAAAATTGAAAACTAATAGCTTGAAATATGCAGCTGTCCCATTAAACTTCAAAAAGAACTTATTCAAAATACTATACAATAAAGCTCCAAGAATAAGCCATCAAAATCTTTTAAACCAAAAAAACGATATATCTTCTCTAGAATCTACATATCTTGAAAGCAGTCCAGAACTTATTGTAATTGATAATTTCTTGGAAGAATCAGCTCTTAATAATCTCCAGAAATTTTGTAGAAATGCAAATATATTCAAGCAGCCTTATAATGGTGGTTATTTGGCAGCATTTTTGTCAAAAGGTTTGTCGAATGAATTTATTTTAAAGCTAAGCGAAGATTTAAGATTAACTTATAAAAAAATATTTCAGGAGCTAAGATTAACTCAAGCTTGGATTTTTAAGTATGATAGTAATATGGAAGGCACCAAGATACATGCTGATCAAGCATCAATTAATGTTAATTTTTGGATATCCCCAGATGCTGCTAATCTAGACAGAAACGGGGGAGGTTTAAAAATTTGGGATGAAATTCCACCAAAAAATTGGGGTTTTGATTCATATAACAGTTTAGATGCATCATCTAAAATACAAAAAATACTTGATGATAACAACGTGAAGCCTCAGTTTGTCCCATATAAGGAAAATAGGGCAGTAATATTCAACTCAAAACTATTTCATGCTACAGATAATTTCAATTTTAAAGATAGTTATGAAAATAGAAGAATTAACGTTACATTTTTATATGATTAATAAATTTCATACTAGACTTTAAATATCTACTCATAGACCTTATAATGGAGATATGAACACGCCACTCAAACAAAAAGCTGTATTTAGATTAGGACAAATCGTATATCACCCCAAATTTAGATATAGAGGTGTAATAGTTGATGCAGATCCCTATTTCCAAGGCACAGAAGAGTGGTATGAAAATGTTGCTAAATCAAAACCTGAGAAGAATAAACCTTGGTATCATGTCCTAGTTCACGGTCAAGGAAATGAAACTTATGTAGCAGAAGGCAATCTATTGAGTGATGCTAACACAGACCCGATAGATCATCCTTTTGTAGATATATTCTTTGATGAATATGATAACAGTGGCCAATATTCACTTAAACAAACATTTAACTAATAAATGAGTTTATTTTCAGGGTTACTAGATAAATTCACATCTAAGTCTCAGGCGGTTGATGATATCAAACTAGATAAGGTTGATGATGAAATTGCTTTATCGACATGCGTATTATTAATTGAAGTTTCAAAATCTGACGATGCATTTGATGAATCAGAGAAAAATAAAATCATTGATATAATTAAAAATAAATTTTCTTTGGATGATAATCAAATGACATTCTTATTAGAAATTGCAGATAAAAAAAATAACGACATGATATCTTTATATGAATGGACATCCAGTATTAATGAAAGTTATAACTATGACCAAAAAAAAGATTTAATAAAATTATTATGGGAAGTTGCTTATGCTGATGGGAGAATCGATAAATACGAAGACTATACTATTCGTAAAATATCTGAGCTCTTATATGTCAAGCACACTGATTTTATTAGAATGAAATTAAGTTAATCACCTAATTCTGAATGTTGCAATTTCACCAAAAAGATTAGGTATAATTTTAGTTAAAAGACTACTTTTTTGTTTTTTATTAGTAATACATTGCTCTGTAATTTCAAAATTATTATCTCTGCAGAATTTTAGAAAATCTTTGATCGTACATAAATGGATATTTGGAGTATTATCCCATCGATATGGCAGATTGGTTGTAATTGGCATCATGCCTTTAAATAATAATTGGATTCTAGAAGACCAATGTCCCATATTTGGAAAAGAAACTATAATTTCTTTCCCCACCCTTAACATTTCATTTATTAAATCTTTTGGTTTTTTTACTACTTGTAGCGATTGTGCCAAAACAACATAATCAAAAGAATTAGACTCGAATGAATTTAATCCTTTATCTAAATCCATCTGAAGTACATTAACATTATTTTTTAAAGATGATTTAATATTCTGTATATCATTATCTACTCCATATCCTTTGATATTTTTGTTTTGTTTTAAAATCTTTAATAATTCACCACTACCACATCCTAAGTCTAGAACTTTGCTATCATTTTTTATCCATGAGCTAATTAGTAATAAGTCTTTTCTAAAAGCCATCATCAACCTCTTTTATGAATGATCTCATGACATCAAAGTAATCCTTATTTTCCATGAGAAACGCATCATGGCCTCCATCAGCCGTTATTTCTGAATAACTAACATTATTTTCGTTATCTAATAGGATTTTCACAATTTCTTTCGATCTTATGGGTGGGAATCTCCAGTCGGAAGTAAATGATATTATTAAATACTTTGATTTAGAATCACCAAGTCTGTCTTTAATTGATTTTGATAAGTCTTTGATTGGATCATAGTAGTCCAATGTTTTAGTCATTAGCATATAAGTATTCGCGTCGAAACCTGTAACGAATTTTTCACCCTGATATCTTAGATAGCTTTCTATTTGAAATTCTACTTCATAGTTGAAATTTAGTTTTGATTTTTTTAAATCTCGCCCGAATTTTTCTTTCATCGATGCATCGGAAAGGTATGTAATGTGTCCTAGCATTCTTGCTAGAGCTAAACCATGATTTGGGAATACCCCTTTGCTTAAATAATTGCCATCATGCCAATTTGGGTCCTTCATGATTGCTTGTCTAGCTATCTCATTAAACGCAATATTTTGAGCTGTGAGTTTTGGTGCAGCAGCAATAACGATGCAGTTCTTTACTAATAACGGAAATTGTAATGTCCATTCAAATGCTTGCATTCCACCTAAGCTTCCTCCAACTATAAATTGCCAATATGGAATATCTAAATAATCCATGAGTTCTTTCTGTGAATTCACCCAATCATTTACAGTAATAATAGGGAAGTCAGACCCATATACTTTATTAGTTTCGGGATTAATGCTAGTAGGACCAGTTGTACCATGACATCCACCTAAATTATTGAGGCACACCACAAACTGCTTATTTGTATCAATTGGTTTTTCAGGTCCTATCATATTATCCCACCATCCAACTTTGTCATCTCCTTGGTATTTTCCTGCTGCGTGGTGATTCCCAGATAGAGCATGACATATCAAAACAGCATTATCTTTATTTTCATTTAATTCACCATATGTTTCATATTTTAAATCATATTGAGGTAACGTTTTTCCAGATACAAGTCTGAGTGGGGTTCGTATTTTAGCAATATTGGTAGTTATCTTTTCTATAGATTTGTTATTCATGTTAAAAATATCTAGTTAGATTAAATATTGGTGGCAAGATAATCATTTGTAATAAATTTAAAGCTACTAATAAAATTATCGGAGAGAAATCTATACCTGAAGTCGAAGGTATAATTTTTCTAATTGGTCTGTATAGTGGCTCACAAATCTCATCTATTAATATAAATATTGGATGACTATTATATGCCATGAACCAGGTTCCAATAGCCCCTATAATTACAGCATAAAAAATAATATCAGTTACCTCTTTAATAGCAAAAGCCACAGCTGCTATAAACAGAGCATTTATACTATATTCGAAGGAGCTGAAATTTGGGTTTAGATAAATTTTTAATGCTGTTATTAAAACAATGACAATTATGATAATGAGATCAACTCTTCCAAAATAAAGAGGGATAATTCTTAAAGGAACAAGTATAGGGTCAGTGAATTTTACAATAAGTTGTGTAATTTGATTGTTATAAGAAACACGCATAATTTCACATAAAAACCTTAAAACAAAGAAAAATTGTATGAAACTTACTATCGTAATTATTAGAAATACAGCTGGGTTCACGCTATAGGTATCCATTTATTATTTATCCTCCAAAGACTTAGCTTTTTTATATGCTGCTTTAATTGCTTTATTTAAAATAGAGGTTAATTTGCCTTTTGCTAATATATCAAGAGCTTCTTGTGTAGTCCCACCTTTTGATGCAATCTTTTTATTCAAATAGTTAAATTTACCGTCATCATAGTAAGTTAATAATGCAGTACCAAGTAGTAACTGTTGCACATGCATGACGGCATCTTTTTCTGTTAAGCCAAAATTTTTAAAAACCATCACTAAACATTCACAGAAATATATTAAATACGCAGGTCCACTTCCTATTAAGGCGGTAAATTTATCTATTTTAGATTCAGTTTTAAGCCAATGAACGGTACCTAATGAACTCCAATAATTTTCAATTCTCTTTTTATCAATATTTTTAACTTCTTTATTAGCATATATGAAACTACTTCCTTGAAATATTTTTATATTCAAATTAGTCATTAATCTAACAAATTTTGTATTATAAGGTAATTCCTTTTTCAAACTCTTGAGTTTGACTCCAGCCATCACACTTAATACTAGAGCATCTTTATTTAAATCCTCTTTAATTATCTTGCAAACATCTTTATAGTCTTTTGGTTTGACAGCCATAATTATACACTTTGATTTTTTGAGTATAATAGATAAATCTTTTACAAATATGATATGTTTACTTTTTTTGAAATAATTTTTTTTATTTTGATTAATATCATATATATATATATTTTCTTTATTGCTATTTATAAAAGATTCATAACCATAAGCTATTGCACTCCCTAAATTACCTGCACCAATTATTAAAGTATTTTTATCCATTTTAAGTTCTTTCGCCAAATATTAACTGGCCAATCCTAATCATATTAGAGCCATAATTTAAAGCAATATCATAATCATTGCTCATACCAATTGACAGGGTATCAACAGTTTTATATATCTTGGTCAATTTATCATATTCTAGTTTAAGTATACTATATGAATTAATCTTTTCTTTCAAAGTATTAGATTTCGAGGGTATTGACATTATCCCGCGGATTACTAAATTCTTATATGATGATATTTCATTTAAAAAGAGTTCAGTCTCATCAATTTTTATTCCGCCCTTAGAATCTTCCTCATCAATGTTTATTTGAACACAAATATTGATTTTTTTATTCTGTATATTGCATTGATCATCTAATAATTTAGCATGTTTTAATGATGATACTGTCTGAACCCAATCAAAATATTTTACAATCTTTTTAATTTTATTAGATTGAACTTTACCAATAAAATGCCATTTTAATCTTTCATCATTTAACTCTATAATCTTTATGATACCTTCTTCAACATAATTTTCTCCAAACTCTAAATTATTTTCACTTATGATTTTTTGAATATTCTTAGTTGTTTGAGATTTACTTACTATGATTAATCTTTTTTTTTCATCATGAATTTTTTGATATTTACTAAGATCTGATTTTATTTTTAATAAAACTTGTTGATAGTCATCATTCATAGAATTTAATTCTTCAATATAAGCGACATAATAGCCATTCGGATAGATATTCCAGCAGACACTTGATCTAATATAACTGAATTTGGTCCATCAGCAACCTCTGAATCTATCTCTATTCCTCTATTAATAGGTCCAGGATGCATTACTATTACATCTTTTTTTGCAACAGCAATTTTAGTTTTAGTCAAGCCATAGTCATTATAATAATCATCTGTTGATATTAGTGCTTCATGCATTCGTTCTTTCTGCAATCTAAGCATTATAATGACATCTACATTATCGATACCTTCTTCTAGATTAGAGTGATAGTTTACTTTTAAATCCTTTAGATTATCAGGCATGAGGTTTTTGGGTCCAATAATATTAATATTATTTACAGATAAAATATTCAAGCTAGAAATTAGTGATTTAGCTACTCTTGAATGGAGTATATCTCCTACAATTGAAACATTTAAATTTTTAAAATCACCTTTGTATTTTCTGATTGTATACATATCTAACATTGCTTGAGTAGGATGAGCATGTATTCCATCTCCAGCATTGATAACAGCAATCTTATTCCCAACTTCTTTTGCTATATAGTGCGGTGTCCCAGAAGCAGAATGCCTAACTATGAACATATCACATTGCATTGCTTCTAACGTTTTTATCATATCAATGATAGATTCTCCTTTTAGTGTAGAAGAGTTAGCTATATCAATATTAATAAAATCTGCAGATAGTCGTTTTGCTGCCAGTTCAAAGGTCGTTTTTGTTCTCGTACTTGGTTCAAAAAATAAACTAGCAATTGTTTTCCCTTCTAAATCCTTAAATTTTGTCTGCCCACTTTTTGAATAATCATCAGCTAAATCCAGAATTTCTTTTATGTTCTCATGAGTGAGGAGTTCTGTATTCAAAAAATGTTTTAATTTATGATTAGAATCAAATTGAATTTTATAATCTATTTTCATACTATCAGTTTATCATATTTTCATTAAACCAGCTTTGCAATATTATTGATGCAGAGTAATCATCTAAATCATCTTTTTTACTGATTTTATATTGACTTTTTCTCATTTCTTTATAAATTTCTTTACTTTCTTCAGTTGATAAAACTTCGGAGAATATATCCACTTTAAGCAAACCATCGTACTTAGAGCTAAACTCAGTAATAAATGCATCGAGGTTTTCAATAAATTTATTTTTTTTATCGGCAGAGGGATAACCTATTATAATAATATTAGGTTTCCATTTTTTTATTAAATTATCAATATCAGCCCAATTTATATTTTCTTTATGATTGTAGATTATTCCTAGTGGAGTTGCTTTTTTAGTTATTAATTGCCCTATAGCAAATCCAATTTTTTTAATACCAAAGTCAATAGACATATATAGATAGTCTTTATTCAATAAATTATGCTTTATCATTATAATATCTTTCTAGTAACATAATAAATTCATCAGCAATTAACTTGCTAAGTCCTATATTTTTACTTTCTATCTGTTTAACTCCTGTAGGAGATGTGATATTAATCTCGGTAATATTATCCCCTATCATATCAACTCCAGCAAAATAAACTCTTTGGCTTTTAAGGAAGATAGCAACATTTTTTAGATGAGATAGATGTTTATTATTAATATTTTTGACTATATATTTCCCCCCATAGACTAAGTTAGCTTTGAAATCATTCTTTGGAGGATATCTAACTAATACTTTTTTATATACTTTTCCATTATAGATGAGGATTCTTGTATCGCCATTTTTAACCTCTTTTAAATATTTCTGAACTATTATATTTTTGCTATAATTAGCAGTAGATTTTTTAATAATATCTGATTTATTTTTATCCAATTCATTAATTAGATATATATCTTTGCCGCCCATCATATTCAGAGGTTTAATTACAACTTTCTTATGAGTCTTAATGAAATTCATAATTAATGATTTATTTGATGTCATTAATGTAGGCACCTGATTCTGCGTAAGTTTACTACCTAATAATTTTTCATTAAAATCACGAATTGATTGTGGTGAGTTAATCACCATAACCCCATTTTCTTCTAAATAATCCAGCAAATAAGTTAATTGAATATAATAATCATTCACAGGCGGGTCAATCCTAAAAAAAATGGCATCTAATTTCGATAAATCTAGTAGCCTAAACCTTTTCAATTGAAAAAACTTATTTTTATTCTTATAAATTTTTAATTTACTAGATTTAGCAAATACTTTATTTTTATATAAATGTATTGTTCCAGGTTTTATATATTCAATATTGCATTTTTCTTGGAGTGCAGAAGTAATAGAAATCGTAGAATCTGTTTCTGGATTAATTTTTTCTATTGAGTCCATTATTATTCCAAAAGAATACATATTTATGCCTCAATATTATATAGTTCCTTCGCAGCGGCTAAAATAGCTAATCGCGCTATTACTCCATATATATAAAATTTATTTGTATCTGAGTATATAGATTCTTCATTATTTGGATTTATGCATGCATCTTTAAATGGAATAGGATGGAAGGTCATTCCAGGAGAGTTTAGATTTTCAGAATTAGTTTTCATATCATGAGAACGATAAAATCCTCCAACCAGATTGCTTCCAAAAGAATAAATCACAGGTTCAGCAACTTGATTTATAGGTTTCAATTTTTCGTTTGAGTATATACCTTCTTGTAGAATAACTTTATCGAGTTTATTCCCTCCCTTAGTCTTAAGCATCTTCGTGCGCTGTTTTCTATTAAGTTTTGATAGTTCTTGAACAGATTTAATTTTCATTATTCCCATACCATATGTACCTGAATCGGCTTTAATCATAATATAAGGGTCTTCGTCTATTCCATAGTATTTATATTTTTCTTCTATAAGTGCAAATAATCTCGTCGCATGTCGTACTAAACAATCCTCACCTTGTTTTGTTTTAAAGTCAATTTCACCACAATTTCTAAACAATGGCTCCAGGAGCCAAGCATCTATATCTAAAAGGTTAGAAAAATTATTAACTACATCACTAAAATACTCAAAGTGTATTGTCTTTGACCTATTAGTCCAACCTAGATTCTTATCTGGCAGAATTGGTTGAATTATGTTGTTGAATATATCTGGCACTCCACTAGAGAGATCATTATTTAACAAAATAGCATCTGGAATAAAATGATCATATATAAGTATATTATCTTTATTTTCAAACTTTGGATTAATTTGAAGGGAATCTTCATCTATTAAAAGAGCTACTTTAACTTCATAACCTGCTTTCTTGATTAGGTTTGATAAAGAATCAATGCTTGATATATAAAATTTATTTCTTGTATGGTTTTCAGATATTATTAGCACTTTTGTGATCTTAGGAGAGATTCTTTCCATAGCGTGCTGCAAAGCGGAAATATATAAAAACTCTAAATCCTTGTCTAGGTTATTAAATCCTGCGGGGAACAAATTTGTATCGACAGGAGCTATTTTATACCCAGAGTTTCTTATATCTATAGATGTATAAAAAGGAGCGGGATATTTAATCCATTGATTTCTAAACCATGCTTCAATCTTCATATGGTTTTTGATAATACTAGAATGTAATTCTTCATTAGTGAAAGATTTAGTATATTCTGCAATTGATTTAATATTTTGCATATAATTAATTCCTTAATATTGTCTGTGCAACTATGGATGCAGTTTCTGTTCTAAATATCCTATCCCCAAGAGAAATTATATTCCAGTGAAATTTTTCAAGAGAACTAATTTCACTATCTGAGAAACCACCTTCAGGGCCTATTAACATGATATGAGAATTCTTACTTTTATCTGTTTCATTTAGGCTACGTCCATTAATATGGAAACAAATTTTATAATATTGATCTAAGTTATCAGCTTTGATGTATTTATCAAATGTTATTATAGGGCTTAGTTTTGGAATATATAGACCATTTGATTGTTCTACAGCATTAATAATAATTTTTTCCCAATGTTTAATCTTATTTTCGTAATTTCCTGGATGGCTTCTAGATGAAACTATGGGGACAATATGATTTATTCCTAATTCAACAGATTTTTGTATTGAAAAATCCATATGTTTTGAGCTTGATATAGATTGAGCCAAGACTATATTATGTGCATCCAAGGTTTTTCTTCTATTTTCTTTTTTGATATGGACAATGGTCTTTTCTAAATATGTTATTTCTGCAAGATATTCTACCCCATCACCATTAAATACTATGATGTTTTGATTGTTTTTAATACGCAAGACATTCTTAAGGTGTATAGTTTTTTCTATGTTTATTTCTATCTTTTCATCTATCTGAATATCTTTATTTATATATATTCGATGTAATTTATTTTGTTGCAAAATCTATAGCGCCTTTTATTGTATTAGTAACTAAATCTATTTCCTTTTTTTTAATAATATATGGGGGCATAAAATAAATTACATTACCCAAAGGCCTAATTAAGACATTATGTTTTAGACCAAAGTTATATGCTTTTAGACCTCTTCTTTCTTTCCAATTAAAGGGTATTTTCTTTGTTTTATTTTTAACCATTTCAACTGCAGTAATCATCCCATGTTGTCTAATATCACCTACATTTGGATGGTTCCATAAATCAGATAAAGATTCTAAGATATATTTAGACAATATTTTATTATTGTTTAAAGTATTATTTTTTTCAAATAAATCTAGTGATGCATTTGCAGTTGCACACGCTATTGGGTTTGCGGTGTAACTATGAGAGTGGAGAAATGCATTAAGTTTGGTGTATTCATCATAAAATGCATTATAAATATTGTCTGT
>CEVX01153747.1_pt1 | contig 10999 bp, 10 predicted proteins | sample 356561 | NCBI WGS metagenome assembly CEVX01 (sample SAMEA2623886, study PRJEB7988) | marine metagenome | biome: marine biome (ENVO:00000447); feature: surface water layer (ENVO:00002042); material: "saline water (ENVO:00002010), including plankton (ENVO:xxxxxxxx)" | depth 5 m | reverse complement strand
GACTCCGTCTGTGACCTCATGGACGCGGACGATGACAACGACTCTTATGTGGACTCCAGCGACGCGTTCCCATTCGACCCATGTGCAAGCACGGACACGGACGGAGATGGCATGCCAGACGTGATTGTCATCAACTGCAACACGACCCTCATGGAGGACTGGGACGATGACAACGACTCGTACGACGACGCCAACGACTCGTTCCCCGAGGACCCCACCGAGTGGGAGGACACGGATTGGGACGGGATGGGCAACAACGCTGACCCGGACGATGACGGCGACACGGTCCCAGACATCTACGACGCGTTCCCGCTGAACTCGACCGAGTGGGCGGACAATGACGGCGATGGGATAGGCGATAACGCGGATACCGACGACGACAACGATGGAACGCCCGATGATGTCGATGACTTCCCCAATGACTCGGGAGCGGATACGGACACCGATGGCGACGGTATGCCGAACACGCTCGCCCCCGGTTACAATGGCACTCTGAACGAGGATCAGGACGATGACGGTGACGGGGTGTTGGACACGTTTGACGCGTTCCCCCTGGATTCCAGCGAGTGGTCCGACACTGATGGCGATGGGGTAGGCAACAATGCCGATACCGATGACGATGCCGACAGCTGGTCTGACAGTGACGAGTACATTTGTGGCTCTGACCCACTCGACAACACCAGCTTCCCCCCTGACGCCGATGGAGACGGAATTTGTGACTCTGAGGATGATGACGATGGCACTACTACCCTAGGAGCTAGGCTGATCGAGATAATCTATCAGCCAGTTATGATGTGGATGCTCGTAGTAGGGGTGGTAGCTAGCTTGATAATGGGCATGACAGCCACTACAATCGCTCTGAGGAGGGACCGGGAACCGACCCTCTACGATGCCACGAGGTCCAGCACCTCAGCCATCGAGAGGGACAACCACGCATGGGAGGACCCCTCTTCCGGGAACTTCTCCCCCTCCTCTCCTGTGCCAGTACCTAGTCCAGCCAAGAACAGAGTCGAGGAGCTAGTCGATCAAGGATACTCGCCAGAGGTAGCCAAGGCGATTTCAGAGAGCGAGGACTGAATATCATAATCCGAACACCCTATTAGCGCGTATAGCACCCTGTACATGGGTACTATGCGTCCGATTAGGATAGAGACAGCTCTCGAGAACATCGAGCATGACGTCCGTATCAAGGAGGCCTTGAATTTCATCAGCTGGGAGTTTAGGTCAGTCATGGGGTTCGAGGAAGACACAATAAGGATAATGTGCGAGGCCATAAAACTTGGAGATAAGCCAATACCCCCTCCTGGATTCTCGGTAGGGGGGGCATCCATAGATGAGATACTCGAGACCTGGGAAACTGGCAAGCTGAGGCACTTTCTGCTCGTTCTATCCATAAAGAGTGAGACTATCTCAGAGTACTTTCACAAGGGAGACGTTGCGATACTAGCTGGGTCCAACTTGACCAGAGCCGGAATTGTCATACAACTCTCAGGAAGACAGGCATCAGTGATGAACTTAGTAAATTCGCTAAGGGACTCCATAGTCATCGATAGGGTATCCCTCTCCCAGGGCGCCAAGGGAATGGTTGAGTCCGGACCGACCCTCCACCAGCTCAAGATTCTGAAAACAGCATATCTCCATGGCTGGTATGAAACACCGAAGAAGGTCTCTATCAGGGACCTATCGGAGAGAATGGGGATATCGAAGTCATCGATTGCCGAGCAGTTGGTGAAGGCAGAAGGGAAGGTAGTGGGAACATACATCCAAAAATCACCCAGATAAATCAGCAGTCAGATACAGGGGGGTATTGAAAGCGAACCCGTTATGCGGTAAGCATGACAAGGATACCCGCATTGCTCCTTCAGCAGTTCGTCGGTATGAGTGACTACGAGAGGGACCTGGCAATAGACAGGACCTCCAGGGAGCTGGGGCTGACGACAAGAGAGATCGTATCCCAGCTCGAAGAATTTCAGAACGGACGGGTAAAACCATCTAATAATTCCACCAAACCAATCTCCATGCCACCCAAGGAGGGCAACTTCACATCGGGAAACGACCAGAAGGAGGGGGCTCCGAGATTCTTGGAAAATACGCACAAGTACAGATTCGCGTACGATCCAAGCCATTCCGGAAAGAGGAGGCAGTCAGAGGTTGACCAAGCAATAGTGTGCCCCAATTGCAATGCCGCGTTGGGAATACCATCTATTAGGCCCATATCAGTGACATGCCCGGCCTGTATGACGCAATCGACTTTCGAGAACTAGACGCCCCAGAACTCACTGCCCTTCCCCCCGTCCTCCTCTTCGGAGAGGGAGTCGACAATTACGCTCATCAGGTATCGGCCGAGTATCGCCATTACAGGGAGGGACCATGTAGCGGCTACCGAATCCACCCGCAAATCTACATCCTGCCCTCCAAGCATGCTGAGGGAGACCTCGTTAATTGATGAAATCACGAAGTAAGCTACGAAGCCAGTGGCCAGGAGCATGATACTCTGGCCTGTGAATGAACCCTCCTTCCACCTAAGGACCCCCAGGGACAGGAACAGGGAGAAGAATGCCACAAGGATCCATGACAGTGCATTATCAATAGCAATTACCCATACCGCGATGTCACTATTCACCGCGTTGACATCAAAACTCGTAGAAGACGGAAGAATGGATGACGCGTACGAATCTATCTCTATGCTGGAGGCGTAGAGGACCTGGATCACGGTGACCACGGCTATCATCATCGACACCAATGCCAGTGCCCATAGCATGGACGTTAGCAGGCTCCCAGTAGCGGCCGCCCGCATGTCGTTGACCAAACGGTCAAGCTGTTGCTCCCACCCCAAGCCCCTGGATAGGAGCCATATCCCAATTATCAGAGGCAATGTCCCAATCAGCGCGCTACCGTAGTCCGAGGGGAGGATTAGACCCACTCCGAGTATTATCATCACAGTCGCGATTGGGACAAGTAACCTTGCTCTCCAACGAGGGTCCTCAATGGCTTTGACGACGTAGTAATACGTACTCTCGATACCCTTGGATTGCCTTACTATGATCTTCTCGATATGATCGACTCTCACTCTTGAGGTAATGATCGGCAAAGCCTCCTCGTCATCAGCTCCATCAGTTACTAGGATCGCCTTGTCGGGTTGGAACTCTTGGATCACCTCGTCCAACTGGGTGGCAATCTCCCTATCGCTCCTGGACCCAACTCTGACATCGCCAGTCAGTAGGGCGATCTGCACCTCATCATCCCCAACCGCTTCCTCTGCCAAGCGGTCATGTTGGTGCAAGGCACCTAGAATGGCATTCGTGTCAGACTCCTCAGGATCCGCGATTCCGAGCCTCAAAGCAGCGGCCAATGTGGCTTTTCTACCAACCACCGGGCCTCTGATGCCCGCCTTGACCCCTAGGTCATTATCGCGGTCGACAGTCAGGACTAGCGTGCGCACCATCTCTCCACCTCAGGCACTGATACATCGGGGGCGATATGAAGAATTGCCCAAAAACATACTCCCAACTCCTGATTACGTACTAGTGACAGCTTCGCCAGCATCATTGTATCTCCTCCTCTGCTTGGCACGAATATACTTCAGAGGGTGGGTGAGCCACTCCTGATCACAAAGGGAGTCATCACCAGCCTGAACCGGGCATCTGGCATTCGTCTTTAGGGCCGCGCACCCGTGAGGCGTGTACTCTCTCTCGTATATGTGAGCCACTTGGTAACCCGTCGTTTCAGGACTGAAGTCCGGCGCCCCGGAGAAGAAACCACAGGTCTGCTCTTGCGTGTGCCCCAGGGCCTTTGAGAAGGACGCTAAGAAAACCCTACCTACGTGATTTACGTTGACTCCCTGGTTCAGCTCGGACACCGCCGACTCAAAACATGGAGGCCAGTCCTCTCTGACTGCAGCAGAGACAGGCATCTCCTCCTTGACCCTCAGGGCGAGCATTCCTATTATCCTCTCAACAGGATCCGAGAACTGTGCGGCGAACTCGTCACTCATCCTCTCCATGCGTTCCCTGCAGGTAGTGTTGAGGTATGCCCTGACCCTCTCTTTGAGTAGCCGGGATGTCCTCTCCCTACTGCTCTCTCCAGAGGCCGGATCCATCCGGACCCAGCCCTGACTGACGGGCCTATTGGATAATCTCCAATATGTGCCTGAAATCTTCGGACACAACTCAATGAAGTCAGAAACCGGTACCCAGTAGGTCAAACTCGCTCCTTCCTCGACCTTTATTCCTGAAAGGTAGCTAGAGCAAATAGTGGTGAAATTTGACGTATCCCGTCCGAACAGCCCATCGGCCCTGCTAGCCTCCCCTTCGATCCACCTAGCGAGCAAACGTTCGTCGAAAGATGCACAAACCACCAGCATTGCATGTAGGAATGAAAGAGTCTCGGTCATCTTACCGGAGTCATTAGACAGATCAACGGTCGTAGCATCATCAACCCCGTCTTTGTGCATCACCGACTCCAGCAAACGCAACCTCCCCCTAGTCCTGACCTCTTCCAGCCAGGGGGCCTCGACCAGATCCCTCACTGTAACCCCGTTTTCCTTCAACACATCCCTGATGTGATCCCTTCCCTGGGGTAACATGGGATATCTTGACAGGATGACCCGATCGTCGATGTCAGGGGGGTTGAGCGGCATCGGCACGACACCGAGTGAACCAAGAGGGTTATTCAACAATCACCGACCCCTTCCACTGGAGAAACATGTCCAGACGCCCCACGGATCTTGCTCCTTTTGACGAAGAACTCGTCACTATCCAAGACGAATTCAGAAGGCACTTTGGATGGGATGTGGCAGATGACTCGTCAAGTGCGAGCGAGCTCATTTCCCGGGTCGAGCAATCAGGAGTGGAATCATGGAAGAGGCACAATAGGACCGCAACCATAGCCAACATTCAGAGGAGGCTGGTCCTCAGAAATCAGAGAGTGGCCATCCTAGGTGCCGCGATAGAGGTCACAGAATTAGAAAGGGCCCTAGAAACCCCGACCCTGCTTATCGCCGCGGATGGCGCTGCCGGGGTATTCTCCCTCCTCCCCGAGTCCACCTCAGAGAGGGCGTGGTCAAGATTGGCGTTCATGGTGAGTGATGCGGATGGAGGGGATGGAACCATCGAAGCGGCGAAACGGGGTAAGACGATATTTCTACACGCACATGGAGACAACGAGGATGACTGGGAAGAGCTCCTGCAGATAGCCGAGAAAACCCCCTCCCCTCCCCTTCTCGTACTGACGCATCAGACGCCAGATGAGATATCGGGGATGCATAACCCAGGTGGATTTACCGATGGTGACAGAGCAGCCTGCATCGCCTTGTCTCTAGGCGTTCCCAAGGATAGGATAACCCTCCTTGGCACAAATACGAACGAGGTAGGAAGGTGGTCGGGAACCACGGACAGGACTAGGAAGCTGGTAAAACTACAGTGGATGGCAAGGGTTCTGGAAATCCTCGGCCTGGAGTTCTGATCAAAGGAAGTCTTCCAGAGTCATCACAGTAACCCGGTCGTTGTTGAACAGCGAGTCAACGCTATCAGACATCCAACCGACACGCTGCTTGGTGTAATCATCCACCCCATAGTTCTCCATGACCTCCTTTGTCACCTTGATGTACTTCCTCACCGCTCCCTCAGACACCGTCAGTACGACGTTCCCCCCACAAGTCGCCGCCCCGTCATCGGAGCTGGAGAATCTAGGTCCCCTGGATATTCCAGAAGCCCGCTGCACACATTTCCCCGCTAGTGGCATCCTACGATATGAGTGACCACACTTCACGCATCTGACTTTCTGCCGTGTGAAGGCCATCATGTTCCCCCTCATGTCAGGCAGGAAGTGAGACTCAATCACCTGAGATGCCACTCTGTCCACGCTGACAGATCGTAACCTGCTTCCTAGGGCCAACTGCTCACCCATCTTATCCGTCATGCTAACCAATGTCTTGTAGGCCGAATTAACCGGTCCAGAGTCCAAGTAACCTGAATCATGCGTCCACCCATAGCCACGTAGATCGCCAATACTGCCCAATCTGTCACTCACGAGGTCCACGAGTTCAGATGCCTCATTTGGGTGTGGTTGGGAGAGCGTGGCTTCGTAGAACGATCTAGAATAGTTCCAAGAGCAATCTACATTCAGTGCCTCTTTGTCTATCTCCATAGGATTGAGCCTAGTTGTCAGTACAAGGGGGGCATCCATCCTCCCGCCCCTCCCAGCAGGAAGGATTTCCTTGGAGAAATTCAGTAGACCATCCATTAGCATCATTATACTATCTTCATCTCCATCGCAGTTCCTTCTCTTAGCAGCGTGGAAGAGAGGGTGGGCATAGCCTGCGGATGAAGAGGTCCACCCAATAATCCTGCATAGGACCCCCCCAGATGTATGGGGCGCGAGTCCTATGGCAAGTCGACCGACTAGGTCACTCTCGCTGACAGCATTGTAGAATGGATCCATGCCGTAGAAACGGATCAAGAGCTCGTCTACGAAAGCGCATGTAGCAAGGAGGTGCTCCTTAGATCTAATAGACGGTATGAAGTCCTGAGGGAGAAGCTCCAACATCTGATGATCGGACTCTAGGGTATCCCCCCTGATGTCATGAGTGTATCCGAGATCAGCTAGGGCCTTCCATGGCGTTCCAATCTCGACTGGTTTGAAATGAGTCACTGGAACGTCACTCATATCGTACCTGGAGGTACCGTCTCTGAAGACAGAAACACCATGCTTCGCTCTAAGTATCCCCTTTTCTAACGGCTCGGGAGACTGGGCAATTGAGACCAGTACCTTGACCGCTTTAATCTTCGATGGGAGCTTATCTAGGCCGAGGGCCCTCCTTTTCACCTCCAGTATTGACGATACTGGTACAGTGGTGAACTCGCCTTTCCTCCTTCTATTACCAGTACGTCTTTTACGTTCTACTGTCCTTCCCCCGCACTCCTTAGCCACATGGGGATCAGGTCTGTTGTGGCATCTTATGTGAGGGGACTCAGATCCACATTTGCCACAAATTCTAGGGCCCATCTGCACCCTAATGCTCCCCTTCGAAGAAGACGCCCCTAGGAGCCGCTGCGGTCCACCGCTCTCAGCTATCGGGTATAGTGCATGGACCAATGGCTTCATCTCTCTGACTCCAGATTTCTCCGGCCTCCCCATCCTAGCCCCTATTCTGCAGGTGGCAGAGTCTTCCCATCTCATGGAAGAAAGCCTTCTGATGAGCCATAGCGAACCATCAACGACGTGATCATCCAGTAAAGCAACGGACCTTCTCAGACCTGAAGCATCCTCTGGCCCAGGGTCCGATATGCCCTGAGAAGCCTCTTCCCCAATTGCCTCTGTCTCAAGAGTACCCTTTCCTTCCTGCATTGCCAAAGTGGTCGCTCGTACTCTGGCGATCCCCCTCCGTCCCTCGAGCTCCATCTTTCTATCGTCCTCGATTTCGACCATCCTCTTCGCGGCGCTGACCTTTTCGAGACGATCATCAATGTGAGTTCCAGCATCGACCGAACAGGCCACCTTGCCATTGTCTTCCAATAGCCCCAGACCTTCGAGTAGACCTTCCCAGTTGGACTTAACCACAATGTCCCCCGAGTCGTGAGAGTGTTGTAATCCAAGTATGAGAAGGGCCGCTTTGACAATACCGTGAAGACTGACCGAGGTCCATGAAGGCCACTTATCAAAATCTGGTTCATGTGACCAGTCCACCTCTTGCGTGGCTCCCGGCTCCCATCCTCTCGAGGCTCCTGATATCCTCAATCCATTTTCCCCTATCTCCGACCCTATTAGGGAATCAATAAGCGGTTTTGCTAGGGAGACGGGGAGATCAGACCACCACAGATTCCATGGAGGGGGAATAGCAGAGCCAAAGGACTCTGAAATTTTCTTGCACTGTTCCCAAGTCAAATCTAGGTCTCTCAGATATAGATACCACTCCCTCTTACGCCACTCTCTTTCCAAGGGGTCCTCGCCACCTCTGTTTATTGCCCCGTTAAACGGTAATCCAGCTGGAAGGGTCCCTCTATCAGCTCCAATTATTTCAGCGAATTTCAATACCTTCTGGGGGTGATCCAAAGAATCTACGAGATCAGCGGCCCACCAGTCTCTGTTGTATGCGGAGGGGACTAGATTCTTGTTATTCTCGAGGAACTCCCCGAAACCCATCAGTATCTCCCCATTATCCCAAACAGAAACTACCCTCCCCTGAATCTCCTTCCATTCCTCCACAGTGCCGATTCGTCGAAACTCCCCATCATCAAGGATTACCATTGGTCCTTCGATATCAGTACAGGGAGTAACCGCACAAGCCTTGCCTGGGCGCTCTATCTTCATTTGAGTTCCAACCGAGAGGAATCCTCCTGCCGCTTCCATGGAGACAGGATTCAATCCAGCTGCGGCCAATCCAGTAGCTCTGCTCCTTCCATACCTGAGCCTGAATCCACCAGGCTCCCCAGGCTCTCCAAATATGGGTCTGCCAGCTATCACATCTTCCATATATCTTGAAATCTGAGGAATTTTCCTACTTTTGAAGCCTTCAGATTCCCCATCGTCCTTCTTGCCCTTATTTGCAAACTGAGAGATGAATTCCCAACCAGGAATCTCCATCCTCTCGGTGTGCTTGACTATTTTCGGCGCCTTCAGGCATAAGCCCTCTCCGATAACTAGGAGGACCCCTCCCCTCACTCTGGTTCTGAAGGAGCCATTCTCATTCTGTACATTCCTGACCTCCTTGAAGCCCGCGCACTCCTGCTTCTCCGTCTCCTCGCCATTCACCATTACCGGACACGCTCTGACTATCACTTCAACCTCCTCAGGAGGGGGCTTGTACTGGAGTCCGACTCTGTACAATCCGAACTCCTCTTTCACCCTCTCTACCTCATGAGTCGTTGGAGTATACCGCCCAATCCCCAATTCCCGCCTAATCATATCGCCAATCAGTACACACAGTGCCTGTGCAGTTCCACCTGCGGCACGTATGGGCCCGCAGAAGTCAATCGATAGAAACTCCGATCCATCTGAATTATTGAGTATCCTCACTGCTCCGATTCCATCCAGTGGCGCTACTAGGACGGCTTCCGTCAGAACCGCCAGGCCAACTCTTAATCCGCAATCTATCGCCTCTCTGAGGTCCCCATCACGTGCATACATCCGCTTTGCAACATTCACCGCTATCTGTATCGATGCACTTTCCCGGTCTGTGCTTATGAGAATGTCCCTCAAATCATTCTCTATCTCCAGTCCTTTCAGGTATTCCTCAAGTAGCTTCTCTGTTCTACTAGCCAAGTCTGCGGCTCTTGGAATTTCAATCTCAGTACTGAAATCAAGTCCCTTGGATTTAGCTTGGAGGGCGATATCGTACACCTCCTGAGTTCGTGAGTCCAGCCATTCTTGGTAGGCATCCATCTCAGAAGAAAGCCTATCTGAATCATAGTCAGAAACAGCCTCTCGAAGTTCACTCATGTCGTACGCCCCGCGCGAATAAACTGTAAACAGACTCGACCGTCCAAGAACATTGACCGTGTTAACCCCTCTAGGAGCGTTTTACTAAGCGAACCTTCATGCAAGTCCTATCGTTCGGCTATATCCGAATATGCAGTCAATATCAGCCTCTGAAGCCAAGCTCCTACTGATAGATAGAGTCAGGGAATTAGCATACCTCCACTCTCCCAATGAATTATTCACTCTTGCCAGCGGTAGAAAGAGCCCCCACTTCTTTGATATGAAACCCGTAATGATGAATCCAGATTGTGCTCATCTCCTTGGTGTACTTATCCATGATCAAATAGAGAAACTCGGCGAGATAGATGCTGTGGGCGGCTTGGAGTTGGGCGCCGTGCCACTAACTGCTATTGTAATTGCTAAGGCTGGAAAAGGGTCTGAAATAAGGGGATTCATGGTTCGTAAGGAGCCAAAGGGAAGGGGAGGCAGGAAGACTGGGAACCCCCCTGGAATAGAAGGCTCTACCATCAGGTCCGGAGATAGGGTGGTCCTCCTTGAGGACGTTACCACTACAGGTGGTTCCGCACTGAAAGCCGCAGAGATGCTCAAATCGATGGGTTGTGAGGTTGCGGCCTGTATTACAATATTGGATAGAGAGGAGGGGGGAATAGAAGCATTCAACTCTGCCAGAATCAATCTAGTGCCGCTGATGCTTAGATCGGATATCTCAGGTGATTGATCTGGGTCAGCACGTTATTGACTCAGATGGCAATCCCTACGACCCTGAGAAACTCCCCATGAAGGACTATGTAGGGGCATCAGCCTACTTTGACCTCGATTTAAGAGCTGGAATAGTAAAAGATGTGCTTAAATTCCCCGAAATGAGAAAACCATCATACAAGATCAAGGTCGATTTTGGACCGATAATCGGAATCTTATGGAGCTCAGCACAGATAACAAACTACCCTCGACACGAATTGATTGATAGGGCGATTGTTGGAGCTGTAAATCTCGGGAATAAGACACTGCCAACAGGATTCACATCGGAGTTCTTGGTTCTTGGCGCACTAGATCCAGATGGTACGGTCAGACTGTTGGAACTGCCTGAGGGAGTATTGCCAGGCTCAATGGTAGCTTAGCGAGATTCATCCCATTAACACGTATCTTCATTGGGATACACTATTGGACTGGTCACCACTCGCTCAATCCATGTCTACCACAGTTAGAATGACGACAAGCGCAGGACCGATAGATATCGAACTCTTCACCGAAGAATGCCCAGAGACCACGGGGAACTTCCTCAAACTGGTAGAGGATGGGTTCTATGACGGACTCCACTTCCACCGAGTCATCAAGAATTTCATGATCCAAGGAGGATGCCCCCATTCGAGGGACCCCCACAACGGCAGAGCAGGAACAGGAGGGCCTGGCTGGAAGATTCCTTGTGAGGCTTCAGCACTCGCCAAGAAGCACGATACTCCAGGATTGTTCTCAATGGCCAACGCTGGTCCAAATACCGGCGGCTCGCAGTTCTTCCTGACCACTATCCCCACACCTTGGCTCGATGGCAACCACGCTGTAT
>CEVX01004641.1_pt1 | contig 11027 bp, 9 predicted proteins | sample 356561 | NCBI WGS metagenome assembly CEVX01 (sample SAMEA2623886, study PRJEB7988) | marine metagenome | biome: marine biome (ENVO:00000447); feature: surface water layer (ENVO:00002042); material: "saline water (ENVO:00002010), including plankton (ENVO:xxxxxxxx)" | depth 5 m | reverse complement strand
GAAGCAAAAAAAAGAGGCGGCGAAGCCACGCCCACCCCCACAACCAGGGACTGCCCTAAAATAGCGCTAGGTGGTCATATTTTGGAGCGTGGACTCCCGCGAGCCCGAAGCCTCAGCGTAGGGTGTGGAGTCGAGTTCCAAAATATGCCCGCATAGCGTTATTTTAGGGCAGTCCTAAAACTGCTTGTAGAGAAATGTGGAAATAACAAACCCAACGCCAAACATGCCAACACCGGCAATATTGGTTAGAACAAAATAATAGACAGCCTGAGTAAATTGTTCTTGAGACAAAAGGGTTACAATATCATAAATAATAGTAGAAAATGTTGTTAAGGCACCACAACATCCTACGATAATACCGAGCCGAATATGATCTGGTAATTCAACGTGTTGAATACCGGCAATAATTGATCCTAATAAAAGACATCCTAAGGAGTTTGCAACGATGGTACGAACGGTAAAATGATTTTGTTGCATTACTTGAATAATGCCATAACGAATCAACACACCGATTAATCCCCCTATACTAACACTGATTATATTTAGCATCTAAGCCATCACCTTTTGTTTTTTTTTAACTAGTAACTGGGTTAAGACGGTTATTCCTTCGATACAAATTGTAATTGCTAACAGTATGATAATACTATTAACGATTAGTAATAGCCATTGATCATTGAGCCAAAATTGACGTTGATTGATGATAGTAGCCCATAGGGTGATAGCTAAAACAGCAAGGCAAGGAATACCGGTTACAACGATGGCATATTTGGCACGTTTTGACAGGTATACGGTTATTACTAGCAATGCGAGTCCTCCTAGTAATTGATTTACAGCTCCGAATAAGGGCCATAATTCGAGAGCTCCTTTACCATTCATACCGGATGAAAAGGCTAATAACGCAGCTGATATTACGCTAATGGCAGTGGCAGCATATTTATGTTGGATCCAAGATTTTTTCAGATAAACACCACACTCACTAACAATATAACGTTGTACGCGAGTCGCTGAATCTAAGGTTGTTCCTGCGAAAGACGCGATAAACACGCCAACGATAGCAATACCGAATTCGATAGGAATATTAAGTCTTGCCATCATGTTAGAGCAACCGATAACGACAGCTGACAACTTTGATCCTAGACCGGCAGATGCTTGCCAAGATCCGTAATGAGCTTGAAAGGCTTGTGTTCCAAATAGAGTTTCAGAACCAGAATTATAAGCAAGACCTAGACCAGCACCGACAGCAATAATAACAACCAACGCTAAGCCGGCTTCCATTAACATGGACCCATAACCAACGTATTGAGCATCGGCTTCAGAGTTAATTTGTTTGGCAGATGTTCCAGAACAGATCAGGGAATGAAAGCCTGATAAAGCGCCACAAGCAATGGTAATAAACAGAAAGGGCCACATACTAGGGGCTCCTGTGGGATTTGTGTTGATAGCGGGTGCAACAAAGTTTAGTTCACCTAGTATACTACAAACGATAATACCACCAACAATGAGAGCGAGCGCTACGTACAACTGCCAGGCATTGAGATAATCTCTTGGTTGTAATAGTAGTGATACGGGCAAGATGGAAGCGATAAATGCATATGCTAATAAAATCAACGTCCATAACCCGGTTGCAGGCAATCCAAATAAGCTAGGCAATTCGATAGGCACTAGGATACCGATATAGACACATGTGTAAAGCAAGATAGTACTGACCAAGGTTTTAAGCCAAAATGGTAAGTTAGATCGTTTTATCCAGAATCCGAAAGCAATCGCTAAAGGAATTTCAAGCCATACGGCTAAGACAGAAGAAGGAAATTTTGCAAAAATCAAAGCGATAATCAAACCAAAAATAGCAATTACGATCCACAAGGCAAGTAAGACAATGATAAAAAAGCAAAATCGTACGCGAGGAGACATATAATCACCGGCGATATCAGATAAAGATCGGCCTTGATGACGCATGGATATGATTAAAGCGCCAAAATCGTGGACAGCCCCCATAAAAACAGACCCACACAATACCCACAAACAAGCGGGTATCCAGCCCCAGATAATACCAATAGCAGGTCCTACTATTGGGCCAGTACCTGCAATTGAAGTAAAGTGATGCCCAAACATTACTTGTTTACTGGATGGGACATAATCTTTTCCGTCATATTGAGCGTGAGCAGGTACAGGAGCTTGAGGATCAATTTTGACAATCTTTTTAGCGATAAATGTTCCGTATACATGATACATGATCCATAAGAAAGAAGCTGATACTATTAATAGTATAAAGGGAGACATGGATACAATTCCTTATTGAGTTATTATTTTATTATAATTATATACATAATTTTATTTAAGGTTTATTTCACCCTAATTAAGCTATTTTTGCAAGCAAAATAACAGGACCACATACTTAACTATAAATTTTATTTTATTTATACAAATAAAAAACTTTATTTCACTATTTTTTTATTTCTTATTTTAGCTTACTATTGACCGCATGACTGCTTCAATACATCCAATCTTAACTCAAAGCGCACCTATGCATGCAGCTAGAAAAAAGTATATTTCAAGTGTAACAACAAAACAAAATAGCGGTGTTAGAAACTTGTCAAAAATACTAACTCGGGTATTATTATTTTCGATTCCAACTATCAGAGCATTTGTTCCAAAACTAACGTTATCTATACACAAAAATCATCGACGCTCTTCATATACTATACATCAACATCCACATAAAGCACATCAACGTCCACGTATGTCGACACACGATGCTTCCGAGTATCAACTTGGAAGTATTAAAGAGGTTTTAGGTAAAGATCGTTTTGATAGTGACTCTTTTCGTAAGGTGGCTGAAGATGTTTACTCAGCACAAAAGACTTGTTTTGAGAATAATTTTGAACAGACTAAATTTTTAATTGGTCTACTTTTAGATAACGAGTATTTTATAGACCTAAAATTTTTTTATGATGCTGTAAGACATGGCGATCGCTTTCTGTTACGACATTTTTTTTCAAAGGTTCATAATCAGATACTTGATAAAGACTCAATACTTCAAGACAAACAAATCCTTTCTGAAGATCATCAATCTTTTTTATACTTTATTTTGAAGGACAACAAGCTTCCTGTAGACAATCATATATCTTACAAAGATTTAGTACTAGCTATACTTAACGATTCTCTATATGAATATGAGAGGAATAAATATAAAAACACTCTAGCTGACGCTTTATTTAAATTTGAAAAGTTGCATAAGATAAAATTACAACCATTCATCAAAACATTAATTACAGAATCTGAATTATATAATTATAGTACCCGAAATAACCACCCAGTTATTCCTGACGACTATTTAAAGCGTGGAATTATTGAAGACTTTTTAAATGAATCACGGGATATTCCTCCTAAACTTACAAAAGATCTTAATTTTATTGATGAGCTCAAAAGCTTACTACTACAATTTTATTCTTTATATAGAACTAATCCGGATAAAGATACAGCTATAAACTTTTTACTTAAGGTCTATAACAGCAATAGCACAAGCCTAAACTAACACTATTAATATTTCTTTTAATTTACATGCATGATTTTTGATTTTTATACCGTTTATTAAGATGAAAAAGCCGTAACAGACCTTTGTTTTTATCTAATAAACAAATATCTTCAGATGTTCTTTATTCAACAGGATACAGAAACACTCTTTTTCAAAAAATTTTCACTTAAAATCCATTCTGTTACGGCTAAAACCTTCTAAATTCGCTACACTTTTTTTAATAGCCAAATTCTGGACAACTCTCAGATTTCTGTAAATCCTGGACTCTATTCTGTTCACCACCCTGTTCTCTAGGGACCTTCTCAAATTCTTTTTTATATAATTGGAATTCTCTTTCATATAAATTGGATACCGGTTCTTTAATTTTCGTATATTTTTCTTTTATTATTTCAACTAATTCTACATGGATTTTCTTAATCTTATCTAATCCATTACTAAAACTTGCTCCATCTAATTTACTATTAAAATCCTTTAATTTTTTTATGAAGTTATCAATAAAATATAAGTCATCCTCTCCGAATTCTATTTTGTCCTTAAGAGGTATGTCACGAAATTCTTTTACTGCTTCTCTCATATTCATATAGCATTCTGTTTCATTCACAATAAAATCTTCTTTTAATTGGGCAGCAGCCTCTCTTGCTTTACAATTCCTAATACCTACATCTAACTCATTAGCATCGTCTATCCATTTATTTCTTATGTTTTTAATTTTTGTAATTATCCTTTCAACACCGCCTAAGTCTATGAGAACCTCTGGATTGGAAAAGTTTCCACGCTTTTCATCAATAGCTTTAAGGACCTTCATTTTCTTTTCTATGCTCCTATGTACTCTTTTATTTCTAGTTAGGTTTTCAGTCTCATTACCTTTATTGGCCTCATGATCCTTACTTGATGATAGAATACCTGAATCAAAATTGTCGTTCAAACTTTTCTGCGATACCATTTCTATTGGAGGTATTGGTCTTTGTAAAGAATAAATGAATTCAGAAACAAAATTAAAACAACCTTGCTCTTCTAATCTTCTTGTTCCACTAACTTGATCATCAGATCTACCATCTAAACTATTTTTTTTCTCGAATTCTACTCTTTCTCGCCCAGCTTGAAGCTCTTCTTGAATATTTACAGAATTTATCCCGTCCTTCTTAATATTGGTCTCATTTACTTCATCGTTTACAGTACTATCATCCTCAGGATCACGAGGAACCCCTGCTGTTGATGCCGACTCATTCGATTCGATACTGTCGCTACTCTGATTCGATTTAACACTCTTTGATAAATCACTATGATAGATATAAGGCTCTGGATAACAATTTGCTTTTGGCGGAAGTTTTGCGTGACTATTATGCATATTATTTTCTGTGTTCCTAGGCAGACGGTTAGTACTACTATATGAGTTAGGTTTATAACTCGAATAAGGTCTTGCTACAATTGTATCCATCTTAAAAAAATACTCCTGTTATCTAGTCGTTTTAACTTTACATACTCCATACCAACTTTTAACTCACCTTAACAAGAAGCCAATCTATACATTTATGTTAAAAAACCATTTTATCTCATACACTACTTACAAAAATGAAACTATTTTTATTATTAGATTAAATCATGACCAACATCATTTTAAATCTTTCTATTTTATCAATAAAACCTCTATTTATTATGCTACTGTTAATTTCTCTCATTTCTTTTACCAAATGTGTTAGCTGACTTTGCATAATGCTATCTATTTCTAAATTATTTGTTTTATATAATTTTATCAATTTCTCCATTCTTAGTTCAAAACCATTCCACTTTTTAGAAATTGCTTCTTTTACAATCAGGATAGATTTAGGGTTAGTTTTATTTGAACACTCTATCTGCTTACTTTCATACTTATCATAATAAATACCTGTGTGCTTTAGCATTTTTTGTCTCTTTTGATAGAGCCTATCAAAATAGATACAATCTTTTAACTGCTTTATTAAACTTAATCCTTTTGTTAATTCGCTTTCTAAGTTTTTTTTTTGATCAGAGCCATATCTGCTTCTATTACTTTCTTGCAAGCGCCGTTTCGAATGAACAGATCCACAACACAACCATCTATCACATCTTTTAAAATCTAAATTCATCTTTCTATATTTTTACGCAAAATAATCTATTAATAAAGAGTATTTACTATATTTCTTTAGATTTTCCTACGAATACCGCCCATTTCTTAAAAAGAATTTCAAAACAACTGATTGGATGCACCTTTTTTATTTCATCCTTTTCTTCATCTTGTCCATCTTCACTTAATTTTTCAAACTCCTTAATTTTTTCCTTATAAAAAAACTACTTTATCTAATAAATTACTTACAAAAACGAAACTATTTAGCTAGTTTATTTCGGAATCTTGTTGATATTTAGATACAGCATTTAATTATTAATATTACGTTAGGATTTACATCAGGGTTACGTTTTTTTATTTCCTGTAACACCATCTCTCAAAAGTGCTTATTGGAAGTAGCTAATTTTGGATTATCTTTTTTATCTTGTTTAATTACAGCTTAAAACAACAGGTGCTGGCAAGATTTTCTCCTCAATAAACTCTTTAGGGTTAGGGTTTGATATTACCGTTACGGGGCTATCAAGATCACCACCTCTAGAGATTCTTTCATAATCAATACACCGTTTAGTTAAATCTTCCAACAACTGGTCTAGTTTAACTAATTTTTCTTTTTCTATTTTCAAGGATTTATCTCTGTGCATATCCAACTCTTGTTCAGAGATATTACTTTTAGGTTTCCAAATCGCTTCTATTATCTGATTAAAGCAGTCCCAAGGACCAATTTGTTTCAAGCTTGCATCAGATTTCTTTCTTTTATCATCGACTAGATCAACTACATCTTCTATCTTGTTTAACATACTAAGTAAGGATGTTTGCAATATGGTTGCTATTTCTAGGTACTTAAAAGTTTCTATTTTTATGTTTGTTGGTTCCGAATATTCTCCAATCACCTTTTCTTTTTCTTTTCCGTTCACTATTATCTTTCCATACATAGGCACCATTCTTATCTCTACATCCCTTTTTATATTTTTCTTTCTATGGCGCTGATGAATATTTTTTAATATTATTAAAAATTTTTTTATAGTTTGTATATCATTTTTTTCCATCTTCAAAGTAGCATTTTGATAGATAGTTCTATTTTTAATCTCAGTTAACATTACTTCCGTTTTCTCTGAAATATTTTTCAGATACTTACTTAATTTTTGCTTTACTTTACTTAACTCATCTTCATAATTCTTTATCTCTTCTTCATATTTCGCCACTAACATTGTATCTCTTACACATCTTTGAGCTGTACACTGATCATCTCTTATCTCATCAATACATTTTCTATAATGAATAATATTTTCTATGATCTCTTTTACTTCTTCTACTATTGGCTTATTTAAATAGGCTGATTGTATTTGTTTTAATAAATTTTTGTCTTGTTTTGGTTTTTCTTTTGCTGATACCACTTGAGTAGCTTGCGAATGAGGTATTACTGCATACTTATTTACTCGATACATAACTTTAGCAAATCCTTTGTTAATTAATTTTCTAGTTATTAATTTCTATGCCAAGAATTTCGTCAATACTTATAAAAACTTACGCTATAATTGATTATTAATTGCTTTTTTCTAACAATTAAAATTACTTGTTATCCGATAAATTATGTTTTTTATACTTAGCACTATCCAAAATATACATTTATGTTACTTTTTACAATTTTGAAAATTTTTATTTATAGTTATCTGATACATTATTATAGTTTAATATTATACTCAACTCTAAGGTGAGTTCGTAATCGTCTCATAAAAGCAAATCCTGGATCAATCTTAATACTAGGTTCATAATCTTCTATATCTTCTCTAAACAACTTAAAATGTGGCATTGTTTGGTTCATATATTCAAGATGACCTATCACGTAACGGATACTAGGATGTTTTTTTAATAACATATCAATTATTAGTGCGTTTGATCGTATTTGATCATCTGTTAACTTACCTTGATCAGCAGCCACATTTTCAATCGCTATCGCCGTATGATTAAAGCCAATAACGTGCCTTGCCATCAAGGTTGTAGGCAATAAGCTATAAATAGTTCCGTCTTGATCAACCACATAATGGGTTCCTACATTCACGTCCCCATAACTAGCTAGTCTATCTCTGGTCTTAGATATTGTGTCTGATTCGAAGGCTGACAATGTTTGTCTTAAGGTTGCTATTGCCGAATAATGAATAACAACCATCTGAGGATTAATTAAATTAGCATGATCCATCCCATAATGAGCCTGTGCATACTCTTTCATTAATTGATATCTTTTTTCAGATTGAATTGGATGATCTATCATCACATCAAGTTTTGTTTGAGAAAAACCTGCTTTTATACCAATACTAAGATAGATTATCAGTATTATTATTAATTTTAATTTCATTATAATTTAGTATACCTTTTTTTAAGAAAAGTGTGCAAATAATCTTGTTTTTTCTTTATATGATCAAAATGCTATACTAGGCATTATGTCTGATGATATTAACACTTTAGCAAACGATTCTATTCAAGAAATCCCTGCATATACACCGGGCCATTCTATAGAAGCTATGAAAAAAGCAACTGGTAGACATTCTTTTACTAAACTAGCCTCTAACGAAAACCCTTTCGGGTGCTCTTTATCTAAGGATGAACTTAGTCAATGTTTTAATGATTGCAATGTATATCCAGATATAAATACTCACCCTCTCATTGAAAGCCTGGCACAGAAACATCAGCTTTCAACCGATCAACTGATCCTTGGTAATGGTAGTGACGAAATCTTTCAAAGTCTTGCTTTAGCTTTTTTAAATACGAATGATACCGTACTTAGTGCGGAACATACTTTTTCTGTTTATCAGTCCGCAACAATGTTAAGGGGTGCTACCTATACCCCCATCACTATGAAAAACTATGGCTATGATTACCAAGCTATTTGTCAGGCCATTACCGATCAAACAAAACTTATTTTTATTGCTAACCCTAACAATCCTACAGGATCTTATTTACGCTATGATGAGCTTAGTAAATTTTTATCTCAGGTACCCAATCATGTAATCGTTGTGCTTGACGAGGCTTATAAAGATTATGTTGAAACAGACCCCCTAGATAGTAATCTTAACTTACTTCAATCCTACCCTAACCTAATCATCACCCGTACCTTTTCTAAAATTTATGGATTAGCTGGGCTTCGGATTGGCTATGGTATGGCTGATAAAGCCCTTATTCAATTACTTAATAAAGTACGATTACCATTTAATACCAATACTGTTGCTCTTAATGCCGCTCATTTAGCATTAGAGACAAAAACTGATTTTGTTCGACACTCTCAGGTGATGAATCAAACTGGCTATGCTTTATATAAGGATGCGGCTACTTCTTGGCCTGTTCACTGCTTAGCATCTAAAGGAAATTTTATTTGTCTAGTAATGACTCATCACTCTGCTGAGGAAGCCTTTAATCATTGCCTTAACCATGGGTTTATTATCAGAAAACTAACCTCCTTTGGCTTACCCAATGCGATTCGTATTACGATTGGTAAACCTAATCAAAACGAAGGTGTTATTGCTTGTTTAAATCAATTTTTTGGATCTAAATCATGACTATGATAACCCTTAAAAAAACAGCTTTAAATTCCCTTCATCATGAACTTGGTGCAAAATGTACGTCATTTGCGAATCATGAACTGCCAATCTGGTTTAGTTCAATTAAAGATGAACATCTTGCTGTTCGTAAAGATGCGGGTATGTTTGATATTGCTCATATGGGTGTGTTTGCCATTACGGGATCTAATAGCGATGCTTTTTTGCAACGATTATCGTGTAACTCTATTGTTAAAGCACGTTCTGAAACCATGATTTATTCGATGTTTCTTAATGATCAAGGCATGATATTGGATGATGTTATGTTTGGTTGTCTTGATAAAACCTGGTACCTCGTTGTTAATGGAGCTAACAAAGAAAAGATTAGTGCTTGGATGCAGGATCATATGATGGATGATGTAACGATTCGTGATTGCAGTGACTCTCAAACACTTATTGCTGTTCAGGGACCCGCCGCTGTTAGTAAATTAACTCATGTTTTAGGGTCTGATCTTCATACAATCAAACGCTTTGGAATGAGGCTGGTTTCATGGAAAGGCTCTAATGTTCTGGCCACTCGAACTGGCTATACCGGTGAAGATGGATTTGAATTATTGGTAGCTAACAAAAACATCCCTCTCTTGTGGCAAGCTCTATTAGATGCAGGCGTTTCTCCTTGCGGATTAGCTGCGCGTGATACCTTACGTATCGAGGCAGGTTTACCACTATATGGTCAGGAATTATCTGAAAGTATTCATCCACTGATGACACGCTATCCGTGGGTTATTAAGTGGGATCATGATTTTATTGGTAAAACATCACTGAGTGCTCTAAAAACAAGCTCGTTTCAAAAAGCAGTTGGTCTTGAGTTGTCCGAAAAACTAATTGCTAGACCAAACTATACCATTCAAGAAGGAGGTGCTATTACCTCTGGAACCTTAGTTCCTCTTACTCAAAAGTCGATTGCTTTGGCCTTTGTTGATCCTGCTTTTGCTGATCTTGGATCTCAGGTACATGTTATGATTCGTAACAAAGTCGTTCCGGCAACGGTTGTTACAGTTCCTTTTACTTAATATTATCTAAAATTGACTCTCTTTTAAGGCTTTGATAGGCTTGCTAAATGAAAAAAGATTTTTGGAAAAAATTACCAAAGCCTATTGTTGGGTTAGCGCCTATGGATGGGTATTCAGATTCGGCCTTTCGCCGTACGTGTAAAGCGGTTAACCCTGATTTAATTACAGTTACTGAGTTTACCTCAGCTGATGGGCTTAGTTATGGTGCTGAACGACTTAAACAAAAATTAGCATTTCACCCCAGTGAGAATCCTGTTTTTGCTCAAATTTTTGGTAAAAATACAGAAACATTTATTCGTGCTACCAAAGTCTGCGAAGAGATGGGCTTTGCTGGTATTGATATTAATATGGGCTGCCCGGCCAAAAAAGTGGTTAAATCAGAACATGGTGTAGCCTTACGAAAAAATACTGAGGCTGCTTGCAGGTTAGTTGATGCCGTTGCCAGCAATACAGACTTGCCTGTATCGGTTAAAACACGCTTGGGCTGGTCTGATGCATCAGGTCTTATTCCATTTGCCAAAGCTATTCAAAATGCAGGGGCTGATATGCTGTGCTTACATGCACGCACGTATCTGGAACCTTATAATGTACCGGCTCAATTTGAGCATCTTTATGAGTTAAAACCCGAACTAGATATCCCACTGATTATTAATGGGGGGATTACGTCTTTGCAAGATGGGTACCAAAAATTGGGTAATTGTGATGGTTTTTATATTGGCCAAGCAAGTTTTGGGAATCCATGGGTTTTTTCTGAAGCAGGCGCTCCTAAAACATTTGCTGAAAAATATCCGCTTATTCTAAAGCAT
>CEVX01129877.1_pt1 | contig 11038 bp, 12 predicted proteins | sample 356561 | NCBI WGS metagenome assembly CEVX01 (sample SAMEA2623886, study PRJEB7988) | marine metagenome | biome: marine biome (ENVO:00000447); feature: surface water layer (ENVO:00002042); material: "saline water (ENVO:00002010), including plankton (ENVO:xxxxxxxx)" | depth 5 m | reverse complement strand
GAGTTCCTACTTATTCAAAATATAGAATTAGTAGTTTTTTTTATGATGAATTAATATTAGGAAGTTTTTTGTTTAGAGCTCTAATAATTTTGAATCCTTTATATTTATATCTTTATAAAGGGAAAAAATACTTATTTTTTTTAATGTTAATTAATTTTTTAACAATATTATGTGTATTACAATCAGGAGAAAGAGCCGCATTATTCTTAATGATTATCTATTTTATTTTAAATATATTTATATTGAATTTTGATATAAAAAAAAAAATAACTATTTTTTTTTCTGCATTAATTATTTTATTATCATCAATATATTTTTCTCCCCAAATAAAAAATAGGTTTTTAGAGCAAACTTTTTTAAAAGTTAATTTTTTAGAAAATCATATTTTATTATTTAAAAGTGCGGTTAATATTGGATTAGATTCACCAATAATTGGAAGTGGATATAGAAGTTTTCAAATTAAATGTTCAGAAGAAAAATATTATATTAATGATTCACCGCAGTGCTCTACCCATCCACATAATACATATATACAATTATTCGCAGAACTTGGAATAATTGGAGTAGTGTTTATTTTTTTGTTTTTTTCTTACTTTTGTTGGCAATATTTAAAATTTTTTTATTTACAAATAAAAAAAAAATTAATTAAACAAAATTATTTATTGTTAACTATAACGGGTATAATAATTAATTTTTTTCCATTTACTACAACAGGTAATTTTTTTAACAACTGGCTGTCTTTTTTTTATTTTTTTCCTATTGGATTATTAATTTTTTTTAATCAGAATATAAAAATTAAAAATGAATGATATTTATTTAACAATCTTTTTTTTAATTCTTAATATAATTTTGTGGAAGAATTTAAATTATATAACTAAAATCTTTGATGTTTATGATATTCCTAACAAAAAACTTAAATTGCACGATAATAAAGTATCATTAATATCCGGATTTTATATCTTTTTAAGTGTATTGTTATTTTTCTTTTTATCAAAACTAGAATTTTTTAGTTTAAAAAATATAATTTTAGATGATTATAAAATAATAATATTTATTACTACAATATTTATAATTGGATATATGGATGACAAAAAAGGTATTAATCCCTTATTAAGGCTCTTTTTATTTACAATTGTATTTACTGTTTTTTTAATTTCTAGTGAAGAGCATATTATAAAAGAAGTTAATTTTATAAATTATAAAATACAATTTAATACAAATTTTAACATATTTTTTACAATTTTTTGTTTTTTGGTTTACTTAAACGCGCTTAACTTTTTTGATGGAATAAATTTACAAGCAGGGTTACATTGTATTTTAATTTTATTTATTTTATTCGTTAAATCTAATTTTAATTTAGAGATTTATATAATAGTCATCTTTTATCTATTTTTTTTATATTATAATTGGAATAATTTAGCTTTTTTAGGTAATTCTGGAACTTATATATCTGCCATAATTATTTCACTTTTTTTTATTAATTTTTCACAACAAAAAATTATTACCGCAACTGAGATTTTTGTACTTATGTCATTACCTGGTATTGACATGATAAGACTTGTTATAGTGAGAATTTATAAAAATAAAAACCCATTCAAAGGAGATTTAAATCACTTGCATCATTTAGCAAAAAAAAAAATAGGTTTATTTAAAACAAATATGATTATTATTTTCTCACAAGTTATAAACTATTTAATATATATTATTTTTTTTAATGATTATTTATCTTTCTTCACCTCAGTATTAATTTATATAGTTCTATACACTTTTTTCATAAATGATAAAAATTTGATAAAAAAAAATTATAAAAATCTGTGAAAAAAAAGTTGAAAGCAAATAATCTTATTCAAAAAAATGAAAAATAAAATAGTTGTGTTATTTTTTATAATTACACTAATTTCAATTAATATAAAAAATTATATTTCTATGACCTTACAAGCTTCTGGTAAAATAAATTATATAAATACAAATCTTAATGAATATAATTTTATTGCACATGCTGGTGGTGGAATAGATGGTTTGGCATATACTAATACGGTTGATGCTATTTATAATTCAATAGAAAACAATTATAAATTAATTGAATTAGATCTATTAGTAACCGATGATGACATGATAGTAGCCTCACATGACTGGAAGTCATTTAAAAATTATTGTAAAAAATATATAGAAAAAAAAGAATCATATTCTTATAAAGATGTTCGAAAATGTAATAATAATTTAGAAAAAAATAATGAATATCAGCTAGCCGATGAATATTTTATTAGACAGATACTCAACACTTATGGTGAAATGCCAAACGAAGTTACTTTTGTCACAGATCAAATACAAGATTTTAAACTTTTAAAAAAAAAGTTTAAAGGATATGAAAGTAGAATTATAGTTGAAGCACATAGTATTTTAAACTATTTGATTGCCAAAAAATATTTCCCTCTTGTGGCATTAACCTATAATGATGGTAGGAGATATAAATATTTTGTAAAGTTTTTTAATATTGATCTAATAGTAATTAGATCTAGCCTAATTGAAAAATATAAAAATGAACTAGAAGAAATGTTAAAAAATAAAAAAATTGTTTTTTCTAATACAACAAATAATAAAAAATTTATTAATAAGTATTTAGGTAAAAATGTTACTGCTTTTTATACAGATTTTTGGGATATAAAAAATAATAAATGTACAGAAAAAATTAAAGATTTTTCTAACAATTCTCCTTGTCATACTTATTGATTTTTAATTCGTGCAAATAAAAGATTATAAGTATTATTTAATCTATTTGCTTTTGGAAAATTAGACATATTATAAAATTGAAATTTACCTTTTATGAGAGGTAAGAAAGCTGATTTGTAAATAAGTTCGTAATTATTTTTTTTTAAAAAAATAATTATCTTATTTATTTCATGAAATTTAACTGGAATTTTATATTTAAAAAATTTTTGGTAAGTAACAAAAGATTTATTTTTTGAAGCATGAAAATCTTCTAGAATTATGAAATCTGGATTTAGATATAAATATTTTTTTATTTCAGAATTTATTTTTTCAAAATATTGAGCAACAGAACTAAACAATAAAAAACTAATCTTCTTATTTTTTAACTCATTTAAATTATTAATAAATCTTACTTTTTTTAATTTCTTATATTTTTTTATTCCAAGATTAGTTATTTTTTTATTGTCCAGTATTACAATTTTATGATTATTATTTTTTTGAAAGAATTTTTTGTAATAATATTCACCTGCTCCTCCACCAATATCCAATATTAAAATTTTTTTCTTTTGGTAATAAAAATTTAGAATGTTTAATACTGAAAAGAAATAATTATGATTCAATTTTTTTTTAAATTTTTTTTTTATGTGATTTCTATAATCTTCAGTATCCCAAATATTGTACTTTTTGATTGATTTTAAATCTTTAAATTTTTTTTTTATACTATAAAAAATTTGCATTAATTTTTTTATATAACTTTTAAGTTTGATATTAACTTGTATTTCTTTTTTCGATCGTTAAAAAAAATACCATGATTGTTGATATGTGTGCTTCTTATTAAATCAAATAACTTAGAAATTTTAATAGTTTTATTAAAATCTAAATTGATAGCTTTTAGTATATCTTTTTTATAATATATTTTTGTTTTAGGGTTTATTAATTTAATAATTTTTTCTTCATATATTTTTTTTAAATTTCTTTTAAGAAGAATTTTCATTTTTTCTCTAGTTAAATAAAAAACCTTATCAGCTAATATAATTCCTTTAATATTAATTTTATATACATCAATGATTTTTCCAGAATCTATCTTATTGTTCATAAAATGCATTGAGCAGCCAATATTTTTTTTTGTATAAATACTCCAAAACGAAGAATGAGAGCCTTTGACATCAGGTAAAAAACCTGGGTGAAAATTAATTAGACCAAAATCAAATTTTTTAAGGAATAATTCTTTTAATTTGAATTGATAACTAAAAACGAATCCTGTGTTTATTTTATATTTTTGGATTAATAGTGTAATTTTTTTATTTTTATGAGGGTAATTTTCAAAAAAAATATTATTTTTATTTTTTATAAAATTAATTTTTTTTAGAAATTTTTTATTTTGAGTTTTTTTTTTTACTATAATTACTTTAATTTTAAAATATTTTGATTTTTCAATTATTCTTGCCAAATCAATGGAATGTTCTTCGCTATCATCACAAAAAACTAATACATTTTTTTTTATAATCATTTATTTTAATATTAAATAATTTATTTTATTAATACTTCATTATTTATATAGTACTAAATTTACTTTCAAATTATTCTTTACAAATAGCAATCTTTATGTATAAAACTCGTGCCTGGTGATTATTGCGAAAGTGTAATACCCGATCCCATTCCGAACTCGGAAGTCAAGCCTTTCAGCGCCGATGGTACTTTGTCTTAAGACATGGAAGAGTAGGACATTGCCAGGCAAATTCTTAAATGAAAAATATAATCATTGTTACCGGTGGAGCAGGTTTTATAGGTTCAAATTTAATTGAATATTTACTTAAAAAAACAAAAAAAAATATATTAAGTTTAGATAATTATTCAACGGGTGATAAAAAAAATCATATAAATCATAAAAGAGTTAAATATATTTTTGGTAGCACAATCGATATTGAAAAAAAATTATATAGATATAAAAAACAAATTAGTTCTTTATTTCATTTTGGAGAGTTTTCACGAATTTACCAAAGTTTTATTAAATTTGATGAGTGTTATGACTCTAATTCAATTGGTTCAAAATCAGTATTTAAATTTTGTTTAGATAATAATATTAAACTTATTTATTCAGCAACATCAGCTTCCTTAGGAAATGCTGGAAATGATAAAAATTTATCTCCATATGCGTTTACTAAATCAAAAAATTTAGAGTTAATAGATAACTTGAAAAAATGGTTTAAGTTTAGATCAGAGGTAATATATTTTTATAATGTTTATGGTCCAAGACAAATTAAAAGTGGTCCAATGGCTACCGTAATAGGTATTTTTGAGGATAAATATAATAGTAAAAATTCTTTACCAGTAGTTATGCCTGGTACTCAAACTCGTCGATTTACACATGTTCAAGACACTATTGCAGTATGTTTTGAGGCATGGAAAAAAAATAAATGTCTTCATTATAGCATATCTAATAAAAAATCGTATTCCATAAGAGATGTTGCTAAAATGTTTAAGTGTAAAATTACCTATTTGCCTTCTAGAGCAGGTGAGAGGTATGCGTCAGCGTTAACCAGGATTTCTAAAAATAATAAAATTATAAGAAGATATGGAAAAATAGATTTGAAAGATTATGTTTCTTCGTTTATTAAGAGTTAATTATTATGAAAATTAAAAGTTCTTTAAAGTCAATAAAAAATAGAGACCAAAATTCTAAATTAGTTAGAAGAAGAGGAAGAGTTTATATAATAAATAAAAAGAATCCCAAATTTAAAGCTCGCCAAAAATAATATTTTCTTTTATGATAATTGCATCTCAATCAGAAAATAAAGAATTAGAAAAAAGAATTTCTATAACTCCAGAAACAGCAAAAAAATATATAAATTTAGGATTTGAAGTTCATCTAAGCGAGAACTATGGAGAACATCTTGGTTTTCAAGAAAATGAATATAATGATTTAGGAGTTAAATTTATTAGCGATGATAAAAAATTAATTGAAAATGCAGATATTATCATTCAAATAAATTTATTAGATGAAGAAAAAATTTCTTATATAAAATCTAATCAAATATTCGTTGGTGTCTTGAACCCCTATGAAAATAAAAATAAGCTTGATGAGTTAATTAGAAAAAAAGTTAATCTATTTTCTTTAGAGTTGTTACCTAGAATAACAAGAGCACAGTCTATGGATATACTTTCTTCTCAAGCAAATCTAGCTGGTTACAAAGCTGTGATAGAATCTTTTTCAACTTTTGAAAAAGCTATACCAATGATGATGACTGCGGCAGGGACTGTGCCTGCAGCAAAAGTATTGGTAGTTGGTGCGGGAGTTGCTGGTTTACAAGCAATAGCGACCGCTAAAAGAATGGGGGCTATTGTTTTTGCAACAGATGTAAGATCAGCATCAAAAGAGCAGGTTGAAAGTCTGGGAGGAAAATTTTTAACTGTAGAAGGAAGTGAAAATTTAGAAACAGAAAGTGGATATGCGAAGGAAACTTCTGATGAATTTAAAAAAAAACAGGAAGAATTATTGGGAGAGACTCTTAAAAAAATTGATATTGTAATCTGCACAGCACTAATACCTGGAAAAAAAGCACCATTAATTATTAAAGAACATATGCTAAAAAATATGCAACGGGGATCTGTTATATACGATTTGGCTGCAGTTCAAGGAGGTAATGTGGTATTTTCTGAAGTGGATAAAATTATAGAAAAAAATGGAATTAAAATAATGGGAGAAAGAAATATTTTAAATAAATTGCCCACTTCTTCCTCTAGTCTTTATGCAAAAAATGTATTTAACTTTATTTCAAATTTATATGACAAAGAGAATAAAAAAATTAATATTAATTTAGAAGATGAAATTATTGCTAAAACAATAATAAAATAAATTTATGGATATAGACCCATTTATATTTAGACTAAGCATTTTTATACTTTCTATTTTTATAGGATATTATGTTGTTTGGAGTGTTACCCCATCTCTACATACTCCTTTGATGTCAGTAACAAATGCAATTTCATCTGTAATTATAGTTGGAGCTATAATTGCATCATTGGCAGGAGAATCAAAAAACGTATTTGATACAGCTAACATTTTTGGTTTTTTAGCAATAATTTTAGCAGCTGTTAACATTTTTGGTGGCTTTTTAGTTACTCAAAGAATGTTAGCTATGTATAAAAAAAAAAAGAAAGATAAAAAATGATTTCAGCAAATCTATTAGCAGTATTTTATCTTATTTCAGGAATACTATTTATTTTAGCTCTTAGAGGGCTTTCATCTCCAGAAAGTTCAAGGAAAGGCAATTTATTTGGAATAATTGGAATGGCCATAGCTATTAGTGTTACTATTATTTCTGTAGGAAATTTTTCGACAGGTTTTTTATATTTAATGATCTTAATGTTGATAGGAGGATCTATAGGAGCTTTTATAGCTTTTAAAATACCAATGACAGCAATGCCAGAACTTGTGGCAGGTTTTCATAGCTTAGTTGGGCTTGCTGCTGTTTTCGTAGCTATTTCAGCTTTTCTTAATCCTGAAGTATTTAATTTAGGTACTCCAAACAATATTAAAGTAGCAAGTTTAATTGAAATGTCTCTAGGAGCTTCTATTGGGGCAATTACTTTTACAGGCTCGATTATTGCATTTTTGAAATTAAGAGGAATAATGTCAGGCTCACCCATTATTTTTACTGGTCAACATTTTTTTAACTTAATTTTAGGAATTGCTTTGGTTGGTTTAATATTTTTTTTATGCAAAACTCAATCAAGTAATTTATTTTGGACTGTGATTATAATATCATTTTTAGTAGGGATATTGTTGATCATTCCGATTGGCGGCGCCGATATGCCTGTTGTAATTTCGATGCTTAATTCTTACTCAGGCTGGGCAGCTGCTGGAATTGGATTTACTTTAGAAAATACAGCATTAATAATCACAGGGGCGCTAGTAGGATCTTCTGGTGCAATTTTATCTTATATAATGTGTAAAGGAATGAACCGTTCATTCTTTAATGTAATACTTGGTGGTTGGGGCGCAACAGATCAATCTTCTTTAGATAAATCTAAAGAACAAAAACCAGTTAAAAGTGGAAATGCTGATGATGCAGCATTTTTAATGAAAAATGCATCTTCAGTTATAATAGTTCCTGGCTATGGGATGGCAGTTGCACAAGCTCAACATGCATTAAGAGAGATGGTCGACACTCTTAAAAAAAATAATATTAAAGTTTCTTATGCTATCCATCCAGTAGCAGGAAGAATGCCAGGTCACATGAATGTTTTATTAGCAGAAGCAAATGTACCTTATGACGAAGTTTTTGAACTTGAAGAAATAAATAATGATTTTCCCAATGCAGATGTTGCCTTTGTTATAGGAGCAAACGATGTAACAAATCCTGTTGCAAAAACCGATCCTCAAAGCCCAATTTATGGCATGCCAGTATTAGATGTTGAGAAGTGTAAATCTATTTTATTTGTAAAAAGAAGTTTATCCCCTGGATATGCTGGCATAGACAATGATCTATTTTATAGAGATAATACATTAATGCTTTTTGCAGATGCAAAAAAAATGACAGAAGATATAACAAAAAATTTATAGGTTAAATTTGAAAACTAAAATATTTTGTGACATCGCAGATTTAAAATTAATTAAAAAGTTTAATAAAAATAAATTAGTTAAGGGTTTTACCACAAATCCAAGTTTGATGCGTAAAGCAGGTGCAAAAGATTATAAGCTATATTCAAAAAAAATACTTAAAATATGTAATAAAAAACCCGTATCATTAGAAGTTTTTGCTGACAACTATGAAAATATAAAAAAACAAGCATTTAAAATTAAAGACTGGGGAAATAATGTTTATGTAAAAGTGCCAGTAACCAACTCAAAAGGAATTTTTATGGGGAAAATAATAAGAGAATTAAATAATCAAAATATTAAAATTAATATTACAGCTGTATATAGCTCTAAACAAATAAAAAAAATTTTTAAAATTATAAATAAAACTTCAAAAGTAATAATATCAATTTTTGCAGGAAGGGCTGGAGATACTGGAAAAGATCCAATACCAGTATTTAAAGAAAGTTTAGCTTTGTCAAAAAAATATAAAAATGTCCAAATACTTTGGGCAAGCGTTAGAGAGCCCTATAATTATTTGCAGGCAAAACAATTAGGATGTCATATAATAACAGCACCCCCTACGATTATAGAAAAAATTGAAAAATTTGGAAAATCTTTTGAAGAATTAACAATAGAAACCGTAATTAGTTTTTTAAAAGATAGCAAAAAATCTAATTTTAAAATATGATTTCTTCAGTAATTTATATTTCTGTGTTAAAATTAGTTATAATTAGAATTTACTTATGATAAGTTTAAATAAATTTGCTAACAAGTATGTTAACAACCTATCAAATTCGATATTAGATTCTAATCTAAAAAATTTAGAGCTATCAATTAAACAGATCTTAAAAACAATAAAAAGAGATGGTTCAATTTATGTATGTGGCAATGGGGGTTCAGCAGCTATAGCAAATCATTATGTGGTTGATTTTTTAAAATTTTTTAGAGAAAACACAAATCTAAAACCAAAAATTTTAAGTTTATCGAATAATGTTGAGACAATTACAGCAATTTCTAATGATATTAACTACAATAAAATTTTTAGCTATCAAGCAGAGAATTATTGCAACAAAAAAGATCTTTTAATTATTGTAAGTTCATCAGGTAACTCACCTAGTATTATTAATATTTTAAAATTTGCCAAAAAAAAAAAAATTAGAACAATAGGATTTAGTGGTTTTAAAGGAGGTTACTTAAAAAAGAATTCTGATATTTCAATACATATAAATGTTCAAAATTATGGAATATCCGAGGATGCACATCACATTTTAATGCACATTCAACTACAATATCTAATTAATTTTCTTGGTAAAAAGAAAATTAAGATTTTTTAAAAAACTTCATTTAATAACAATATTACTATAAAGCTGATTCCCATTATTACAAGCCTAAGAGTATTACTGGAGCCAAATATAGATTCACACTTTTTCAATTCATAATAATTAGAACCAGGATAAATATAATTAAAATAATAATGAAACCACCCATATTTTTCTTTTATTTTATTATATTAGGATAATCACCATAATGCATGCAAAGACTCAACGTTAATTTTGCAGTATCATGAAGCCATGAAAAAACTTTTAGGGATCGTGGTTCTGGGTTTGTTGTTAAGTGGTAATGCTATCGCAAAGCCACGTTTTGATAACTTATATGATTTAGGAAATATTATAAAACCGACAGACCCAACTTCTTTTAAGAAAATAAAATATATTGGAGAGGAAGAGAGAAATATGGTGATCGGGGGGTGGCCTATTGAAAAGCGTCGAGCATATGTATTCCATGCCTTTTATGATTATCGATCAATATCTGATCCTCTTGCTAAAGGTACTGGTGTCCATGTTCATTCTCCTGATAGAGGTATACAAAATATTGCTAAAAATAAAACCAAAGCAGAAAAAGAATGTGAAGCACGTCATTGCAAAGAAATTTTGGTTTATTATCGCAAGTTAAAGAGTAGCAACCTTAAAAAAGCTAAAAAAATTGCAAATCAATACGCTGTAGCTCTTGGACAAATGCCTAATATATTGCAACACCATTTATTGGATGGGATTCATATTTTTGGACAACCTACTTCAACTAAAGAAATTCAATTCACTAATGCACAAACATGGAGAAAAACAATATATATTAAGCAAGGTTTTCTTCATAAAAAATTTTTTTTTGAAGAAGTTCTAATGCATGAACTTATTCATGTGTTTTTAGGCAAAGTTGGTGAATTTTCTTATGATAATCTTAACAAAAGAATTATAAAAAATGATTTAACTAATGAATACAATATTAATTTATTAGATTGGAAATACGCACAATCGAAAGATGGTGCATATATAAGTGATTATGCAAAAACAAGTCTTGCTGAAGATTTAGCAGAAACTTTTCATTTTTGGTTTGCTTTACGCTACAAAAAAATAAGTAATAAAAATAAATCAAAAATATTAAAATTAATACCAAACAGAATTCAATTTTTTGACGATCAATTATTTGATATGTATCCAGTTGCCCCTTATAATGCAAAGAAATGAAAAAACTTTTAGGGATCGTGGTTCTGGGTTTGTTATCCGGATGTTCAATTAATCAAACTGTTCTAAACGTTCAAACTGCTTTTTCAGACGTATAAAAGAAAAACTTATCTCTGCTGGCGTCAGGAGAGCGTCAAAAAAGTTTTCTACAACTCATCTATAATTAAAAAACGTTGGTATGATTGGTTGCGGGGGACGGATTTGAACCGCCGACCTCAAGGTTATG
>CEVX01040987.1_pt1 | contig 11041 bp, 5 predicted proteins | sample 356561 | NCBI WGS metagenome assembly CEVX01 (sample SAMEA2623886, study PRJEB7988) | marine metagenome | biome: marine biome (ENVO:00000447); feature: surface water layer (ENVO:00002042); material: "saline water (ENVO:00002010), including plankton (ENVO:xxxxxxxx)" | depth 5 m | reverse complement strand
CGATAACTTATATCGGGACGGGCAGCAGAAATGGAGAGTCGCGGTGCACGGTTCGAAGCACGACGCGAACGTGTTCGAAAGTTTACTCCAACAAGAATCTGAAATGGACGGTAAACAAGAGTCATTCATCGAATCGTCTTTAAGAGGCGGTCCAAAAGTTTTCGTTGTCGGTACCATCGTGTCTAAATATCCTTCGTCTCCATACATCTTCCGAAACTACCAGTACCCGGAAACCGCCGAGGATGAAAACCATGGGAGATATGCGATGCCAGGTTCCTGCAAACACTTGATGTGGCACTGTTTGAGGGCTTCGAGCGCTGCCCCGTATTATTTAGCCGATTTTTCGTTAGGTGATGAGAAATGGCAAGACGGCGCCGTCACCTGTAACAACCCAGCGATGATGGGCATCATGGAGGCGAGACGCTTGTGGCCAGACCGACAGATTGAGTGCGTGGTTTCCGTCGGAACTGGAGAGGTTCCGCGGGTTAAACGAAAAGATGCTTCATCTTTTCACAGACTAATCGACGCTTCTGAAGTTATGCTCGAATCCTCTTGTAATGTAGAGAGAGTAGATGAGGCGTTGGGAACGCTTTTACCTTTGATTCCAGAGACGAAATACTTCCGTTTCAACCCTGTCGATTCGAGGTGTGATATAGATTTAGACGAAATCGATAAGCAAGCGCTGAAGCGACTGAGAGAAGCAACGGATGAGTACGTGAAATCTGAAAACGAGCGATTCGGGGAACTGTGTCAGTTGTTGCAGCCGGACGCTTTGGACGAAGAAATAGCAGCTGTGATCGCTACTGGACTCGGCTCTAAGAAAGGAGTTTTAGTCATCGAGGCGCAGAGATACGAGAACGAATTCGCTGCGAAAACTGATATCGTGGAAGAGTTTTGCGCTTTGCGGTCCATTCCATTCGCTCGTATTGATACATCTTCGAGTTACAATCCTGATAATACCGGATTCTCTTTTGGGAAAAACGGAGCCACGAGTAAGAAAAGTAACAACAACGATAACAGTCACGCCCACGCGGAGGATAATAATACTATTAGAAGCAGAAACGGTAGTAGCGGTAGTAACAGAAACAAGACGGGAGGAGAGGAAGAACTTTTGGACGATACCAACGTAGCAATTGAGAATCTCAACGCGCAGTTTAGAAGGATTGGCGCAAACGCAGGTGTCATTCACTTGAACTGCGTTTCAGATTTGGAGGGCATCGTGTTGCGTTGGCAACACGATATTACGGCCATAGCAGAGCCTTCAGCTGTGGCAAATTTGTTCATAGAGTGTGCGAAATATCCATCAAAGCAATCGCAAAAGTTCACCTCTCTGTATGAAATGTGTTCCTCTGTACCTTCAGTCGAGGTGGAAGGTGTTTTGCACACGTTCATAGGAAAGCACTTGCAGGCAGATTCCAACGACGGGCAACTTGGCGCGTATCTCTTCAAAAGAACTATTCCTCTGGAGTATTTGTCAGATTACACGGCGAGTAAACTTATTGGCATGTGGAAGGATAAAATTATCGTCAGTCAAGCTTCTATTGGCGCAGACTTGCTGGAAGCTTTGTTAGATGCCGGAGCGAAAGCAATCGTGGCTCCTTCAAACGAAGATCCAGACAACTTCATATCGGCCGGCGCAGACGGGGACGATATCCTTCAGTTCTTCGCGGCGTTTTATCATGCATTGTACGTTGTTGGCGCGGATGCACCCGCGGCAAGTTCTGCAGCGTGTATGATTCAACCTTCTTGTAGTTACTTTCGATGTCACGTGCGTGTGCGAGGGAGTACGGTCGAGTTGAAACCAGGCGAAGAAGTAAGAAAAGTGGCCACGCCGAAGAAAGCTGCGCAAGAACAACAAAATTAGATTTGTAATAGAAAATAAGCTGATGACACGGTTTATAAATAATAATTGTATAACAATATCCTCTCTCCCTCTAATTCTACTATGCATGATGAATAAATATGGTAATATATGAATTGTCCATCCATTCTTTCCCTTATAGCGCGCCGAGAACTGCATCTCTCCCTCTCTTCAAAGCCTTCTCATCAATCACCTTGACGGACTCAACCCATCCAATAGATTGCAACACCTTGTATGTCACAACCTTAGCGGCATCTTGAATAAATGCCCACATGATTACGTACAACCAACAGTACACGGCTAAATCCCACTCGATGCCTTGCATCCCATTTCCGAATGGCCAATAGACGGCCAAAAACGTAGAACACGTAGTAGCGAGAATAAACGCGCCAACTAAAACGATCGACGGCATTCTCGACCACATCCAACCTTTCGTTCTCGAGTTGAACACGGAGAAGTAATCCGAAAGCGAGATTTTCAAGTACATGAGCGTTTGGATCTCTCCGTATGTCATGACTGGTAATCCCATGGATCGCCACAGGCCATCCGGCGATTGCGAATCCAATGATAACTCCAACAATACGATCGAACCAATCAAAGCAACCATGCCAATAGCGGAAGAGACAATATATAAAATATTCAGATCCCACTTCTCTGGCTTTATGGAAGCATCGACGTGATCGTACGCGACCGAAATAATGGTGCCGTCATTCAAGATGGTGATGGTAACCAAAGCGATAACTGGGATCGCAAAGTACGACGGCCAATCCGCGTTGTACTCGTTCGGATGATAGAAGATGCACGAGATGAAAAAGAAGAACAACAGCTGTTCAGTACACGCGACGCGGTAAATCACAAAGTTCTTCATTCTCTGGAAGATCTTCCTTGAGGTCACGATGGCGGTGACGATAGTGCTCAAACCCGGTTGCGTCAAGACAATATCGGCGGCAGCTTGCGCTGCAGAAGTCGCCCCTTGAACGGCGATACCGACATCAGACCGTTTTAACGCCGGCGCATCGTTCACACCATCACCAGTCATGCCAACCAAGTAACCTTGTTGACGTAACGCCTCAACGATGAGATATTTGTGCTCCGGGAAGACTTGGGCGAAACCATCTGCTTGGCGGCACATCTCCCCGTAGTCTCTGCCCAACGTCGTCGACGCCTCGAGATCCTGGGCCGTAAGCAAAGGAAGCTTCTCAGCACCTAAAACATTCGTTCCCATACCTAACGTGCGGCACGTCTCAACCGCAATCGCACGGTGATCTCCAGTGATCATTTTCACCGTGACACCAAAGTCATTCGCGCAATCGATGGTATGTTTGGTATCCGGACGAGGCGGGTCCAAAAAGGTAAGAATACCGATGAATTCAAATTTCCGTTCAGTGATGTCGCCATTTTTCGTTCTTGCAACGGCCAAGGATCGAATACCTCTGTGCGCGAGCTCTAATACTTTTTCTTCAACTTCTTTACCGATTTTATCTTTGTTTACACTCATCTCCAAAAGCACGTGAGGAGCACCTTTAGTGACGACAAACTTCTCACCGGTGGTTTCATTCTTCACAGTCGCTTCGGTTCTCTTGATGATTGGATCAAACGGAACGTAATCGGTGTGCTCGTACGGGTCCAACTCGACGCGATCGACCGAGTTCAACACCAAAGTATCCAACGCATCCTTCGCCGGCTCCCACCATTTCGCCGCCAAAGCGGCCAATTTCAACACTTCTTCTCTCGTAACATCCGGCACGAACGTTGGCAAATACTCTTGCAGCATCATCTTGTTCAACGTCAAAGTTCCAGTCTTGTCCGAGCACAAGATGGTCATACCCGCGAGTTCTTCCACGGAGGAAAGGCGAGCTACGATTGCCTTCTCCGCGGCTAGTTCATGGCATCCCAACGCCAACGTCGTCGTACAGACTACTCTCAACGCGATTGGAATCGAAGCGACTAAAAGAACGACGTTGAACGCGAGCGTTTGCCAGAAATCGACACCGATCATGTTCAAGTAAATAAACACCAATGCGCAAATAAACACGCCCAACGCAACCAAGATGTACATGATTTCTCTCAACACTTTTTCAAAGTGCCCGAGCTCGTCTACACCTTGGACTAAATCCGCAGTTTTACCGAAGAACGTTTGCGACCCGGTCGCGGTAACCGTAGCTTCGATTTCACCGCGCGTGACCGTTGACCCCATCTTCGCTTCGGAGCCTTCAAACATAGCCACCGGTAAACTTTCCCCGGTCAAAGCGGCTTGGTCGACTTGAATCGGTTTACCTTCTCGTAATTTGCAGTCAGCTGGAATAGCTCCACCGGCACCTAACGCGATCACATCCCCCGGGACTAACAAAGTCGCGTTGATGGTGTATATTTTATTTTCTCTCTTAACGATCGCTTCTGGTTTCAACGAATCTCTCAGAGCTGCGATGGAATCACCAGCCTTTAACTCCTCGATAAAGCCGACCAAAACGTTCAGTAACTGCAAAACAACCAGCACAAGGACGTCGACCACGTCGTCGGGCGAACTGTGCACGTACGCTTCTAAACTTTCGATAAGAATCGCGGCCCAAATCATCAACGGCATCGGCTGGACAAATTCCAAAGCCAGTTTCACCCAGACGTTTTCTTCTTTCCTGGAGAGTTCGTTCAAACCGAACAACTGCAAGCGTCTCTCCGCTTCGAGTTCGGTTAAACCGTCCTCGGGAGTGTTGAACAGAGTCTCTCTGTCCACACCCATGTAATACTGATCGTTCGTCGTCATACTACTCATATTGTTATTATTCTCCTCGCCAGAATCGCTTCCGGTGTCCGACTTATTGGTGCCGTATTGCGACTCTGGACCTGATTTTCCCGCGGTTAACAACGGTTTCGTTCCATCACCAGAGCTGCCGGACTCGATGTCGTTGTACGGCTTCTTCGTCGGCGACATGTTTGTTCTCCTTTTCTTCTTCTTCTTTTAAAGTATTACTCTCGATCGGAAAGAAAGAAAGAAAGAAATTCTCGAAGAGTCGGGGAAACACCCACACGCGGCCTTTTGAGGATGATGATTACGCCCCAAAGACGGAGAGAAAGAAGAGAGAAGAGAGTCGTAGACACGCGTTTCGAGCGAGATCAATTCTCTGTACTATCGGTGGTATGAGACGTGCGCAATTCGAATAATACTATATATTAAATAATACGTTATGCGAAAAGGCAGCACGCGCAATAAATATAATATGTGATATAGTCGCGTGGCCAACTAATGCAGATTGTTCGTGTCAATCTTTTCGTTTTCGTTTTCGTGTTAAGCCACAAACTTACGAAAGAAAGTTTTTGGTGTTGGTGTTGGTGTTCGAAATTCAGGTCACAGAGCGGCGCAAAAAATTTTGAGAGAGAAGAGGCAAGCAAGCAAGAAAACAGAGAAAGGACGCCTCCTGTCCTCAGTAGTTCCAGAGTCGTTTTGTATACGAAGAAGCATGGGAGGAGGACTTCGACGAACACTCTCAGCAATAGCAACATCATCATCATCATCATCGAGAAGACATGTTGCATCGTCGTCGAGTAGTCACATCATCACAGACTCGTTGTTCATTCGATCGCTCGTTTCTGCTGTCGCTCCCGATGGTGGTGGTCGCACGACGAGTTCTTCTTCTTCTTCTTCTTTCGGAGGAGGAGGAGGCGAAGGAGGAGGAGACCAAATGCGGCGTCGTCTTTTCTCATCATCATCAATAAACGAAGAAGTGGTGAGAGAAGAGGTAAGCAGACGATATCAACACCAACGACAGAGAATAGTACAACGACGACAACACAACAACAGTAGCTTTAATAACAAAAACAGATTTATGAATAGAAGTGGCAGCACGAGAACATCCTCCTCCTTGTTGACGAGTCAAGTGCGTGGATATGCGTTTTGGAGTAACAACAAGAACGAAAGTCCTTCTTCTTCTTCTTCGGCAACGAATGAGCTCGAAGACGGCACGAGTAGTAATAGTAGTGGCGATGAAGGAGGAGACTCTGTGTCATCAATAGTAACAGATCTTAGCAGCAATACTACTCTTCCTCCAGGAACAGAACTTGTCGGCGAAGTCGCGCAAATAGCGGGGGAGTCGTGGTACACCACCGCCGGTTTGATGTACGTCATGGAATACTTTCATCTCGTGAGTGGATTAGAGTGGTACCAAGCGATTGCCGCTGCGACTGTAGTTATGAGAACGTTAACACTACCATTCACCGTGATGCAAATGCGAAATACGGCGCGGATGCAGTTGGCGCGACCGGAAATGGAGCGACTTCAAGAACGCGCGAAGCAAACGCAAGCGCAAAACGACCCCGAGGCGGCGCAGAGACATTTGAGCGAGGTGACGGCTATATGGAAAAAATACGAGTGTCATCCGGTGAAATCGTTAGCACCTTTGTTAGTTTCAGCACCGTTGTTCGTGTCCTTCTACTTTGCCATCTCGAGAATGGCGGACGGGATTGGATCCTTCAAAGACGGGGGTGCGTTTTGGTTCACCGATTTATCCGCCGCGGATCCAACCATGATGATGCCTCTGTTGACGTCCGCTTTATTTTTAGCCTCGGTCGAGTTAGGTGCCGTAGAAGGTATGAACAACAATCAACAAGGCCTGACCATGAAGTGGGCACTCCGAGGATTAGCCTTAGCTTTAGTGCCGATGACGTGGAACTTTACTCAAGGCGTGTTTTGTTACTGGATCACGAGCAACTCGTATTCGCTCTTCCAGGCGACTTTGTTCAAGTCTACGATGATGAAAAGATTAGCCGGCATTCCAGATACCTCTCACTTGGCGAACCTAGATTCCAACTTGTTGAACCAAAAAGTCAACTTGGATAAAATCCACGAAAAGTGGGGCGAGAAGCCGACGTTACATTCGCAGCGACCGCCGAAAAAGATCAAAGCGGGGAAGCGAACATATTCATCCTCGGGACAACAAGAACGACACGAAGAACACGTCGCGGTAAAATACTTACCGTCAAATGCACTTTTTAAGGAGAGAGGAGATATGTTTTGAATAAAGTAGTAGTTGTCATGATTAGGACGAGAGAAAGAAAAACTTATTATTTTCCCTTTCGTGGGCTCGTTTTCCGCTCGTGTGTCCATCAAAAGAAGTATTTTTTCGTTATGCATCTTTCCTCATAAAATCCAAATGTCAGCCTTTACAGCGTTGTTAAACGCTCACGCGCTTCGCATGCGATCGTCGTCGTTCTCCGAATCCTCCTCGTGCTCCTCTTCGTTGAGAGGAGGAGGACGAGGAGCAACGACGAGGACGCGCGTGTTCTCCACCAGACGTGATGATACTACTAGTACTAAAATCTTTCGTCGTCGTTGCGTATCTCTCTCCTCCTTCTCCCGTTCAAAGAGAGAAAGTGGACGACGACAACAACAACAACAACAACAACAACTGGTAGAAGCGTTGCAGCAACAACATCAAAGGAGAAATAATAATACTACTACGAAGAGCAGAGGATCAGGGGTCATCGTTGGCGTCCGCAACGATAATAGTAGCGATAGTAGTCTTAATTATTATTCGTTGAACAGTAGTAACGAGAACGATCAAACGTCCAGCAACAGAGAAGAAAGAAAGAAGACAGCAGCACAAAGGTACGGCAAGAAGAACTGGTGGGGCACCGGGTCCTACACGAATTCCGTGTTTAGCAAGAAAGTTGTCACGAGAGCGACGACGAATAACTTCTCCGCGTACGCAGCTTCGGACGAGAACAACAACAACAACAACAACGACATTTTTAAAGGGAATGCAGCTTTCAGTCTCTTCCTCGGACCGCCGATGAAGATTTTTGGGGCTTTATGGAACAGATTGGCAAAGCCGTTGCAAGATTTTGGCTTTGGTAGAACTCGAATTATGGAAGGTGGTGTAGGTTTGTTCATCGTTGGAGGGGCACTGTTGGGTGCTTTGATCGCCGGATGGATTGTCGGCATCTTTAACAACGCCAGGAAGAACTCTTACCAAGCGTTTATTGAATTCCCACTCGCGTGTGGGATTCAATGCGGGACGAACGTAAGAATCAGAGGCGTGAAAGCGGGAACGGTGTTATCTGTGCAACCAGCTTTGGATAAAGTGACGGTTTTGGTGGAAATGGACGATAAGAAAGTGCCGATTCCAAGAAATTCGACGATTGATGCGAATCAGTCAGGATTAATCGCAGAGACTATTATTGATATTACCCCGAAATTACCCATCCCGCAAGCGCAATGGGGTCCGTTAGATGCCGGGTGTGAAGGGGAAGGTGTTATCGTGTGCGATCGAGGACGAATTGAAGGGAGACCGGGGGTTTCTATGGATGATTTAGTTGGCATTTGCACGCGCTTAGCGAAAGAGATGGAACAACAGGATGGAATTCGAAAGATGTTTCAAGTCACGGATGGGGCTCAAGATTTGATGCAGGTTTTAGAACCGTTATTAACCGAAGCTGCTTTGATTGCCAGAGAGCTTCGACCGATGATGCAAGGTGTCAAAGACCAGGGTACATTGGAAACGATCGAGCTATTAGCGGGACATGCGTCGGCTACGGTGCAAGATATTCGAGAGTTGCGACAAACGATTTTAACCGAGGAAAATCAAGACATGTTGAGACAATCTATCTCGACTTTGACAAAGACTTTGCAACACGTAGAAAAAGTATCCGGAGACATTTCGAGCGTCTCTGGTGACCCGAGCACTCGAGCTAACTTGCGACACTTGATACAGTCGCTTTCGCGTTTGGTAGACGCTTAGACAAGTTTTTATACCATCGACTCTGATGACAAACGTGTTGTACAAACAAGTGCTATTCTATATTCTAATTCTAAAGCTTTACATTTTCTTCCTCTAGCAATCGCTTCTTCAGCGTCTCTAGAGCTTCACGCGTTAACATTGGATGCACCTCCATATTTTCTTCTTCTTCGTCCTCGCTTTTCGTCCTGTGTGCGAATAGTAACCTTCTCGCTTCTGTGCTGGACAATCCAACTATCCCGTGCTTTGATATTAACGAATCATCATCTTTCGTCGTTTTTCCACTGTTGAATATCTTTAGCGATCTTATTGCGCCTCTGACTCGTCCAAACTCGAACCCTTCTTTGAAACCAGTTTTATATCCTTCGTTGAATCCTTTTTGCACCGTGGCGGTTCTCCCGACGTCTAAACCGTCTCGATAACCGGCGTTGAAAAATCTCTCTCGTCGAGTCTCTGACTCTTGCTGGAGAAGATTGAACTTATTGTTCGCTTTCTCTTCTTCTCCAATATTATTATCGTCGTCGTCGTTGTCGTCGTCGTCGCCCCAGACGTCTGCCGTTCCGCCTCCCGCGATGGGCATAATAACAACGGGAGGACGAATTATTGAAGAAAATTTTTCCTGCATTTACGTTTATTGCATGGCACATAATATCATTCAGTTTCGTTTACAAATGATTTACACTAAATACGGACTATCTAAAACGGCGTAGCCAGCCGCAACGCCACCTTCGTCGCTCGAAGCCGCTTTCGTTCTCAACAAGCTCCCGCCATGTTCGTTCATGACTCGTGCGGTATTACTATTCACGTCGCCTTTGCGCAAATACGAACCGTAAATTCCCAACTCGCTCAAGCTTTCGATTTCGTGCGCTAAACCTTTCCTCAACATGGTCACTTGATGACTGGGAGGAAATATTCTTTGCATCAAGATGTACGCCGGTAAATCTTTCGTATCGTTTTCTAATTTTTCTTTCAGTTCTTTTCCGTACAAGTTGTTCCCGCCACCTTCGCGTTGTGGCTTTAACACGTAATCCGCCGGGTTAGATAATCCTAGTTGGATTGTTTTTTGCATGTTTTTCTCGCCTTCGAAAGAGTACAAACCGGCAAACACTTTTCGCATCTCGGTCGCATCGTTTGGCATAAACTTTTCGAGCACGCCTTCTTCCGCTAAAGCTTGTTGAATCTTCTTCGAACCGGCCAGGTGCATGGCCACCGAAGGCGACTTCAAAGAGCTCGATTTCTCCAACAACATCTTCGCTTCCCATTGCGCTTCACTTGGAAAATCGCTCGGTGAGTAGCCAGCGCGAAAGTATATGACGCTACATAACTGACCATCGATGGAGAAGAGGTTTGTTTTCAGATCTAATCTACCGCTTTCGTTGATTTCCCGAAGCGTCTTACGAATCGTCTTCACCCCGATTGTTTCGAATACTTTCTGAGATATCAATCTTTGATCGAATATGTTCGTTTCCCCTTCCTGAACAACCATTAAAATACTAGCGTTCTCGCATTCCATGCACTTCCAACCTTCGCAAAGGGTTTTCGCCGCTTGATTGAGCGAGTCGTTCGTCGGCATGTTTTCTTTCTTCAACTTCATATCGTCATCGATGTTCCCTTTCGTATACTCCGCTAAATGCTGATGCAACAGCGTCACTTTCGAGCCTAACCCCATAAAAGACGTGCTCACTGTGTTCACTTCGACTTGTAAAGGCATTCCCGATCGCGTGTCGAGCATATAATCCGTCCGTAAAATACCTAGCTCTTTATCTAATCTCCCGTTCCCGCGTTTCCCGCACACCTCGTAAATTTTCCAGAGTCTCCCGGTAAACTCCGGGTCGCTCAGCGCGGCTTCTCTCAAAGTCTCTCGCATGAATGCGTCGTCCTCGGAGACTTTATCGTACAACTCCGCAAATTTTGGCGTTATTTCTTTCGCAAACTCAAACACGTCTTTCGGAAACGGAGTCGGATACAGCGCGACTGGCGCGTGAAACACTTGTCCAGCCGTCTCCTTCCCAGAGGCGACGACTAAACCGTGTTGAAACGCCCACGAGATGGCTTCTTCAGCGGTTGGGCGGATGGTCGGATCGTCCACATCATCGTTCACGAGCATACTGCTGTTGGTGCTACTGCTACTACTACTGTCGTTTTGACTCCCTCGCCTCGTTTTATTGCTCCGTCGAGAACGAAAAGAAGAAGACAAAGAAGAGGAGGAGGAGGCGTTGGTTGCCGCCGTTTGCGATGGTCGTCTGCGATAACGATGATGATGTCCTCTTCCTCGGAGAAAAGCAGCACAAACGACGAGCGCACAAGAACACTGGTGATACGTACGAGATGATGACGATGACTTTGAAGAAGAAGAAGAGGAGGAGGAGGCGAGAGAGGGAAGGAGCGTCGTCTTCATTTAGGATAATGAGACATTCTACACGAGTTTCTTTTCTGTTTTTTCGCCTTGCCT
>CEVX01172994.1_pt1 | contig 11042 bp, 8 predicted proteins | sample 356561 | NCBI WGS metagenome assembly CEVX01 (sample SAMEA2623886, study PRJEB7988) | marine metagenome | biome: marine biome (ENVO:00000447); feature: surface water layer (ENVO:00002042); material: "saline water (ENVO:00002010), including plankton (ENVO:xxxxxxxx)" | depth 5 m | reverse complement strand
TATTTATTACGGAACTCAGCAGTGAAAAGAAAATAATTAGTGGTCATTTTCATTTTGATGCTTTTGATTTTTCAGGTACAATTACAACTAATATTTCTCAAGGTATTTTTTACAGAATTCCATTCACGTTTGCTAATCAAGATTAAATTAACTTAATCAATGTATTTAATTTTTGATACTGAAACTACCGGTTTACCAAAAAATTGGAAAGCGCCTATTTCAAATACTGAAAACTGGCCAAGGTGCGTTCAGTTAGCATGGCAGGTTCACGATGAATTAGGAAATTTGATCGAAAATAAAAGTTACATTGTAAAACCAGATGATTACGATATTCCGTTTGAATCTGAAAAAATTCATGGTATCTCAACTCTATTAGCTGAAAAAGAAGGGGTTAACTTAGATGATATTTTAAATGAATTTAATGATTCAATCTCGAAATCAAAGTTCATAATCGGACATAATGTAAATTTTGACTTAAATGTAATTGGCTGTGAGTTTTACAGAAGGGGTTTAGCTTCAAATATTGAGTTGAAAGATGTGCTTGACACTTGTACAGAGCTAACAGCTGAACTATGTAAACTGCCAGGTGGTAGAGGTGGTAAATTTAAATTACCAACTTTAACGGAACTACACGAATTTCTTTTTTCTTCTCCTTTTCAAGATGCTCACAACGCTTCAGCTGATGTTGAAGCAACTGCAAGATGTTTTTTGGAATTGATAAGAATAAAAAACTTTAAAAAAGATCAATTACAGGTTCAGGATGATTATTTTGAAAAATTTATTCAAAACAACCCTGAAAAAACAGGGAAGGCTGGAATAAAGCATGTTAATCTCAAGAAAAAATCTGAAGATTTAAAAGATAAACTTGAAAAAAGTAAGAATGAACCAGACGTTATACACACTAAAGAACTTAAAAGTACTAATCTTACAGATTTAGACTATACTCATCTACATAACCACAGTCAATTCTCGATGTTACAATCTACCATTAAAATCAAACAGCTTGTTGAAAAAGCACACGAATGTAATATGAAAGCTGTTGCATTGACAGATCTTGGAAATATGATGGGAGCCTTTAGGTTTGTTGACGCAGTTAAAAAGAAAAACAGACAAATCAAGGAAAACTGTGATAATTCTGAAGAAAATATAAGCTTAATTAAACCAATTATTGGATGTGTTCTTAATGTTTGTGAAGACCACTTAAATAAAAACTATAGAGATAATGGATATCAGGTTGTGTTTTTAGCTAAAAATAAAAATGGTTACAATAACCTTTCAAAGCTGTCATCGCTTGCTTACACCAAAGGATTTTATTATTTACCCAGAGTTGATAAAAATCTGGTGATAGATTTTAAAGACGATTTAATCGTCCTTTCTGGGAATCTTTATGGTGAGATATCAAACAAGATACTTACCACCGGAAAAAAAGAAGCTGAAGAATCTTTGATTTGGTGGAAAAACAATTTTAAAGATGATTTTTATTTGGAAATAAACCGCCATGGACAAGATGATGAAGATACCGTTAATGATGTTTTGATAGAATTTTCAAAAAAATATAAAGTTAAACTAGTAGCTACTAATAATACTTTTTACCTAGATAATGCTAGTGCAGCTGCTCATGATATTTTATTATGCGTTAAGGATGGTGAAAAACTTTCAACACCTAAGGGGCGAGGTCGGGGTTTTAGATATGGCTTACCTAATAACGAGTACTATTTTAAAACACAGGATCAAATGAAAGAACTTTTCTCTGATCTTCCATCCTCAATTGAAAACACCAACGAAATTATTTCTAAGATTGAAGCATTTGACCTCACTAATGAGGTTTTATTACCAAAATTTGAAATTCCAGAAGAATTTATAGACCTAAAAGATATTGATGATGATGGGAAAAGGGGTGAAAATAATTACTTAAGACATTTGACATATATCGGAGCTAAAAAAAGATATAATGAGATTGGTAAAGAATTAAAAGAAAGAATTGATTTTGAGCTTGAGACTATTAAAAATACAGGGTATCCTGGATATTTTTTAATTGTAGAGGATTTTATCAGAAAAGCTAGAGAAATGAACGTGTCAGTTGGGCCAGGCAGAGGTTCTGCTGCAGGATCGGTTGTGGCATATTGCTTATGGATTACAAATATTGATCCTATTAAGTACGATTTACTGTTTGAAAGATTTCTTAATCCAGATAGAATTAGCATGCCTGATATTGATATTGATTTTGATGATGTTGGAAGAAATAAGGTGATTAATTATGTAATTGAGAAATACGGAGAAAATCAGGTTGCTCAGATTATAACTTATGGAACTATGGCAGCAAAGTCATCAATACGTGATACTGCCAGAGTTCTAGATCTCCCTCTGGGGGACGCTGATAGAATCGCTAAACTAGTTCCAAATATGACTAAGCTAAGTTCTATTTTCGAAACAGATCATAAAGAACTAAGAAATAAATTTAGAGCAGATGATTTAGATAAAATAAATCAATTACTAAGTATTTCCCAGTCTGACAACCTAGAATCTGAAACCATTAGACAAGCAAGACTTCTGGAAGGCTCGTTAAGAAACACAGGAATTCATGCTTGTGGTGTGATAATAACACCAGATGATATCAAAAATTTTGTACCTATTGCAACTGCTAAAGATTCAGATTTATTTGTTACACAATTTGATAATGCTGTGGTTGAGCAAGCAGGGTTACTTAAAATGGATTTTTTAGGTTTAAAAACTTTAACTCTTATTAAAGATACCATCAAAATTGTTAAAGCTAAATACGGAATAGAATTAGACCCTGACAATTTTCCGATTGACGATAAAAAAACTTTTGAATTGTTTCAAAGAGGAGAAACCGTCGGAATTTTTCAATACGAATCACCTGGAATGCAAAAGCATTTAAAAGATTTAAAACCTACAGTTTTTGATGATCTTATTGCAATGAATGCATTATATCGTCCAGGTCCAATGGAGTATATTCCAAGTTTTATCAAAAGAAAACATGGAGATGAAAAAATAGTTTATGACCTTCCAGAAATGGAAGAATTCCTAAAGGACACATATGGAATTACAGTATACCAGGAACAAGTTATGCTATTATCTCAAAAAATAGGCGATTTTTCAAAGGGTGAAGCAGATATTCTTAGAAAGGCTATGGGTAAAAAGCAAAAGGATGTGCTGGATAAAATGAAACCCAAATTTTTAGAAAATTCAGAGAAGAAAGGGTTTAAGACAGAAAAAGTAGAAAAGATATGGAAAGATTGGGAAGCATTTGCGAGTTATGCTTTCAATAAATCTCATTCAACTTGCTATGCCTGGATTGCATATCAAACGGCATATTTAAAAGCTAATTATCCTGCTGAATATATGGCTTCTGTATTATCCAATAATATGAATGATATAAAAAATGTTACTTTTTTTATGGGTGAATGTAAAAGAATGAAGTTAGAGGTTTTAGGTCCAGATTTAAATGAATCATATTATAAGTTCTCTGTAAATAAAGATAATGCGATACGTTTTGGGATGGGTGCTATTAAAGGAGTTGGTGCTTCTGCAGTCAAAGCTATTGTTGGTGAAAGGAAGTTAAATGGTCCGTATTTATCAATATTTGAACTGTCACAAAGAGTTGATTTAAGGGCCGCAAATAAAAAAGCATTCGATAGTTTGGCGGCAGCGGGAGCATTTGATTCATTTAAAATTAATAGGGCTCAATATTTTCATGATAATGGAGATGGAATAACTTTTATCGAAAAAATCTTGAGACATGGAAATAAGTTTCAAGAAAATAAGAATTCTTCGCAGGTAAGCTTATTTGCAGGAACAAATGATATGCATGTATCAAATCCAGAGATACCTCAGGCTGAACCATGGCCAACTATTGAAAAGTTAACAAAAGAAAAAGATGTTATTGGTATTTATATTTCAGGTCATCCCCTTGATGATTTCAGAGTTGAAATGGAGTCATTTTGTAATGGTGATGTGAGTGTATTTAAGTCTCTTAAAGATTTTGTCAATAAAGAAATTAACGTAGCAGGAGTTATCACTGAAGTTGAGCACAGAGTAAGTAGACAAGGTAAAGGTTGGGCATTTTTTGTTTTAGAGGATTATGTTGACTCATATAATTTTAGAATTTTTGGAGAAGAATATCTAAGGTTTAAGCATTTTCTAACCTTAAATAACTTTCTACATATTAAAACCAAGATTACTGAAGGGTGGTTAAATAAAGAAACTGGAGTTAGAGGGGATCCAAGGATTCAGTATACCAATTTCAAATTATTACAAGATGTAGTTAAGACATTTGCTAAAAAATTATCAATTCAACTTAAATTAGATGACATTAAAAATGAAAAAATAAGTTTGATAAAATCCCTTTTAAGTCAATATGACGGTTCGCATAATTTAAGTTTTGTTGTGTATGATGACGAAGAAAAAATTATGGTTGAGATGGATAGTGAAAAACATAAAGTAAATATTTCCCCTAAACTTCTAAGTGAACTTGAAGTAAAAAATATTTTTTACAAATTAAATTAGATAAAATACTTATTTTTGGGCTTTAAAATAAAATTATGGCATTAGAGATTACAGACAGCAATTTTGAAGAAATAGTATTAAAAAGTGATAAACCAGTACTGGTTGATTTTTGGGCAGCTTGGTGTGGTCCTTGCAGAATGGTTGGTCCGATAATAGACGAGCTGAGTGAGGAATATGAAGGGAAAGCTATTATAGGAAAAGTTGACATCGATTCTAATCAACAATATGCCGCTCAATTTGGTGTAAGAAATATCCCTACTGTTCTTGTATTTAAGAGTGGTGAGCTTGTTGACAGAAAAGTTGGAGTTTCTTCCAAAAATGACTATGCACAAACATTAGATAGTTTGTTCTAATAATATCACAAGATTAATTTGAATAAAAATATTTGTTCTAATGAAAATCAAATGTATATTTGCTCACACTAAATTGGTCTGGTAGTTCAGTTGGTTAGAATACATGCCTGTCACGCATGGGGTCGCGGGTTCGAGTCCCGTCCAGACCGCTAAAAAACCTTCTAAAATTGAGAAGGTTTTTTTATTTTTATATTATGAATAAAAACAGATTTATTTCCTTAATAATTCTCTTGTTTTTTTGCAAAGTACTAACTGCCCAGAATTTTATCAGTCAAACAATTGAGTATGATGGAAACACGAGGGAATATGAGTTATATATTCCAATGAATTACTCTCAAGATGTTTTATCTCCACTAATGTTTAATTTTCATGGTGGAAACGGTAATTCAGAGGGACAAATTGCTATTTCTGACATGAGAAACTTAGCAGATGAAAATAATTTTATTTTGGTATATCCACAAGCAATCGCTGACCCCACTGATGATGGATCTTTAAACTGGATCTTCAAAGGTGACTCTGATCATGATGATATTTATTTTGTCGATGCTTTAATTTCAGAGCTGTCAAATCAATATCAAATTGATTTAGAAAGGATTTACGCATGTGGTTATTCTTTAGGTGGTGAATTTGTATATGAATTACTATGTCGTTTAAACAATAAAATTGCTTCAGGTGTAGCTGTTGCAAGAACGATGGGTCAATATCAATATGAAAATTGTAACCCTGAACATCCTACTGCAATAATGACAATTCTTGGAACTGAAGATTATGAATCAAATTATAATGGTGTAGTTTATAATGGTGTAACATATTATATTTCTGCCGATGATACTCATCAATATTGGGTAAATTTTAATAATACAGAAAATGATCCAATTGAAATTGAGCTTCCTGATTACAGCAATATTGATGGCTCTAGTGTGACTAAAAGGGTTTGGGAAAATGGAGATTCTTGTGTATCAGTTATTGAGCTTAGAGTTAATGGAGGTGAACATGATTGGCCTGGGAGCTTTGGCAATATGGATATAAATTCAGATAATGAAATTTGGGATTTTGTGTCGAAATACTCAATTAATGGTTTAATTGAAGATTGTAGTCTTTCTCTAACTAATAATGAAGGTTACAGCGATTTTTCTTATTATCCAAACCCGATTGATTCATATTTAAATATAAATAATCAATCAAAAAATGAAAGCGTAATTATCTTTGATATCAACTCAAAGTCTGTTTTTGATTCAGAATTAATTATTGGCAACAATATATTAGATATTTCAGACTTACAATCGGGAATATATAGCGTCAAGATTGGTCTAAAAACATTTAAAATATTAAAGAAATAATTTAATTAAATGCTAGCAAAAACAAGTAAATATCTTATTATAATAATAATCTTGATTACAGGTTGCTCAGAAAATAAAGATGAAAAAATCGAAAATATCAGACTTAATGAGAAATTAGCCAAAGAACTGGTGTCTCTTTCGGTAAAATGTGTTGATAAAAAATATCCATATAAAATTGGATACAGATTTAGTGATGAAAGTTGGTTAAAGCCACACTATGAACTTACACCCTCGTTTTATGGGTGCTGGGATTGGCATTCTGCTGTTCATGGGCATTGGGCGATGGTCAAAATATTAAAGGATTATCCAGAAATAACGGACAGAGATGTTATTTTATCGAAACTTGATAAAAATCTAAGTAAGGAAAATTTAAATAAGGAATATCAATTTTTTAAACAAGATTTTGCAAAGGGATTTGAAAGGACATATGGTTGGGCTTGGTTAATGAAATTATATTCTGAACTAGTTTCTTGGGATAATGTTAAAGCTCAGAAATGGGCAAATAATATGAAGCCGCTTGTCGATCTCCTTAGTGAAAGAACCATATTATTCTTGGATAAACTTTCAACTCCTCTTAGACCAGGAACTCATGCGAATACTGCATTTTCATTTTCACTTATGATGGAGTATTCTATAGTTGCAAATGACAAGTTATTATTTAACAAGATTAAGGAATATAGTCTTCAAAATTTTCTAGAAGATATAGATTGCCCTGTGCAATATGAGCCCTCAGGCACAGATTTTCTTTCCCCTTGCCTTGCTGAGGCTGCATTAATGTCTCAAATTCTTGAAAAAAGAGAGTTTAATGACTGGTTGTATAAATTTTTACCTTCATTTCATAAAGGGAGTTTTGGTAAGATAATCAACCCACCTGAAGTACTTGATCCAGAAGATCCGGGTATCGGTCACTTAATTGGTTTAATGTTTCACAGAGCATGGACTTTAAAAGATATTGCAAAAAAACTTGAAAAGAATAGTGATAAAAGTTTATTATTAAAGATTGCAAAAAATCACTCTGAGGCAGGTTATAATATTATGTTTGAAAGTGGTTATGGAGGTGAGCATTGGCTAGCAACCTTTGCAATATATAATTTCTCCAAATAAATTTTCAAGCTAACCTATTAAGTAGCAACGATTAGATTATCACCATCTATATTTGCAGAATAACACGGAAGTGAATTAGAGGTTTCACAGGTGCTATCAAAAGAGTAATTATGATTAGCACATTTAAAAATATTTCCAGATTGTAAGGACCACTGGTTTTGAGTTCCTTGGTGAGGGCAAACGTTTGTATAAGCCTGAATATGATCAGAGCTAATTCTTAAAAACAACATGCTGAGTCCTATGCTGTATCCATTCATCCAACCACCAACAGACGATAAATTTGAAAAATTTGGATGAGTTAAATCAATTGTAAATACATTTCCCGACGAACTAAATCCTAACGGATCATTATTATTATCATTATTGTCTGATCCACCATTTTGATCATTACCACCTGAATTATAGTTATCAGAATCATCACCAGTAGAGCATGCTTCTAAAAATGATAGTCCAAAAAAAGCGAATGCTATAGTAGGACAAACTTTTTTTAAGAATTCCCTTCTGTTTTCTAATTTTTTTTTCATTTACTAAAAATTATTTGTTTCTAAATTATAATTGTAAAATTCAATATTTGTGCCAAAAACCCAAATATATTTTGGTACAGAAGTTGTAAACTTTATATTAAATTGTTTAACATGAAATATAAATTACTATTAATATTACTATTCACTAACTTAATATATTCTCAAACAACTCATCAATTAAATTGGAATATGTCAAGTACTAATCAGCAGATTACAATCGCTGTTGATGATGTCGTTATATGGACATGGGGTTCAGGAACACATAATCTCAGATCCACTGGAGGTATGGAAATGTTTGAAAGTGATTATTATGGTCCAGGTTACCAGTTTTCACATACATTTACTGTTCCTGGTGTAACAACATACATATGTGATCCGCACCCAAACTCGATGTATGGTACTGTAACTGTTACTGCGACCGCATCAGTGGGAGAGCAAGATCTATTCAATTTTAATATTTCCCCTGTACCAGCATCTGACATTATTAATATTTCTTTTGACAATATTGGCAATGATCAAATATCAATTGAAGTATACGATTTGCTTGGAAGACAAAATATGAGTACTATTTCAAATGTTACAAATGGAAAAACCAGCTTAAATATTTCAGGATTAACTAGAGGTATTTATATAGTAAAAGCGACAAGCGGCTCAACAACTTCTGTCAGAAGATTTATTAAAGAGTAATTCTAAAATATTCTTAAAATATTAAACCCAAAGAATATTTGACGTTTAGTCCAGTCACCTTCAGCATCTAAAATGACTGAAACATCATCAATGCTTTGCGTATTTGAAAATATTAATTGGAATACATGACCTCCGGTTTCAATATCTATTCCCAGACTGATTGCGTCAGAATTTGATGAATTTTCAACCCTATTTAAGTTTGCAAAATATTCTAAATTTAGTGCAGTTCGTTTATTAATTTTGTAGCTGGTGCCTAGTCCTAAAGCATAATTATACTCTCTGTCAAAAGTTGTGAAAACTGGCAACCCATTTTCGAAAACTACTTCCCCATTTTCAAACAGAAGCCTTTCCTCATTGTAGTTTCTTTTAATGAATGAAGGAGTTAGCTGAAATGAAAGCTTTTCACTAATTCTATTGGATATTAATAATTGAGATAAAAATATTGATCGATCAGAAAATGACAAATCAACACCTGGAGCCATGAAATCAGATGAATTATAATTAAAACTATTATAAATTGAAATATTTACAGGAAAATTAGATTCTTGGCTTGTTATTTTATTTTTGAAATTTATTGTATACGTTTTCTTCAATGACTCTCTACTAAATCCAACTTGAAAATTATCAGAAAGTCCATAAAACATTTCAATTTTGGTATTTGCTATATCAAGTCCAAAAAGAGTTTTAATTCCTCCGTTAATAGACCCAAATCTATGAGCAACATATAAAAAAAGCTCTTTTTTATTTGATTGTTTAGTTGATTGACCATTAATTATCTTATGAGCTTTAAAAGTCGATAATCCAACTTTATAATCTTCATTGTTATAATCAATTTCTTCTAATAAACTATTTTGGCTAATTATCGAATTACAGAATATAATAATAAAAAAAAATGTAAAAAACTTTAAATTATTGTTTTCTTTCATAAACGAAATTTAAGTTAATTTTTACTTCTTCGTCTATTTTTTTAAAAACAATTTTTGGAATTTTGACTTTGTAGTCACTTAGCATAACGGAAAATCCGGATGAAAGTTCTATTTTTTCATCTATTTTTCTGATTTTAGCTTTTGTGATAATATCATTATTGACGCCCTTAATGGTTAATACACCTTTAATTTCATGTTCTTTAAAGTCTTGAGTTAATTCCTTTAGACTAAAGTTTTTTATTTGACCTTCAAATGTTGACTTAGGATACACATTGCTTTCTAAATAGTTTTCATTGAAATGTTCTTGCATAAGCCCTAATCTGAAATCAAAATCACTTATAAGTATAACTGCTGCAATTTGACCAGTGGATAAATCTATTATAGAAACTGTATTGTTATTATTTGCCTTAATGGGCTCAAAGGCTGCTTTGGAACCGTCAAATTTTGTCACTCCTTTATCAGTGTAAAACTGTTGGGATAAAAGAAATTGCTGGCTAAAAATTAATATAAATAATAACAAAAGATGTCTCATACCTTAAAAAACCCAAATACTATACCAAAAAATTTATACATTAGCCGTTTGACTTTTATATATGAAAAAAGTATTTGTAAGCGGTGGTTCTGGTTATATTGCAATGTATTGCATAAAGATTTTATTAGAAAAGGGATATTATGTAGTAACTTCAGTTAGAGAGGAAAGTCAAATTGACTTTGTTAAAAAATCATTAATTAAACACAATGTAGCTTTTGAAAATTTAAATTTTACAATTTTAGATCTTTTAAAAGACGAGGGCTGGAATGATGCATTAAAAGGATGTGAGTACGTTCTGCATGTTGCTTCACCAGTAATTCCTGGTGATGTTGATGAAGATTCTCTGGTGAAGCCTGCAGTTGAAGGGATGACTAGATGCTTAAATGCGGCAATTAAAAATGGTGCTAAAAAATTTGTCCAAACTTCGTCTTACGCTGCTATATACGGAAATGATAAATCTGAGCATGGTGATGACGATTGGACAGATTTATCAAATAAAAATTTGCTTCCCTATGAAATCAGTAAAACAAAGTCTGAAAAAAAAATGTGGGAAATGGTGGAAAGGTCAGATATAACTGCTTGCGCTATTAATCCAGTATTAGTTTTAGGTCCATCTTTAACAGGAGTGCTTAGCATGTCAAATAGATTAACTATAAAAAAATTATTCAATTTACCATTCGTTCCTGATATGGCAATCAGTGTTGTAGGTGTTATGGATGTAGCTGATGCTCATGTAAGAGCAATGGAGTCAACAAAATCAAACGGAAAAAGGTTTTTACTTTCTGAAAAAACAATTAAACTAGTGGAGTTAACAAAGATTCTAAAAAAAGCGGGCTTTAAAAAAGTACCTACTAGAGTAATTCCTAATTTTATTTTCAAATTTATTGCTCTGTTTATCCCATCATTGAGGTCAATCGCAAAAAGGTTGGGTACTTTTGAAAAACTACACACAAAAAATGCTAATGATATTCTTGAGTGGTTTCCAAAAAATGCAGAAATCGAAATAATTAATTCTGCTAAACAACTATTTGATGTTGGTATATTAAAAA
>CEVX01173118.1_pt1 | contig 11066 bp, 8 predicted proteins | sample 356561 | NCBI WGS metagenome assembly CEVX01 (sample SAMEA2623886, study PRJEB7988) | marine metagenome | biome: marine biome (ENVO:00000447); feature: surface water layer (ENVO:00002042); material: "saline water (ENVO:00002010), including plankton (ENVO:xxxxxxxx)" | depth 5 m | reverse complement strand
AATGGTGAGTATTTTTATTTAAGTGTAAGTGTAATGAAAGAATATCTACTGCTTTGAGGAATTTATTCAGGTCATTTATTTTTTTGATTTTTTTTGATTTATAACTTTTAAATGGATCAAAAAAAATTACTTTCATATTAAATGATAATGCAATATTTGCAACTTTTTTACCTAATCTACCGAATCCTAATATTCCAATTGTTTTATCTGAGAGTTCTAAACCTCTGAAAGGACCAACCTCCCAATTTTTATTTTTTACACTTTCAAATGCACTTGGGATTTTTCTAACTAGAGAAAGCATCAGGCCAAATGTTAACTCGGCTGTTCCAGGTAGTTGTTTGAGAAAAGCCATATCGTTTTTAATGTGATAAATTTTTATTTTTTTTCTTTTACAATATTCAGCATCAATATGATCAAGTCCTGTAGTGGGACTCAAAATAAATCTTATATTTTTATTCTTTGATAATAACTTTTTTGAAATTTTAGTATTAAACCTGATTAATATACCATCAAAATATTTTAGATTAGATTCAAATAAATCTTGATCCATTGTCTTTGCTGTAAGTGTAAAAATATTAGATGCAAAATCTAACCCTTCTTTACTAAAACTTTCTGGTTCTGGACATAAGACTTTATACATTAGCTTGATTTTCCATTATTGCTTTAGAAACTAATAAATCAATTTCGTTATCAATATTGACAGATTCTTTTAAATTCATCTCATACCCCAAACATTTTTGACTTACTAAATTTTTATTTTTTTTAAAATATTCACACTTTACAATGTAAATTGCTCCATTTCTTATAAAGACCTTTGGTAGACTTTGTCTAGGTCTCATATCCTCAAACCCTTGGTCAATAAAATTCAACACATAATCTTCAGAAAATTTTTTCATTCTATATGGATGGTACCCATCCACATTAACAACCGAAACAAGTGAATCAGAATTTTTATTAATGATTAATTTTATAGACTCATCAATATGCTTAACTTTTCTAAATGGAGATGTTGGTTGTAACATAATTACTAAATCATAATTTATACTTTTTAAACTCTCCATATATTCAAGAGCATGATAGACAACAGAAGCAGATAATGCATTGTCTGTAGATAAATTTTTTGGTCTTTTAAATGGTGCAACTGCACCTAATTTTATCGAATAATTAATTATACTCTCATCATCACTACTAACGACTACATCAGAAATAATTTTTGATTTTAAAGCTTCCTTAATAGTATAATAAATTAAGGGTTTGCCATTAATCTCTGACATATTTTTATTTTTTATTGATTTAGACCCCCCTCTAGCAGGAATTACACCTAATATTTTCATATAGTTTTTTTATATTTCTTAAATAACTTAATAATTTCTTTATCACTATTTGAATAAAATCCCAAATAACTTATAAATGTTCCACTTCTAAAGGCTCTAATATAAATTATAGTTCTTTTTATTAAAAGTGCTAGCCAAACTGGTAAATTAAATTTTATTGGAAAAAAATATTTCCAATCTTTTTGTTTAGAAAAATCCTCTTCAGCAACTGTGTTAAATATATCATCAGCAATTTCTTTAGATGTTAATTTTTTAGAATCCCAACTATATAAATCTTGTAATAATTTATCTTTTTTAAATTTTAAGTCTTTGTTCTTATTGTTATGATTTTTAATATCGTAAATTTCATTTTCTAATTCTATAATGCTTTTTGGTAAAGAATAAAAGTTTACAAAAGTATCAAAACCACTAGCCTTTTTTGAGATATGCTGGAATAATCTTTTTTCAGATATTAATCCTGCAATTGATATTACGGGTTTGTCTAAAATAATTGCCTCTAGACCAACTGTTGACCAACAAGTCAATAAAACATCTATTTCTGATAAAAACTCAGGTAAAGTTTGTCTTGGTAAAATTTGAATTTTATTTTGATGTAATTTTTTTAAAAAATCGAACTCTTTTGGATCTTCAAAAGGACTAGGTCTAAGTACAATATCTCCAATATCTTTTTCTATACAGGACTTTATTACTGTCATCATATTTCTTAAAATTGAATGGTCTCTCCAAACAATATCCTCAAAATGGCCATCTTTTATTGTGATAGGATAATTCATTTTGGGATTCATATCATAATATACTTTTGGAAAGTGAGGTGGGCCATAATATGTACTAGTTGATTTAGCAGAAAATGCAACACCAATCTTAAATTTCTTTTGTTTATTATTTTGAGAATCTAGTAGTTTTTTATTTTTATATATATCTAATCTTGAATTTCCGACTACTTTTAATTGATTTTCCTTAAATAACTTAGTTTCAATTAACCAATCATATGTGTTTCTATTCCATAAGTAACATCTCTTTATCCAATCAACATTGTCAAGTTTCCAGTAACCTCTACCCATAAATACAGATAACATTGTCTCTTTTGTTTGATGACCTCCTTCTCCCGGTATTATAAACACTAAACAATTTTTACTCGCTTGTTTTGAAATATATTGATCTGCTCTAGATGCCAAAAAAATATTTGGTTTAAATAATCTAAACATAATTTCTGCTTCTTGACTATTACAAATTTTAGTCTTAAAACCAAGTTTTTCTAATTCAAATTGAAGAATTTTTAACCCTAATAAATCTCTCTTAGAATTATCATTATGAATAAGTACTCTTATTTTTTTCATTTAAAGAATTTATAATCTTGACACAATAGCGAGTGGTACTATGTCTTTACATTTTTTAAAAAAAGTAATTTCTGAACTCTCCCTTTTTCTAATTAAACTTTTTTTTGTTGAGAATTTTTTGAATTTCATAAAAAATAAACACAAATGATAAAGTTTTATCGGATAATAATTAATTAGGAATAGAATTTGATTTTTTATTGTTTTCTTAAAATAAACAAATTTTCTATTTGAATTTATTAATTTATGGTTTTTAAAGCTGTTACAATAAGCTTTGGAAAAAACAAAATTATCTAACCCTTTTTGTTTTAAAATGGATGCTCTTAAATAATTCAAATAATCCTCCTGATGACAATTTGCATGTAAAAATGACAAATTTGGATCGTATTGCCATGGTAAAAGTGAAAATCCACTTCTTTCCCCATAGTGATTTACACACTCTAAAAGGTTAGTATAGATATTTAACTGATTTTGGGGAACAATTTGATCTAATAATGTGCCAATCATGTAATGGATTCCTCCATAATTTACAAAATGAGGATTAAATTCATCTAAATTTAAGTGTTCAAAAACTTTGTGTTTCTTACACAGATTAATATTTAAAATCATAAAATGATCATCAAAAAATGGAATGTAATCTCCATAATTAATTTCTAACCCACTGACAATTCCTACTCTCATGGATATAGAATTATTCAGGGTATTTTCTTGATTCAATAAATTTTTTAATTCTTCAATATCTAAAAACCAAGAATCTGCATTTGTCACAATAGCAAAATCAGCATTATTTTTTAAAGAGACTTTATATGCATTCTTAATTCCATTCAATACTCTTAAAACACCTTTATATTTTTGATGAATTTTAATTAATTCATGATTTTCATTTATTTCTATGTTAAAATGTTCTTCTAAATATTTTAAATGGTGTTTTTCAGGAGCTACATGATATCCCCCTTGACTATATAATTTTAATTCTTCAAAAGAATTATATTCTTTATTCAAATTGTATATAATTTCTGATCCTAATAATGAATCAAAATAATTGTCATAAACATTCCAAAAAATGTTAAGCTTCATTTTTTAAATGTTTGAATTTTTTCACTTTCTTTAGAAGTATTATTTATACTTTTTTTAAAAATCATATTGAAAATAGTCTTCAATGTTCCCATTTCTAGGTATACTTATCGCATTACAACTTGGATATGGATTTGTATTAGCAAAATCATTAACAATAACCCTTGGAGAATGATTTAATCCACAAATAACGTCGTCTACTTCGAGAGAATTACTTTTTAAAAAATCAAATATATATTTTTTATAGATTTCACTTCTTGACGTCGTAATAATTATTTTGGCACCCTTGTTTTTAAGTTCTTTAAATACATTTACATTTGAGAGAATAACTTCATCTTTTAAATTCCCCCAATTATTTTCTCCATGTTTTCCCTTATTTAATACTAAAGTCCCATCAAAATCAACTAAATATGTTGTATGATTTTTAAAAATTTCGTTCCATTCTTTTTGAGTACCAAAATCAATGAAATTTTCAGCTTCTATGTATTTAAATCGTTGACCTTCGTATATAAGGCTGGCTATAACATGACTGTTATATAATTCTAAATTTATTTTTGATTCTAAGAATGTTTCTGCTTTTTCAATGAAAAGATTAAAATCTTTAAAACAGTGAGTCCCAACACTAATTTTGTCTGAAACAACTCTTTTTTCAACAAAGTCAATTACATCATCTAAATCATTTGTAACTAAAAATGATTTATTATTTATTTTAGCTATATCAAAATCATTTAAATTAACACCAACAGTAAAATTGTATTTATCCAATTCAATATTTGCTGGCATCTTTACAAAGTTGTCTGAATCTTTGATAATAGTTGGGATTCTAAAATTAAATTTTTTGTAATTATCTCTTACGCCTCGATAGATTGTCTCTACTGAAGAGTTAGTTTCATTCTCAAGAAGAATAATTTCTAAATTTTTGAGTTTTGTGTTTTTGAGGAATGTCTTTACATTATATTTATTTTCAACCTCGTTATTAGTAATAATATAAATATTAAGCTTTTCGTTTTTTGAAGTCAAAGCAGAGACCGCATGTTCAATCATTAAGTCACCGTCAGGATGTGTCCTTAACCATTTTGGTTTTCCATGATTATATCTTGAAGATTTCCCTCCAGCTGGGATAATTAAGTTTAATTCCATTGATTTATTATTTTATATATATTCGTTAATAAATTTCCTTTCAATTTATTATTGGTGTATGGTAAAATTCTCAGAAAGTTAACAATTGTCAAAGTATCTATAGCTTTTAACTGTTCACAATTTAAGTTTAAATTTTCTATGATTTGTTTTTTTAAATTATCTAATCTAATTCGTAACAAATAATTTATGTTAGGCTCATTTCTAAAAGACCATAATCCATAGATGTCTTGAAATAATTTAGCAATATCTTGGAATGGTGAGTCTATGTATGAATCAAGAAAATCAATAAAATAAATTTGATCGTCTGCAATGATAATATTCTCCATTGTAAGGTCTCCATGACAATAACCTATAGGTATTTTAATTTCATCTAGATTAACTTCAAGCCAATTTAAAACTTCAGGGGGTAAATATAATTTAGAATTAATTGAAAATATTTTTTCCCTTATAATTTGGTTATTTAAAAATTCATTTTTGTTTATAAGATTTAAATTTATATAATCAGTAAGTTTATCAATAAATTTAAGATTATCCTCCAAAGTACCATATAGTATATTTTTAGAAAATGTTTTACCTTTTATATATTCCATTGAGAAGGAAAATAAATTATTTGATAAGTTTTTAGTAAAAACTTTTGGTCTTAAAATAATTGAGTTTGAAAAGCTTTCTTGTTTTATTGACTGTAATTTTAATCTTTCATTATAAGAAACACTCGAAGAAGTTTTAATTACAATATTGTTGTTTTGTAATCTTAATTTACATCCGCTATGACCTATTAACTCTTTAATAATTACTAAAAATTTAAATTATTGGATCCAATTTCAACTTCATGTTAATCAATCCTTATTTTATAAAAGGAATTATAACTATTTTATTTTAACAGCCTTTCCCTCAATTATATCATAAACTTGATCTGCATCCTTAAATATTGAGGATGAGTGAGAAATCATTATGATTGTCATTTCAGTTTTCAAAGAGGTAAGAAGATTATTGATTTGATTTTCAGTTTTGATATCTAGATTGCTAGTAGGTTCATCCAAAATTAAAAGCTTGGGTTTTTTATATAAGGCTCTTGCTATTAGTAATCTTTGTCTCTGTCCTGCTGATAAATTTGAACCTTTTGATTTTATATTAAAATCTATTCCTTCCTTAGAATATAATTCATCTAAACCAACTTTAAAAATCAAATCTTTTATTCTATTAGTGTTTTGATTTGTATTTAAATATGCAATATTATCAACCAAAGTTCCTTCAATTACGTTTGATTCCTCCCTTAAAATAGATATGTAAGGATGTAAATAATTTTCATATTTTAAAATTGATGGGGTTAACCCAAAAACGTTTATTGAACCCTCTGAAGGTTTGATAAATCCACAAATTAAATCTAATAAAGTACTTTTGCCACCTCCACTTTTACCTCTAATTAAAAATAGTTCTCCTTTATTGATTGTCAAATTTATTTTATTTAAAATTATATTGTTACCATGACTAAAAGATAAATTTTCTGCCTTTATTTTTGTAGAGTCAAAATTTATTTTTTTGTCTATAAGATTTGATCTTCTTCTTTTTCTCCATTTTAATATTTCTGGTGTTAAATCAACTGGGCTGTCTTGAATTATCTCTCCATAACCTTTTGATATCAAAATTACCTTTGGTGCTGCTCTATAGAATATATAGATCATAATAAGTATTTCTGTATTTTCAATACTTAGAAAATATTTTGAAATAAAAATCCCTACAAATAACATTAGTATCAATATTGGTTGACCGATTAAATTTATAGCTGCGTTGATGACATCATTTGACACATGATGTTCTGAAGCTTTTTTTAAAGATTCATTTAAAATATGCTTTAATTGTTTTTTATTAGACGTCTGGATACCCCTATAATCTGACAAGTGTTCTGATAGAATCTGAGCAGCTTTAAAATACCTAGTATTTGATTCACTGGTATGATATACTCTTAATCTTAAGTATAGTCTGTTTAAAATTATAAAGAATAATCCTAAGAAAAAAAATAAAATAAATACAAGAGGTGAAAAATAAATAGCAATAGATAAATAAAAAAATGATACTACCAGATTTGACAAAAACATTGCAGTTTTATGTCTATTCCTTACAGCATACCCTACATTTTTTGTAATAATAGTTTCAGCTTCTCCAGGTTTTAATTTGCTAATAAATTTAAAATCAGCCTCTAAAAGATTGTCAATATATTCTAAAGTCAGATTTGTTCTCCAAATACCCATTTTTTTTAAAAAGTAAGATTCTGAAACGTAGAAAAGGCATGTTTGAAGTATTATCACAACTAAGAAAAGAACAAGAATTATTTCAATACCTATCTTGTCAATTAATTCTTTTATAAAAGTTGGCATGTTAACATTTGATTCTCCAAGATAAAAGGAGATAGCTGGAAGAATTGAAGTGATTCCGATTAATTCAAAAAAACCAGCAAATGTTGCAAACAATATAACAATCAAGTAAGTTTTAGGACTTTCCTTAAAATAATTTATAAAATGGTTAAGATTATTCAAATTATCGATGTTTTTTTTGGGGTATAAGGTTTTCAATGTTTGGAGTAAAAAATCTTTTCATTTTTTTAAAATAATTCTGAAAGCTAAAAAGTCTATAGTAATAACCCCTTCTCTTTTTTAGAAAAGAAAAAAAGGAAAGATTTTTATTGTCATTTAGATTAAAATCTAAAATTTTTTTTAGCCTATAATTTAGTTCAGGATAAACACATAAAAATCCTGTGTTTTCGCAAAGATGAAATGGCACTGGATTTAAATCAGATAAATTACCAAATGAATCCCTGCTGAAGTTTTCTTTAAAATGATTATTTAATTCATCTTTTTTAACGGAATATTCAATCATGCTTAATAAAACTGCACTATTATAACCTACTTCTGAAAAATGGGATGAGTAAATTAATTTTCGACTAAAAAACTGTTTTTTAGAAGCCTGATTTATATTTAGAATAATAAAATGATCATCTACAAAAGGTAATCTAGATGGGTTCTTCATTCCGGTTCCTGATATAGAAGAAATCCTAAAAGACCAAATATTTTTTTTAATAGATTCGCTTTTTAATAATTCAATGATTTTTTTAGGTTTTAATGGAAGAGCAGACCCAAAACTTATTATTCCATAATCATAATTATTTTTTTTTGAAATTTTATATACCTCATTTAAGTTTTTTAAGGAATTAAATGGGTCAGCTCGTAAATTACTATTTATCCTGGAAGTGTAGGGAGTTTCATTAACAGAATAAATTTTAATTTTTATTTCGTTTTCTTTATTAAAAATTTTCAAACATGATTCTATATAGTTATCTACGATACTTTCGTAATCCCTTAAAATAAAGAAACCTATATTCATTAGTAAATAAATTTATTGGGACTCAAGGGATGCATATAACTTTAAACACTCTTTATCCAAATTAATAAAATCGTAATTTCTGATTAATTCTACAAGTCCTTTATCGCTTTCAGCAGATGGTAAGTTATAATTATTTAGAAGAGTAAAGTCCTCCAAAAAACCTCTAAAAATAATAAAAGGGGTTGAAGATAATGCCAATTCAATAATTCCTGTTGTTGCTCCAACTATTACAAGATCAAAATCACTTATAAGATCAATTGTTTTTTTTTCTGGGTCTATAACTTTTAAATTAATTTTTGATAAAAGAGATAATCTTTTTATCGCTTCTACCTTCTTTTTTAACATGATATCTATCGTCGCATTATGATACTTTAAATAAACGTGATTAACACCTAAATTAATTAAGCTATTATGAATTGTGAAAAAATCATTTTCAAAACAATCAGGACGACACTTTAAATTTAAGCCAACCCATTCAGGCATTAAAACAAGTATATTTAATTTTGATAAATTTTTCTTATCATAATTTTTTTTGACTTTAGGTAAAGTTAACTGTATTGGACATTGAAAATTAATTGCATTTTTCCCTTTATTTAATAAATAGTCAGCCTCAGGTTGATTCCATGTAAGAATTTTATCAACTCCAAATTCACTAGTTGTTTCTAAGTATTGATAATTTTGCATGACACCATGAGGTAAAAACCATGTTTCTAAACCTGCTTTTTTTGCAGCATATGACAAAAATCTTGAAGAACAGGTATTGTCAGAATTTAAAATAATTTTTTTGGCATTTGAGATTTTAAAAAAGGAGAATAAGCTTTTAAATAAATTGTCTAAATACTTAGGGTCGTATTTTTCAAAAAAGTCATCTAAAGTTGATGAGATAATCTTTAAATCAAAATTGTCATATCCCTCCCATAAATTTTTTTCTAATTGAAAAATGGCTTTTTCTTTCTGATTATGATCAAGATCGATGATTGATTTTTTATGATTTTCTATAAATTTTGGAAGATATATCCCTAAAAAGGAAACACTTCTCCTCCATGAAAATTTTGAGCCATCGAGATTTATATAATTATTATTTTCATAAAATATTTTAGTATTCTTTAATCTATACAAAAGTGAAAATATTTTACTTATAAAAGCTTCAAAATAATTTTGATTAAACGGAATATCAAATGTCGCCGTTAAAGGTAATATTGAACTTGTGAAAACAGAATTGCCTTCCATTACCTTAAAGTTAATTTGGTTTTTAAAACATGCTGCTTCTAAACCTTGTAACAAGTAACTATTTGAAGATGAACTAAGTACAAAATCTCCAATATTATAAGTTTTTATTAGATGATTGAATCTTTGTTTAAACTGATAATAATAAATATATCTCCACAGAACATGCTGAATAGTAAGATTAATCCATTTTGTTTTACCTGACATTTTAGACTCTAACTCTAAAAATTTTTCAATATTACTTTGAATATTACTATTTTGGACTGGTATCTTTATATCATAAATATTGATTGAATCTATATTTATACTTTCAAGTTCAAGTTTAATAAGCTCACCTAGAGAAAATACAATTTCATAATTTTTTACTGAATTTATGTCGTTATCACATATTAGAATTGCCTTTTTCAATATTCAATCTTGTATTTGTTCTTGATTAATTTAGCTATTGATTTAAAATATTTATTGTAAAAGTTGCTTTCCCTTTTTAAATATTATTTGTTACAGATTCTACAACTTTTAGAACCTTATGTCCAAATATTTTACAATCATCTTCTGACCAATTTACCATAACAGGTAAAGAAACAGACCTAGTTAATAATTCATCCGATTTAGCCCAAGCAGTTTCATGATTTTTATAATAGGAAGTGTTATTCCATATTTGAGTAAAGTGTTTATTAAAATGCCATTTCATAGCATCAGGAATATTTTTTGTTCCAACTCCGACCTTAGCTAGGTTCTCAACACATTTTTCAGCTAATTTTTTTGTTTCAAAATTAAAAATTATTGTATCAGCAAGTTCATTTTGATCAGTTATTCTCCTAAATTTTATATTTATTGACTCACTAATTATGTTTTTTATTATATTTTTATTCTTTCTATTAGTTTCAACTATAAAGTCTAATTTTTTTAACTGTTCCAACCCAACTGCTGCTTGAAGCTCAGTCATTCTAAAATTAAAGCCAAAAAAACTAGCAGTATCACATCCTCTAGGAAAATCAGGGTTATTTTCGTGACCATGATCTATAAAATTTAATGTTTTAGTTATTAAATTTTTATCTTTTGAAGTAATCATTCCTCCTTCTCCTGCGGTAATTGTTTTACCAAAATCTAGACTAAATACTGCAGCATCACCTAAATATGCTGTGCTATTTCCTTTATATAGAGCTCCTAATGCTTCACAAGCATCTGATAAAACTAATATATTATTCCTTTTGGCTATTTTATTAATTTCTTCCATTTCAGCTGGATTTCCAAGCATGTGTACAGGAACTACCATTTTTGTTTTACTTGTAATTGCTTTCTCAAATTCAACAGGGTCTAAATTATAAGTATCATTAATATCTACTACTATTGGCACAGCTCCACATGCAAGTATGGCTTCAATAGTTGCGATGAATGTAAATGATTGTGTTATCACTTCGTCGCCTGGTTTAATCCCCATAGCCTTCATGGCTATATATTGAGCAGAAGTACCTGATGTACAGGCAGCTGCAAAACCACTACCTAATTTATTGGCAAAATCTTTCTCAAAGTCTCTTACTCTAAAAATATGATTTCTTCTTTCATCAAATCCATGAGC
>CEVX01126404.1_pt1 | contig 11069 bp, 6 predicted proteins | sample 356561 | NCBI WGS metagenome assembly CEVX01 (sample SAMEA2623886, study PRJEB7988) | marine metagenome | biome: marine biome (ENVO:00000447); feature: surface water layer (ENVO:00002042); material: "saline water (ENVO:00002010), including plankton (ENVO:xxxxxxxx)" | depth 5 m | reverse complement strand
CTAATTATTATTTATATGGAAATAAAGTTAATAGTTTAAAATATAGTTCCTCGAATACTTATAATGATATGTATAATACTATTTATTATGAAGACAGTTCATTAAATACAAAAGAAAATAAAATTAATAAAGTAATTAAAAAATATAAAGATTCCTTTAAAAAACATAATAGTTTTACTCTTAGCACAAATATTAAGTGTAATCCAAATGAAAATAATGAATTAAATCAATATCAAAAGGATTATATATGTATAATTTTTAAAACAAATAAATCATTTTATACAATAAGATTAATTAATTATAAAAATAATAGTTTATTAACAAGAATTACATGTCATAATTTTAAAGTTGAACAAATTAGTAAACATATTGAAGAAATGGAAATACATACACAATTATTTAATAAATTAGATTATAATAATAATAGAGATGGTAGTAAAGATATTAATCTAAGAATATGTGCTCCGGATATATATACTGAAGAAAATATATTTAAAGTAAGTAATTTTGATATCAATATAACTTATGATAATGAGTTCTTAAATATTTACATTAATAATAAATTAATAAGTTATACAAGAATATTGAATACATTATTTGATGACGTATATTTTTCTTCTAATAATGAAACACAATGGAATAATATATTATGGTATAAACATAAAAATTTGCTTGATACACCAATATGGATAACTGAGAATATTGATAATTTTAAGAATGGAAAACCTGGTATTAAATTTATTAGTAAAATTAATAATAAGGTTACATTTAATGCTACTATTGAACAAAAAACATTAGGATATTTTTATATAAGAGATGTAAATAATAACTATTTATCAATTAAAAATAAAAAAAATAATATATATGATGTAGAATTTGTAAATACATTACCAGCAGATGATACAAATTGTTTATGGAAGTTATATGATACTAATATAAATAAAAACTATAAAATTAAAATATCAGAAAATAAAAAAAGTGTATTTGATCAGTTTGTTCTAAACAAAAATGATATTAAAAAAGCTACTAATTTAGAAGATGATTATATTGATAATATTTATAATTCAACTAATATTATGTTAAAAACTAGATTTAATAAAATCAGTAAAACTATTGATAATGTAAGTAATTATGAGCATTCTATAATTGATATAAATAATCATGATGATGTCAATGAAAAACTATGTTCTTGGTTACATAATAAAAATGGACATGTAAGTATTGATTATAATTCAGATTTATCAGGAACTCATTTTACTACAGATGTATGGAATCTAAATTATATTACAGGTAAAGATATTAAAAAGAAAAATAAGTTTTTAGTTAAATATAAAAATAATCAAGGAATAGTTGAAATAGATTCTTTTGTTAATATAAATTATACTGAATATGGATTAGTAGGAACAACAAGTAGAGCAAGATGGAATAATTTTGAAGAAATAAAAAATTTCAATTCTATTAAATCACAAAATAATATTTATGTTGAAGAAATTAAAAATAATAAAGGTGATTTTAATAATGTATGTATTACATTAAATGATGATTCTGCTGGTGCTTATTGTTCTCAAGTAGAACAAAGTCGTGATTGTGACGAAAGTAATTCAGTTTTATTTATTCCAAATGAGAAATGTGAAAATGTTTTATATAAGAATTATAAATTACTTAGAGGAGAAAAATTAGTTGGTGGTAATATTCGTGGAGGTAATATATGGATTGAACCAAAATACTTTTATTTAAATAATAAAACAATAGATGGTGATACTATATTTAATAATATAAATAATGTTAGATATATACCTGAATTTGATACAGAAGATGAAGAAGTTTTAAAAATGTGGACATATAGTGACATTGACAGTAAAAATAATATTTATAGTAAAATCTATAATAATTATGATTATGATGGATATATTGAAGATAAAGAGAAAAAAATAATAAGAGCTGTTATATTACCAAATAATTTTATATTATTCACAAATACTAGATTTGAGAAATCTAAATATATTGAAGGTAAAATGAAATCATATAATATTGAGTATAAAAATGTTAAAGTAATAACTTCTGAAGAATACTTTTCTAATTATAACAATAAATATATTACAATAGAAACACAAATAGGTTCATCAAAAGTTAGTAATAATGACTTACTATCTACAAATTATAAATTAAATAAATGTTATGACTTTATTAAAAATAATATTTGTATTCCAATAGGAAATAATAAAACTCGTATGGCTAAAAATGTATCAAATATTGACTTTTTAATTAAAAATTTTGATGAATTTAAAAATGAAGAAAATAATTTCAGAATAGTAAATATTTATGGAAAGTATTTATCAGATTTATATGTAAATAATACATATCTATGTAATAAAGATAATATTAATGTAAATGAAATAGTATTACAGGGTCAATATGATTTTATAAATTTCAAAAAAAAATCGGTTCATACAATGCATTCTACATCACATGAGTCATTATGGAAAATGATTCATAAAAATGAAAATGGTAAAGATACATATAGAATTATTAATTCATATACCAATAAATTATTAAATGATAAAAATAATGGACAGAAAGATTTTATTATAGAATATGTTGATAATAAATATTTTAAACAACAACTTGTAAATGATAGTAATAGTCAATTAATATATAATAATGAAGATATATATTATATTTATTATATTGAAAATTCTGTAAAATATTATTTATCATATGAAGATGTATTAATAGATAATGAATATAGAAAAACTTCATTAATCAAATTTTCTGAAAATCCACAACCATTTATAATAAAAAAAGCAACTTATAATTTAGATATATTGACTGACGAATTTAATCAATTACCATCAGATATTACAAATATATGTTATAATAAAACAAATACATGTAATGAAATAAGTAATATTGAATTAATTTCAAATATTACAAATAATTGTTTAGATATAAAATTTTATTTACAACAAATTCAAACTAATAGTGCCAATCAAACTACTTCTATGAAAATAAATATAGATAAATTATATAGTTTATTAGTTAAAAATAATGATGATTTCGTTATAACACCTACCGCAGGTGTATTTGAGTTAATATTTAACATTAAAGACATAAATGTAAATACAATTATTTATTCATTCTCAACTGTTATTGGGGATAACGAAGATTTACAAATAGAAATTCAAGCAAAAATTAATAATGAAGACTCTATTATAACTATTAAAGAACCAACATTTATACCTAAAAGTTCAAAAACTATAGAATATACAGAAACATTACCTGAAAATGTATCAAATTCTTTAGATGTTGAGATAAAATTAATTATGAGATCAAATGATAAATCAATTAAGTTGAATTATGTTGAATTTACTGGAAATCCACAACAAAATACATATAAAAGAAGTAGTATAATTACTAATTCTGTAAATAATGATTATAAAACAGTAAAAATTAATAAATCATTTATATCTAAAAAGAATAATATTGATAATAATCTAGTCAAAATTAAATATATAAATAATAGTGCTGATGAGTCTATTAATAATGATTTAGAATCAAATATATTAAATTATGTTGATGATACAAATAAATTAGTATTAAGTGATTCAACAAATAATATGGATACATTCTTAATAAAATTTAATCCATTATTAAATTGTTATATGTTTTATATTAAAGATAATAAATATTTAAATATAAATATTGCTAATAAAAATAACTATATAAATGGATATTATTTTAAATTAGTTGAATCAGAAACATTTCCACTAAGTTTTGACTATAAATTATTTAATATACAATGTTATGATAATAAAAATTTATATTTAAATATCAATAGTAATAATGAAATAGAATTAGGTGTTCTTAAACATGATTTTGTATTTATAAACACTGCTATTAATGATACAACTAAATTATTAAATTATAATAATTATATAAATAATAATATACTATATGATTTCTATATTAAATGTGTATATATATCAGGTGTAGATAGTAGTAGTAATTTATATTATCATATAGTAGGTAAAAATGATTTAAGAACTGATAATACAGAAAAAACTAAATTATTATTACAAAAAATAGATATTAATAAATATTCACTTACTAATATATCGAATAATAATTCAGTAATTATAAATAATTTAATTAATCTTAATAATGATACATATGAATTTAGTGATAATATAACAAAAGAATCTCATAAAGTTATAATTAAATTAACAAACAATTATGATAATTTAAAACTATATACTTATGATTCTTATAAAAAACATTCTTCATTTAATGATATTAATAAGACTATAGAGAGCACTAAATTACATACCGAAACAGTAAAAAGAAACAGTAGATATTTAACACATAATTTAGTATTAAAAAATATTATTTTAAATAATATTATTACATTTCAAAATAATGGTTTATATATAATTTCTGATTCAGATAATAAATTAATAGAAAGAGATATATTAGATGATAATGGATATTTTGTAGAAATTAAAATAGGAAATAGTAATTTATATAAAATATGGAATGTTAAATTTAAAAAATTTATTAAATTTGATATTGTAAATAATTTATTTGTATTAGATGATAATGTAATAGAATATAATGATATTGATAAATTAAATGATATTGATATTATTCATACATTTGAAAAAACGGAAGACACAACAAATAATACTTATTATTATAGACTATATTATACTACATCAGAAACATATTTAAATGTTGTAAATATAAATATGATTAAACATTATATAATAGAAGAAATTACTGATATTAGAACATTTAACTATTATAACTATGATGATTATTGTAATAAAATGTGTGATAACAATAGTAATATTGAAAATAAATTAATGAATACTAAAATATATAATATACAAGAATCGGCTTCACAATTAAATATTACACTAGGAGAATATACTATCAATATTTTAGGTAATCATGAACTTTATAAGAAATATTTTAAGATTCAGGTAACTTATACAAACCAAGGAGAAGATAAACCTATAGAAAGTTTTAAGGAATATAATATTTTAAAAAATATTTTCGGTAATGATACAAAAAATTTGAATGTTACAGTTGTAACTGTAAATATTTCCAAAACAGAAGAGAATTTATGTAATATAATTATATGGAATAATAGTAAAATAACATATGGTAGATTTGAAAATGAATTTGATATTCCACAAGTCGATAATTTATTATTAGATGAATTACCTATAATTTATGATTCAAGTTATAATAAGTTAGAATTTAATAATAATCAGAATTATATATTTACTAGTTATAAGGAACCACCTGTAAATAAAAAATACATCCAACTTAATAAATTTAATTTAGATATTATTAATAAATTTAAAATATCAATATATCATATTGATAATCTAATAGAAGATTCTGTTAGTATTAGCACATCTGACAATAATAAATTATCTAATATAAGAAAGTTATATACAACATGTTCATGGGGTGATTGTGGTGAGTATGAAGATATATCTAGTGAAGATATTAATAAAATATCTAAAAATTTAGAAAGATTTGAAAGAGTAAATAGATTAAGTGGTGGTATGTTAGATTTAAATATGATAAGATTCTTAAAACATATAGATAATGATGATATTGATTATTATAAAAATAGTGATAGTGTAAAATATGTTTATAATAATTCTACATATTTTGAAAATAATAAGTTAACTAATATATTATTTAAAAAAAATGATGTTGTTGAAATTCATAAAATATTTGGTTTAAGAGGTTGGACTAATTCATTTAATTCCTTATATAATAAAAACACATTTATGATTAGCGGTAGTAATATTAAAGAAACAGATTATTACGATACATTTAGAAATATATATCCTATATCATTACTACAAGAAAAATATGCTTTTAATTCAGAAAATTTATGGAAACAAAATACATGGTTTGAAGATAGCCCTCATTTTAGAAGTTTACCATTATGGAAATTTGAAGAAATTCAAATAGGTGAAAATAATAGTAGTAGTAATAATAGTATAAGTTCATTAGAATTTACTGGTGGTAAATCTAAAATAGTAAAAAGAAAAAAAAATAATAATTCAACATTATTAAAATTTTTATATACATTGATTCTTATTGTAGTTATTTATTATTTATATAAAATACTAATACAATAATAATTTACTTAAAAAATTTATTAATGTTGAATTATTATGATACATTAACTAACATATTTTTTTATTTATATATGAATTATTATTCACAAGTACAACCATATTGTTTTTTAAATACATTATTAGTATTTTTTGTATTTTATATAAATCAAAATTATTTAAATAAATCAAATTTTATTCATGTTTTTTGTATTCAATTAGTATCACTACAGTTATATTATGATGCTAATTTATTAAAATAATTACTAATTATTAACTACTAATTAATAATTAATAATTAAACTTTTTCATAGATTTTTCTCCTGTCATAATATCGACAGTTTTTTTTAGTCTAATAAATACATTTTCTTGAACATAAGGTATATTATATTTTTTACATATTTTTTTTATTTTTGGCATAACCATTCTATATTGTAACATGCTTAAATCTGGAAATAAATGATGCTCTATTTGATAATTTAACCAACCTTGTAGAAAATCTATTACATCATTACCAGCATTATAATCTGTTGATGATATTATTTGTCTTAAATAAAACTCACCACTTCTAGGTTCTACATGAGTATTAAATCTATATAAATCTTCACCACAATGATTTGTAGCTATTACTAAAAATGAATGTATATTTGTAAAAATTTCTGCTAAAACTAAATTAACATATACATTATACATTATATTATATGAATTTAATTTTAATAATATACTTATTCCATACCATATAAGTGGTATACATATAAACATATAAGCAAAATATGGAAATAATACATGTGTAAATAATCCACTCATCCAATCTTCGTAATATAATATATATGCTCTTATAGTAAATGTAGCACCTGAATGTTTATTACTTATTTTTTCATATAATTTTTCATCTTTACGTTTTAGTTTATTTAAACAATAATATTTATATGTATTTGGAGCATAATATAACCATTTCCACACACAAGCAATAAATATAATCATAATTTTTTTTATAAATATAGGTATATTTAAGTATCTCCAAGTAAAATTATTTTCTAGTAAATCTGGATCACTATCTTCACCTAAATTATAATGATGTAAATTATTATGTTCAATATTCCAAGCTTCTACATACCACCAATCAAACCAGTCCATAAACCTTCTAAATCCAGTTTTTATACCAAATTTTCTACGATGATACTTATTATTACTAATATTATCATATCCACCATGACAAACATGATGTCCAATCATAGTCCATTTACCAAATATTCCTAATGCTAGAAATAACCATGGAAATACAAAATACGGTGATAAAAATAAAAACATTAATCCAGTAAAATAAAAAAAATCACATGTATATTTTATTTTATAAAAGTGATTCATACATAATTCAGATGATATATTGTCTATATCACTTTTAATAATTTCTATATCTTTCTTGAAATCTGAATAATTAATATTATTCATATATATATATATTTATATTTATATATTTTTATATATTTTTATATATTTTTATATATTTTACTACTTATAACACTTATAACATAAATGTATATACCAAAATGTATATGTTCCTATAAGATCATGTTCACACTTTATATGTTTATATTTTTTTAGTTTATATATTATTTTACTAAATATACATTCATTTAAATTTTTTTTTAATATATATAGATAGTTTATGTATATTCTCTTATAAGTATTAAAAAAAATATTACATTTATTACATATATGTGGATTAGTTTCAAAATAAACTTTATCATACTTATCAAAATTATTATCAATTATTAGTTCATAATATATTTTACCTTCATGATTAATTTGTTTTATTTTACTAAAATACTTTTTATCTACTAAATTGTGTATAAACAATTTTGTCATTTATTTATATTTCTTAAGTTTTATTTTTAAATCATCTTCTATTAATTTAATTTTTTCTAACATTTTTAATGGACTCATAACTACACATACTTTCTTATTATATGTAATAACTACTTCTGAATCAGTTCTTTTCAATTCTAAATTATCTATATCCATGGAGATATAATTATAATATATAAAATCAATTTAAAATTGATTTTTAACTTAATCTAAACAATAAGTCATTTACTAGAATGACTAAAATTGACGAATACAAGCTCAAAATTATGAATTGTCATAAAGATAATAATAAACTAGAAGATAAATTAAAAAAAAATAATAAACTTTTACATAAATTAAATAATGATTTATTAGAAACTTGTATTTTACAAGGAACCCATAAATATATTCGTGTATATGATTGTTTATCATATGGAGAAACTGAATATAAATGTGAAACATGTGGTTTATATAAGTAGTTATAAAATTTTAATTTTTATTTTATTTTCAAAATTATCTTCATTTTCAATAAAATATAATTCTAGACTTAACATATCATATTTATTATATTTTTTTATATTATTTTCATATTCTATCTCTAAAATATCATCACCTCTAATTATAGTATATAAATTATCTAACTTATTATTATAATATTTAATTTTAAATTCAATACTAAACTCAGGTATAAATATTATAAACTTATTTAAAGTAAAATCAATTAAATATCCTTCACATAAAATACTAGTTTTATCTTTATATTTATTTAATAAATCTACTATTTTATATTCATTATATAATTTTTTGATATTTTTATTAATTTTATTTATATGATCTAAATTTTGTTGTGATATTTCCAAAAATTCTTTTTTTTTTAAATAATTTTTAATATTTATATGAGTAATAATATCACATATTCTTCTAATTGGACTAGTAAAATGTGTATATAAATTTATATTTAATCCATAATGTGTTGGTTTTGTTACATTTTTTTCATAAATAGCAGAATTATAAGTTTTTATTTTTAAATAATTATTTGTAATAGTATCTAAATTATATATATCATTATTTTTATCTTTATAATTGTTTTCATTGTTACTATGAACTCTTAATATTGTATTATTTTTATCATATTTATATAAAGTTTCAGCTATCTTATGATTTGCTAATACCATTAGTTTTTCAACTAATATATGTGTATTAGTAATTGATTTATTATAATTACTCATAAAATTCCATATATCTAATAAATCCTTGTATTTTTTATTTTTATTTTTTATTATTTCTTCTGCTTCATCATACGAAAAATTTTTTATAATATTTACATTAGTTAATTTTATATTATAATTTATTAATTCATAATTATGAGAAAATTTAAAAATAATTGATATACATTTACGATTTGTATTTTCTAATAATGAGCATAAATTTGTAGCATAAATATCAGGTAATATATTAATTTGTCTATGATTTCCATAAATAGAACTACATAAATTATATAATAAATGATATATATCATTAATAAAATATGAAACATCTGTTATATGAACACCTAACTCAACATATGTATCATATATATTTATAGATAATGCATCATCAATATCTCTACATCCTTCTGGATCTATTGTAAATACTTTATAATTAACATTTTCTATAATATAAGACTTATGTGTTTCAATTATATTTTTTGGTATTTTAAGCTTAGGATATATTAAATTATTTTTATATAATAAAATTTCATACATATTTTTACAAATATTAATTGGACCTATTACATCCATACACTGTCCATAAGGATATTTTGAGTTAATTGGCCATTTATTAAATATTATTGTTATATAAGTTTTTACTTTTGTTTTTAAAGAACTCGCTACTAGAAATGTAGGATATTTTTTATTTAAGGGATAAAATATATAATAAGGCATATTTTTACTATTAAATCCATATTTAGTATTTTTATTTAAATATAATATACCAGATATTTTAGCTGTATTTCTTGTTTTTACACCTATTATTTTATTATTTTCAAAATATACAATATCATTATGAATCGCTCTATTATTTATTACTGTATTTTCATTAATTAAATAATTATTATTTTTATTAATTAATAAACCATATTCACTATTTTTAGTATATGTATAATCTTCATAATAGTTCATTAAAATTAAATTTAAATAATATAAGTATATATATTTTAAATTATTTATTTATTATTATTACAGTAAGTTTATATGTAAAAAGTTAATATGTAAAATATATAATATAATAAAAAAATACATTTAAACAAAATTATATATAAGTATATTATGGATTATCAACTTAAACTATTAAAAATTTTTAATAAGGATGGATTTAAACAAATAGTTGATTTAATGGATGATTTACTAACAGATGAAGATACATTATTAAATTTTATTATTTTAAATATAAATAATAGTAATAATATTAAATATTTATGTAATTTTTTAAAAAAGGATATAAATAAATATAAAAATTTAATTCATAGAATTATTGAGTCTGATAATATTACATTAATGAATAAAGAATTTTTTTTATTATATATATTAAATACATATGATAAGAATAATATAGAGTTAATTAATACTCAATCATTACAAATAATTTTGGAAAATTTAAAATATAATATAAATATTCTAGAAAAAAATGATACCAGTAATTTAAGTAATGTAATTTTATATAAAATATTAAATAATGATATATTTAATATTGAGTTATATGAAGATTTTGAAAATATACTAAATTATTATAAATTTATTTTTAATAAGCTTTTTGTTTTAGATTCTAATTTATTATTAAATTTTACATATTGTATTAGTTCTATCTATAATTATAGATGTAAGACTTTTAGTAATATAACATTAAATGATAATATATTATTTATATTAATAAATATTATTTATAATAAATTAAATATAAGCAATGAAAATATTGAAAGTAATAATTTAATAATAAATTGTATTAAAAATAATATAGATTTAATTAATATCTCATATAATGATGTAAAAAACTATGAAATAAACTTGGCTTATGAAATATTATTTTTAAAATTAATTCATA
>CEVX01103920.1_pt1 | contig 11150 bp, 8 predicted proteins | sample 356561 | NCBI WGS metagenome assembly CEVX01 (sample SAMEA2623886, study PRJEB7988) | marine metagenome | biome: marine biome (ENVO:00000447); feature: surface water layer (ENVO:00002042); material: "saline water (ENVO:00002010), including plankton (ENVO:xxxxxxxx)" | depth 5 m | reverse complement strand
ATAAGGTGCTAACGCGCGGACACCACCGGTCCCCGGCGCCGACCGCTTTCACTGGCAGCCCTTGGCCCTGGCGACGGTGCATTCGCGACAGTGCAACGCTGAGGCCCCTCCCATTGCTTGGAACGGGCCAAAGCACTGCTCGCACGTGGACCAGAACGACCCACCGTCGGTGTCGATGCACTTGCATTCAAGTCCAAACTGCAGGCGTCCCGAAACTCGTGTATTGCACTTGCCGCAGACGGCCGCGTCGCGGTACGGAATCCCCATACCACGCACCGCCTCTGCGCCAGGCTTCTGCGCAGGCTTGTTTACGGTTTCTGGCGCTGCTTCCACCCCATCGGATGTTCCCGCAAACAGCTTCTTTGGTCGCTTGTTAGAGATGGGGCCGTCAGTCCCGCTGTTGGACACGGCGCGCAAACGCTTTTTAGGCGGCGATGCCTTTGGAAAGCAACCCTTGGCAACGTCCGCCCACCCAAGCAGACCAAGATCGATGCACAGCTGGATGCGACCCACATTGCTCAGTCCCATGCGTGGACCCAGTTCCGTCCAGCTGCTCGTCGTCTCGACCATCCCCGCCGTCACGCCGTGCCGCAGCGCCTCTGCCACCAGCTCGGGCTCGTCCGGCTGAATTTGTAAGTCTCGCGACTCCAGAGACCTCTCACGCGCCGCCGCTGCTTTGGCATCGGCGTTTCGCTTTTCCGCATTCTTCTCGCTGTCCTCGTTGTCCATGGCACGCCGCTCACTGCGTAGTAGTGCCACTGCATCCACGGAAAGTGGGTCGCCGTTGGCTTCGATCGGCATCCACACGCTCTCGTCCACCAACTCAAACAGCACGCTCTCTGTGTGCGCGCACCACTTCTTGAGCTCGGGGCTCCACTTTGCACCGATGTCCTTGACCTTCTGCTTGTTCCGAAACGACGACTCGCCCGCAAAGGGCGGACCCGCAAGCAGAAAGGCGCGCGCTTCTGCGCGCGCCATGGTGGGTTTGTTTGTTTGTTTGTTTGTAACCGTACCCCACACCACAACATGGTCACACCCAGTTGGTCTCCGGCGCCGACGTGTGTTTGCTCTGCGCGTTTGCGTTTGCGCGCAGATGGCTCTGCGCACCGCTCCTTTACAGCGCCGGTGCACGCCTCGCGTTCGACCCCGGCAGCCAAGTCATCGCTGCAATGCGCCTGGAAACAGCTGCTTCCAGCTTCTGCTTCGGAGCGAAGACGGCGCTGTCTTCGGCGTCGCCGCCGCCGCCGCCATCCTTAGGATTGTCTGCGTCCGTTTCCTCGAACATTGCCACGTCCTTGTCGGCGGCATCCACATCGATTTCCTCGCGGCTCTCGGAGCCGTCTGCTGCCCGTTTGGTCGTTGTCGGCACCTTGCCGCCGCGCTTCAGGACCATGCCGCTCGTGTCCATGAAGTTCTTGTAGAGTGCATCGCCGTTCCACCATTCGACGTTGACCTGTATCTTGAGCGCCACGTTCTTGGGGCGGGTCAAGCCTGGCATCGAGCCGACGGTCTGCGTGGTCACGCGCGTTGCGCGAGAGTCGAGCACCCTGCCAATGCACCACGCACCAACAATGTACTCGGAGACGCCCTTTTGCAGATTGGAGTTTGCGCTAGTCGGTGCGCACAGCTTGAGGCCCATGCGCGACTCTGGTGCAGGCTTCGTGGGCTGGAACGACGAGAAGTGTGTCATCTGCACCGATGTGGTGCGCATGAGCCGGAAGTTGGACAGCGTTGCCGCCTTGACACCACTGAAACCCTTGCGCACGTTGCGTTGCTGCGCTTCAAACGCTTGAATTTGCGCCTTCAAGGCAGTCGCATTCTCCTTGGAAGCCCACTCGCCAAACTCCGCAAGTTCCGCCTCCACAGCAGCATCGTACTCCCGCTGCGCGTCTGCAATGGCGGCCGTGTTTTGCGGCGTCTTGCTCAGTTGCGTCTCCAGCGCTTGCGTCTTTTGAAGGCGCGCGTTCACCTTTTTGAAGTGCTCAGTGTCTTCCATGCCGCCGGTTTCGAACTTGTTCTCAAAGGTTTTTTGTAGTTTAGCAAGTTCATCTGCGGACGTCTTGTTGTTACGGATGGTTATTGCGTCCAAGTCGGCAGCACCACTTATCTTTTCTGCTGCCGTATCCACCAGGGGATCCATCACGCGTCGCAGGAGACCGGTAGACTCTTGAAGCTCTTTGAGACGCTTAGTACTCTCGTCGACGAGCTGCCACGACACGTCTGCCACGAGACAGATGAATACGCGCTCGCCTGGCTGTGCATCCATCCACCCAGCCGGCGTGCCGGGCTCCACATCCCAAGCGCCAGGCTTTAGCCTTTCGTCCGCGCTCGTTGTCCACGTGGTCGCCGTAGCTGGTCCCTGCACGGCGACATTGTAAACCCGTGCCGACCTGGCGTCCAGGTTGACGGTGTTGATTGGATCCGGTCCGTCGTCGCCAGCCGAGAGGACAACGCCGTCGGGCGTCCAGTCAAAGATGTTCCGTCGGCGCAGCTCCGTCTCGAGGGCTCCAAACGCCAGTGCGTCGCCTTGGTTGCGCGGGGCATGCTGTGGCCCGACGGTGTCCCCCGAAGCCTGCACGCCGCGCAAAAATGGCCCCTTGTCCAGGAAAAAGATGCCTTGCTTTTGATACTGCATGGTTTTACCGATTGAGTCGGCATTCTGGGGATTGGCGGCCAGAAGCATAAAAGGCGTCACGTCGGCCGTGTTCACAGCCGTCGAGGTGGCAACAAACGGACCGGCCTGCTGCAGGCCCGCGTGCTTTGCCATTGCGTACGAGCTTCCCAGATGGATCTTGTGAAGGTGCACGTGCGTGGACCGCACCTCCTTGCTTTTGAAGCGCGCCTCGACCCACTCGGTCGTCGCCAGCCGTTGCATGCGGTCCACGCCACGGCCCGCGCCGCCACCGGCCTGGAAGACCCGGCGCTGAGCAGCCGGGCCGTGCTGGTCGTCATTTGCCTTTCCCTCAGCATCGAGGGTTCCTTGGTTGCCGTCTTCGACGGGTGCGTGCCGGCGGCCCAGGATCCAGGCAACCTGGCCGGTGTTCAATCCATCGTACTCCAGCTTCGGCTCGCCACGCACCGTATGGACGCGCATGTCCCTGAGCTTGTAATTGTCCTTGACCAGCATCTCGGGCGCGTTTGCGCCGTGCAGAGGCACGACGCGGCCGTACGGGACCTGAACGTTTGAGCCGCGGTTGTTGCGCGCTTCGTGGATCTGCCCACCGCTGATGGCGGTCGGAATGCCGCCTCCCGAACCGGGGAGTCCCATGCTACCGCCCACGGCCGTCGGCGGCGCTGCAGCCGTGCGCGAGCCGCCCCGAAAGCCGGCCGCGTCGCTCATGACAACCCACGCTAGTTTGTTGACAATGTGATAAGATGAGTGGGCTTATGACTGGTTGAATAGCGAGCAGCATGGACGCAAGCGCGCCCCAAGGTTCGCAGCTGCTCGCGCTGCAGTATGCAGTACAGGAAGCGACCGAGCAGGTTGCGCGCGAGACGCTGCGCGCCGTGGCAAAAGAACCCGATTACATGAGCCTCTGGGGACCCGAGACGGGGATGCGGAAGGCCCACGCCGCTCGTCTGCGAGCAGAGCGCACCCTAAAAACGGCGAAAGAATCATTGCAGAGTCACCTTGGGGGTGTGTAGTGATTGTATTCAACCCTTCCCCTTCATCACGCAGCACCACCCCACTCCGCCCCGTTCTCTACGCGTGCGTGCAAGACTTTCGCGTCCATGCTCTTGTGTAGCCGTGTCGTTGCCGCGCGCTTGCGCTTGCGCTCAGCTGCGCGCTGCGCTCACTTTGTGCCGCACGATAAACGCTGGCGTGGTGACGATCAAGCGCTCGTTGTCGCGGAACTCGTCGTTTGTAGGGCGCACCTGCACCATGAAGGCGCGGTTGCGTGGGTGCGTGTCCGAGCTGCAGACCGTGAAGTTGAACGTGAACGCCAGCTCTCCGTTGACCACGTTGCGGATGGACGTCATCTCCGTGCTTGGCGTGATGATGTTATCGCAGTTGGCGCGCGCAAAGTCGCCAATTGAGACCGGACACTGCTCCGCAATGCCATCCGCGTACAGCACCGTCATCTTGTAAGACACGAGGCCGCTTGGCGTGAGATCGTATTCGGTGGCTTTGCTTCCATCTGACGCCTTGGTCAACGCAAAGCGCAGTGCCACCTTGCGCCGCATCTCCACTTGGTAGTGCTTGAACTTGGTTTTTTTGCACACGTCGACTGCGTGGGGGAAGGCGTGCATGCCGGTGAATCGGTACGGCGCTGGCACGTCGTCCATCCTCATGCCCTGTGGCGTCGTAAAGATCTGATGCATCACGACGTCGGCGTGCGCGTGCTGGCTCCCCAGACTCGCCGATGGGGCAATCGCCACGCGGCGGCAGGCCTGGGTGAAGGCCGTGGTGAGGCGCGAGTTCTCCCTTTTCAGAGCAGTGTTCTCCGCCTCCAGCTTTTTCATTCTCGCTTCCATGCCACTGAACGCCTTCCTCCAGTTGCGCTTTTTTGACTCTGGCGCATCCACTGCAGACTCGTCTTCGTCTTCGTCTTCGTCCTTGTCCCCCTCCTCCTCGTCGTCCGCGGAGCGGGCCTCCGCGTCGTTGTCTTCCCCTTGCGCGAGCTGCAGAGACCCCGGTTCCGCGCCGTCGGCCACGCTTGCACTCCCACCGCTGTAGGCTTCGTCGTCGTCCTCATCATCCTCCAACTCAGACTCGTCGTCGGTGACGTCTTCCCACCACGCCGCCTCCGGGGCTTTCTTCTGCTGCATGCGCGCCTTCGTCCTCCTCCTCACGCGTTTGTTGTACGCCACATTCCTCTCCTCCTCGTCTTCTTCCCCGCCCCCGTCCTCGCCCGGGTCCTCTCCGGCGTTGATGTGCCACCAGTCACTTTCGTGCAAGTAGGTTCTTGCATCTATCTCCCAATCCTCGAGCTCGGAATCGGACACCCTCTCGTCCGACATCGTCCGTGCGGTGTCCGAGGGCGCCGCCCGCGCACGCTCTGAGCAGTAGAGGAGACGGTGGATTTGGGTCCACTCTAAACCCGGAAGTGGACTTTAAGCGGACCACCCACTTGGTTTGTAATAGCGGCTTGTGGTGGCACCGCCGCATGCGACCGTTCCGGTCTCTGGCGCCGGATCGCTATCTGAATGGGGTCTACGGCGCCCACCAATCTTACGCTGCAGCAACGCGTCCCCGGAATGCAGTCGACGGAAGACTGCCTGGTGCCATTCCGATGTCGCCGCTTCAAGGACGCAAAGGGTCGCGACGACAGCATCGCCACGGCACTGGAACACGAGTTTGACCAATGCTTTTCGAAGGAATTCAAACGGCATTCTCGCGTCTTCAGTGCATGCAAGCCATTGGCAATAAGCATTGCCATGTGTACGTCGATGCCTCTCATGCACCCCGCAGTCTGCGACGCGCTCAACGACACTCACGTTATCGTCGACGCGGTGGCCTACCGGTTCTGTGTGTACTTGGGGGACACGTGGTTTGCTATAGACAACCACGGGTTGCCCGACGTGGCGGCAAAACTACTCGCCCTGCGACCGTTCAAACTAGACCACTGGCACAAAAACTCGGGTAGGTGTGCGGACCACTCTCCAAAAGACGTGATGGTGACAGTGCAGCGGTTTACACGAGCCGTTTAGTGTGCGTTTGGTGTGCGTCTATGGACCATCACTGTGACCAATCCGTCCCGTTGTGGAGGCCTCCGCGGCCGCTTCTGCTTCTTCTTCGTCGACCAGGTCCTCCATCATTTCCTCGTCAATGTCGGGTGGTGCGGCAGGCACCGGTTCTGAGTCCAGAGCCGGAGCCGGGGCCAGAGCCGAGGACGGAGACGGAGACGGGGGTCGAGACGGCGGCGGGTGCCGCGTCCTCGCCCGCTTTGATTTTGGCGACGTGGCTCGCCGTGCGCTGTTATCGGCCATTTGCTGCAGTCTCCTTGCGTTGTTGCCATCTCGCTGCGCCGTCACGGCCAGTTTGAATTCGCTGTCTGCGGCTGCAGCCGCCGAACGCGCCTGGCCCGAATTAGTCGTTGCCGATCCTGAGGTAACTGCGCCGAGAAAGATTAGCCACGCGTCTTTGTTCGACTGCGCAAACTTCATGTTGAATTCTTGGCGACCGTTGCTGTTTTCAAAGGCCTTCTCGGCGACCTCGTCCCAGTCCTTGAATGCTGGTCCATACCACGCAGACTTGAAGGTGTGATCCCACGAGTTGGGCAGTTTTGCGTCTTCCATGGCCTTTTGTGAAGGTGGGTTGGGTTTGGCGACCCTCAACCACCCGGGCGGAAGCGGCGCATGCTTGGGCCGGGTTCCACCGATGGCCTTGATCTCGGTGATGAATTCGCGCGCCTTAGCCGGTACGTCGAACGGCGGCTCCCACTCGGCGTCCGCATCGTTGTACTCCAGTAAGCTCTTGATCTTGTCGAGGCTGCTGCTGGCCTCTTTTTCCACCCACTCAAAGAGTCCTTTGAAGGCGTGCTTCCAGTTCTCGGGCCTGCTTCCCTTCATTTCGGCGTGGAGATAGTGTGGGTGCGCGGTCGTCTTCTGCGGGTAGTAAGTCCCGCCGTGCCAGAAGCTTAGCGTCATCCACTTGTCGCGATACGGCTTCATTGCCGCTGCATCGCCTTTGGCTGGTAACACCGGCCACTCTACTGTTTGGTCCATAAATGCCTCCCACCTCTCATCGTAGTCCCGAACCAATTCTTCGGCCGCTTTGCGGTCGGGCCACTTAATGCCTTCCCCTGCGCGACTGCCCAGTGGCCAGTCGTAGTAGCGATGCCAGTTCGTGTTCTCGTTGTTGTACTTGAGTGTCCTCAGCACCAACTGCTTCCAATTAAAGAGCCCATTCTCGTACCAATCTACGTCTAAATCACCATTACCACGAGTCCTCTTCGCCATGCCAATCGCCGGTACGTGTGGAGAATCGGTGCTCCGTGTGTTCCGTGTTCTCGTCTCCGCCCCTTCTGTGACGGTCGTCATCTGGGACGTCCCACAATGGTGGTCCACGGCGCCCCGCCTTCCCGCTGCGCCCGCTGCGCCCGCTGCGCCCGCTGCTCCTGAGGATTCTTGTCGCCACGGACACCGGCTCGGAACGACATCCCCGCTCGGCCGCCCACACGATTGGCCGCGCGCGCGTCGTGTGCCTTTGTGCCATAAGCCATCACGTGATCTGTGGAAGTAGAGCGGGAGTCTTGCAGGTGCTGCCATTATGACAAACCCACCGCTGTACTTGCGCTTTTATGCCACACAAAACGAACCCGACTTCATGACGATCTTCATGGAAGGAGGCGGCGCGATCAATTCCGCAGCAACACGCTGGGACACCGACTTTGCAGTCACGGGCTCTGAGGAATCGACGCGGGCTGCATTGGATCCACGCCAATTGCATGAGGTCAGCATAAAGATTCCGACGAAAGAGATCCTCAGCCAAAAGGACGGGGAGGACGGGTCAGACCGGTGCGTGTCTTTGTCGAACAAGTTCCGCCTAAACGCGGCCACGTCGAGGATCGGTGCAGCAATCAACGGCACGCTGGTTTCCAGCGTTTCGGGGCAGGGCACCGAGCACGTCATTAACCTGCTAACGGCCATGGGCGACAAACACGGGCTCACTGGTAGGACCGGGCACGCCCAGATCGGGCTGGTATACGCGTCGTGGATGGCCCATGCCGCCAGCATCGGCATCTCCAATGCGCGGATCGTCGGCGTCGACGCCACAGGGGGTGATGAGGTGGTCTATGACGTCCAGTTTGATGAGCCATCGGAGGAGTTGAAGGTGGCACTGGAAAAATCTGCCAAGTGGGTGGAGAAGTACGTGCAGAAGGCGTGGGCCGTGCGCCAGGCTTTGGCATACCCGCCCTCGCCCACGCTGACGAAGGCCGTGTTCAAGGAGTCGGTGGGGGTCAACGGACAGGGGTTTTCCTTGCTTCACGACGCACTTTTTCGCCATTCGCCACTAGCACCAGACGCGCTCGAATCTCTTTTCTCGGCCACCATCGCGTCGGTGCTGGAAGACTCAACCCACTTGGCAGATTTCTTCACCGCCACAATGACTCGAGGGCTCCAGGCAGCCGAGATGGCCTCCGAAGTCGCGACCGCAACGAGCTTGGCTGTCAGTCACATGGTGGCGTACCGCTCCGACGGGCGCAACGTCGTCACTGCGATGGGCGCAGACTTTGCGGCCGCGGAGAGCTGGCTGCACCAGACGCAGCGCTCGCACATCGAGGCGAACGATTGCGACGGCTCGGCGCTCCTGGCAATCGGCATGTTGCGCAGCGTGCTCGAGATGAAGGACATAGATGAGGAAGTGAAAGACGCCGACGCAGGCGCGAATGCGGATGCGGATGCGGATGCGAACGACCCGGAACCGAAATACCGATACAAGACGCTGCGCAGCATCCGGAACGTCCTCGACCCCTACTATCACGTGGGCATCGCCGTCGTGGGAGCAATGTCGGCCGAGGCAAGCACCCTCCAAGAAGTCGACGACGACCACGAACCGACGGTGGCCGGCCACGCCATTGCGCTCATGGTACCTTCCCTTGGCCTACTGCGCGGCCTCGCAAAGGCAAACGGCCGGACGCTCGGCAACACCTCACAGCAGATCGTCGCCCAGAACACCGCCGACGTTGTGGAGAACACGCGCTTCAACGCGCTGTTTCCGAAAGAGGTTGTGGCGCGCCTTCCCCCAGCGGACCAGGTGTTGCTGAAGCACGGCTGGAAACACTACACCGAAAGCGAAGACGCCGACTCCAAAACCGACAAACTGCACGTGCTCGCCATCGAAGGCACCACGCCCTCCGAGGCAAGGCTCTACCAACCGGACACAGCAAAGCGCACACAACAGGAGAAGGCCGCGGAGAAGGACGACGTCGCATTTGCAAAGGTGGCGCCCAACGTGTTCAGAAGCGTCAAGTGCATGCATGTTGGCGGTGGCAAAGCTGGTTCCACACACCGATTCTACCGCGACATCGTAGAGGTGACGTTTGCCCGCGACTTTCCGCTCTACCAATCAAAGAAGGTGCGCACCGTCGGCGCCGCCGCAACTCAGTACGTGTTTGCGCGAGAAGTGCAAGCCGACAACATCAAGCTCCGCATCGCCGGAGCGTCGCCGAAGGATCTGCACGAGAACGCGTTCGTCGTTGTGCCGCTCATCCAGCTCGGAAACGAGGTTGCATCCGAGTTGGACAAGGCCTCGGTCGAGGCCTGGCAGGACGTGCTGCCACCACGGCCCAGGGGGCCGATGCAATTGACGCCGATCCAGAGCGGGTCGTACTACGCGTCGTGCGAAGCGCTCACTAAACTCAACGATCACTTCAGCGACGCCTCGTACGACGCGGCAGCCTGCGAAGCACACACCGTGACCTACCAGGTGGCGTATAGCACGCTCGTGCACAACCCTTCGGCAGTGGAGCAATTCTGTGGGGTGCTGAAGAAGACCGCAGTTGCAGTGCAAGTCAAACAAGTTCCACTTCACGCTTTTGCACAAACGAACGACAAAAAAAACGCGGGCGTCTTTGTGAGCATCAACGCGTGTATTCCGGTGTGAAGCGAGAGAGAGACACGCGCGCACACACACTCTCACAAAGGCTGTGATCACGAACCGCAGTCGAGTAGTCGGAGGTCCTTTATGTACTTTTGTATCAGTCGTCTGGACGTGGTGCACTCGCCTTAGTAGCCGCCGCAGATGCGCGCCATCTTGGCCGCAACGGAATCCTCACCCTTGGCAATCGCGCTCTTGAATCCAGTCACAACGCGCGTGTTCTTGTACGTGGGGAGAGACTTGCCGTAGGTCCGCCCGGTCTTGGCAAACTTGCACTTGCGGTACTTTCCCTTGCGTTTGCCCGGTGCCGTCACGCGGTGTCCGCTCGTGTCAGCCTCCTCGAGCATCTCTCGGCGCACGGCCAGGTCGTCCGCGTCGATGAGCTCCAGGGGAAGTGCCGAGACAAACACGGACATCCGGAAGTTGCGCAGGAAAGTGTGCTGCAGAAGCGGTCCGGGAATCGACGCGTGGGGGACGCCCGAGTCCCACAGAAGCATCTGCCCCGCTTCCAGGGTCGGCGTGATCACACGCCCATGCTCGATCAGCCATTGGCGCTCGTCGTCGTCGTGCTTGACCCACTCTTCGCGCTCGGGATCAAACCCCTTGGACACTTTCTTTGCAGGATGCGCAGCGATGAATGCGTCGCGGAAGTCTTGGATCGTCGTGCCCTCCGGTGGAATGACGAGCTGCGTGCGCTGCTCTGCAGGCCCCAGATCGGTGAGTGCAAACGCACCTTGAATGTGTTCCATGCACTGCTGTTTTGCCTTGGCCTGGTCGGTGTGGCACCAGGACGCGAGGAGCACCTTCTCGCCTTTGGATATTTGATTCTTCTTCTCTCTCTTGAAGGTGCGCTCCTGCGACGTTGGGCGGATGACCGCGGCTGCGTCGAAGCTGAAGATGGCCCGCTTGCCGCCGAACAGGCGTGTAAATGCCGGCTCCGTCGCCAAGCGCGCGCCACACACTCCATGCCAGAGTCCAGCCGATTGGTTCTGAAGCAGTCCGTGCGTAGTCTGAGGCCAGCGCTCGTTGTTGCACGTGTCTTCGTCGTCGCGGCAGATGCCGGTTCCCAGCGCCTCGAGATCGTCCCACACCTGCGATGCGTGGTCCAACGCGGTCTGGCGATCGCAAACAGTCACGATCGTGTACCCTTGCGTCGCGAGCTCGCGCACGGCCTTTAAGCTGCGGTCGACCGAGTTCCACAGACGTCCACGGGGTTCCGACATGGGAAGAAGCAGCCAGACCACCACAAGAAATACCGACACGTTAGCCGTTCGGGCCGATGACGGTGGCGACCTGGGACGTCCCAGCATTTTAACGGTCGGCGCCGTGGACCGTTAAAATGCTGGGACGTCTCGTGTCACTACCCTCATGGCCACTAACAGCCACAGCCTCGCCACAGCCTCGCCACCAACCGCACCCAACCGCACCGCATCTCATGCAGCCAACACCCGTTCAGTCGCCGTTGCGCACAGGGATCACCATTCTCTCCCCCGCAATCCAACCATGCATGTCGACCTGGGCAAACATTAGCTGCACGGCCATCGTGCCCAAAGGCTGCGGCTGGGGCGACACCTTCGAGCTGCAGACGTCCGCCAAGACCGGGGAC
>CEVX01068569.1_pt1 | contig 11207 bp, 8 predicted proteins | sample 356561 | NCBI WGS metagenome assembly CEVX01 (sample SAMEA2623886, study PRJEB7988) | marine metagenome | biome: marine biome (ENVO:00000447); feature: surface water layer (ENVO:00002042); material: "saline water (ENVO:00002010), including plankton (ENVO:xxxxxxxx)" | depth 5 m | reverse complement strand
GAAAGTTTTACAAGAAGGGGCATTATTCAGGATACATTTGAGACTGCCATAACTTGGGATAAAAGTTTTGAGTTTATAGAAAATATTAAGGAGCAGTCAGCTAAGGCCATATTAGAAATAACCGGCAGACCCTCGTTAGTGACATGTAGAATTACTCATAGCTATCCAGATGGACTTGCCCCTTATTTTACTTTCGGTGCTTATGCAACTCCTGAAACAATGATAGAAGTATGGAAAGAAATTAAGCTATCTACTAACGAAATCTGCATTTCTAACTCTGGAACGGTTACACATCATCATGCGGTAGGTCGAGATCATAGACCTAACGGATATGATGATCAAAGACCAGACTTATTTAATAAAGTATTAGTTTCTGCTAAATCTTCGCTTGATCCGAAAGGAATTATGAATCCAGGAGTATTAATAGATCCAGAAGGTAAAACTATAGAAAATTGGATGAGCTGAGTATATGCAAAATATCGATATTACGGCATAATTAATAAAAAAAGGGAGGGTATATGCCAAAACAAGCTACTTTTACTGAAATGATGAATGGTACGGCTGAAGATTACGCCATCATAGGACAGCAAACTTCGGAATATGCAACACAACTACCTGATAGGATTCTAGAGCATCTATCAATATTGAAAGGGGATACAGGTGGTTTTGCTGTCGATCGTTTTACCCATTGTCTTCAAACTGCCACTAGAGCTTTTAAGGATGGTAGAGATGAAGAATATGTGGTTTGTGCTTTATTGCACGATATCGGAGACACAATAGCGTCCGCAAACCATGCAGATTTGGCTGCAACTATGCTTCAACCTTTTGTATCTGAAGAAAATTACTGGATAGTAAAACACCATGGTATTTTTCAGGGGTACTATTTCTTTGACTATCTTGGTTTAGATAAAAATATGAGAGATGAGTATAGAGATAGTCCTCATTGGCATGCATGTGCTGAATTCTGTGCAAAATATGACCAAAATTCATTTGATCCTGACTATGAGAATATGGCAATAGAAGATTTCGAGCCTATGGTTAGAAATGTATTCGCTAAACCTAAGAATTCTATCTACAAAAAAAGAGATTACGCTTAAGTTCTTCAAATTCTATGGATAGAATTGAGTCATTAATAAGCGATCTTACGCTTGAGGAAAAGGTCTCTATTCTTTCAGGTTCTACAGCATGGCACACAACTGCTGTTCCTAGATTAAATATTCCAAGAGTTAAGATGACCGATGGACCTATAGGGGCTAGAGGAGATTCTGTCTCTGGTGCTACTTCGGCTTGTTTTCCCAGTGCCTCTTGCCTTTCTTCATCTTGGGACAAACAAAATGTAGAAGATATAGCACGAGCTATTGGTGTTGAGGCAAAAAGTAAAGATGCAGATGTACTCTTAGGGCCTACAATTAACTTACATAGACACCCTTTAGGGGGTAGGCATTTTGAGTGTTATTCTGAAGACCCTGTATTAACAGGTGATCTAGCAAGTAGCTATGTAAAAGGTGTTCAATCTGAAGGTGTATCAGCTTGCCTAAAACACTTCATAGGTAACGATACAGAATACCAAAGACATTTTGTTAGTTCTAACATAGATGAAAGAACCTTGCGAGAAATGTATCTTTTACCTTTTGAAATGGGTGTTAAAGCGGGATCGTTATCGGTAATGTCAGCCTACAATCAGTTAAATAATGTCTTCTGTTCATCTCACGATGAAATACTAAATAAAATTCTTAAAGATGAATGGAATTTTCCTGGCTATGTGGTTAGCGATTGGGGGGCAGCACAAGATACTATAGGTAATGCCAATGGAGGCTTGGATTGTGAAATGCCAGGACCTGCAAGAAGCTGGGGTGAAAACTTGGTCAAAGCTGTAAACGACGGAAAGGTTTTAGAAGAAACAATAAATGACAAAGTTAGAAGAATCTTAAGAGTTGCAGACTTTACAGGAAGATTAGATGACCCAAATGAAAAGCCTGAAGAAAGTAATAATTTAGAAGAAGATAGAGCATTAATAAGAAAAGCTGGTTCGGAAGGAATGGTCTTACTTAAAAATGAAGGAGTCTTACCTTTCAAGAAAGATAAATTAAAAAAACTTGCTGTAATAGGACCAAATGCGCTTAAAGGACAGTATCTTGGTGGAGGGAGTGCATCTTTAAATCCGCATTATGTTATTCATCCACTTGAGGGGATTACTGCAGCCTTAGATGATGATGTGGAAGTTTGTTATGCCAAAGGTTGTCATACTTATAAGTATTTACCATCTATTCCTGGAAATCTTTTTAAAGAAAATGATGGTTTTAAAGTTGATTTCTATGACGGACAAGATTTTGAAGGATCGCCTATAGAAACTAAAATATTAAAAGGTAATAAATTTTGGGCTATGGGAGGTTTTGGTTTGGATATAGTTGCTCAATCTAAAAGGCCTTCTTTAAGTGTAAGATTTTTAGGAGATCTGCAACCAGACTTCTCAGGAGAGTATGATTTTGAAATATTTAGCATAGGACCTTCTAGGTTATCTATCAATGGAGAAATCTTAATTGATAATTGGACTTCTCAAGAACCTGGAGAAGCCTTTTTCGGTATGGGCTCAGCCCAAAAGAGAGGAAAGATATTTTTTGAGAAAGGGCAGACTTATTCTTTGGAGATTGAATATAAATGGGAAGGTAGATTTCCTGCTGTTCAAATTGGCATGCAAGCTCCAGATCAACACGATTTGATGGAAGAAGCTATTTTATTAGCTCAGGAAGCAGATGCTGTTATCTTGATAGCTGGAACTAATTCAGATTGGGAAACTGAAGGTAATGATAGATCAACATTAGATTTACCATCTAATCAAAATGAATTGATAGAAAGAATATGTAAATTAAATAACAATACTGTTGTAGTTCTTAATACTGGAGCACCCTGTGAAATGCCTTGGATAAATGATGCTACAGCAGCCTTACAATGTTGGTTTCCTGGTCAAGAATTTGGCAATTCATTATCTGATGTAATTTTTGGAAATACTAATCCTTCAGGTAAATTACCAACTACGTTCCCTAAGTCTCTAAAAGATACACCTGCTTTCTCTACATACCCTGGTAACGACCTTCAGATGGACTATGAAGAAGGTTTGTTTATAGGTTACAGATGGTACGATAAAGAGGATATAAAACCATTATTTCCTTTTGGGCATGGTTTATCTTATACAACTTTTCAATATTCAAATTTGAGGGCAATTGCACCAAAAGGATCTTCATCAGTTGCCGCTTTTGAACTGGATGTAGAGAATACTGGAACTATAGCTGGAAAAGAAGTGATTCAAGGCTATGTTAAAGTTCCGAATTCACAAATAGAGCGACCACTCAAAGAGTTGAAAAAGTTTGAGAAGATATCTCTTGAACCTGGAGAAACCCAAAAGGTAGTTTTCGAATTATCGGAAAGAGATTTATCTTTCTGGAGTATTGAAAATAAATCTTGGCAGGTTGAACCTGCAGAATATGTATTTGAAGTAGGTGCTTCCTCTGCTGATATAAGGGAAAGCACTTCTGTTTGGTTGGGTTAGTTAGACCTTTTTTGGTGCTCCTTTTTCTTCTACTTCCTGATCATGAAATTTCTTAGTCTCAACTAATTCAGGTATAAGCTTATCTAATTGATCTAAAGTCCAAAGATTATCTGTAGTAAAGGACTGAAGAATAGCTGGCTGTTGCATGATTCCAAGTATTCCACCTTGAGAATGGATAATCTGAGAAGTTATTTCACTTGCCTCTTCAGTGCATAGCCAGGCTACAACTGGAGCTATCTGCCCCGGACCCTGTGTCCAGTCATTCTCATCGTACTTTCTACCTGCAGCCTCGATTAAGTCAATTGTTAATCTAGTTGCAGCACCAGGAGAGATTGTATTAACAGTACATTTATACTTTGCTACTTCTAGCGCAAGAGATCTTGTAAAACCTGCTATACCCTCTTTTGCAGCACCATAATTCACTTGTCCAAAATTTCCAAAAAGTCCTGATACCGATGACATATTAATAATCCTACAACCCAAAGCATTATTGTCTCTAATATATCTCACTAAAGGTCGAGTGCAGTTATAGTGTCCTTTAAGATGCACTTCCATTATTACATCCCAGTCTGACTCTTCCATATTATATAAAGTTCTATCTCTTAAGACCCCAGCATTATTGACCAATATATCTGCACGATCGAAAGCATCTATTGCAGTATTGAAGATATTTTGACCACCTTCAACAGTTCCTACAGAATCGTAATTAGCAACTGCCTCAGAACCCATAGCTCTTATTTCATCAACAACTTGGTCTGCAATTTTACCTTCACCACTACCGTCTCTATCTCCACCTAAATCATTAACTACAATCTTTGCTCCTTCTGAAGCCAAATATAAGCATATTTCTTTGCCTATGCCTCTTCCTGCTCCCGTAATTATTGCTACCTTGTCTTTTAATCTATTCATATTACTTATCAATTATTACCTAATCTATTAAGAATAAATCCTTTTAAATAAAAATTCAGCTATTTATTTAGTCTTAATTACTATATAAATATCTCTCAACACTAAGCAAAATATAGAAAGTGGCAAATAACGACACACAGGGACACTTAGCCAATAGATCAACTCAATTCTTCTATGGATTTGGTTCTATTGCAGTAGGTATAAAGAATAACCTTCTGGGGACTTTCTTATTGATTTACTACAATCAAGTTCTAGGATTAGATGCCCTCACAGTATCTTTTGCATTTTTTTTGGCACTAGTTATAGATGCTGTATCTGATCCCATCATTGGTATATGGTCGGATAGAACAAAAAGTAAATATGGACGAAGACATCCTTTTCTGTATTTTTCTATAATTCCCTTTTCACTAGCCTACTATTATATTTTAGCTGGTCCAGAACCAGGAGACCCCAATTTATTTTGGAGACTTGTTGGTCTCTTGTTTGTACTTAGAATTTCAATGACTCTTTTTGAAGTGCCTAGAGGTGCCTTAGCTCCTGAATTATCTAAAGACTATGATCAGAGAAATACTTTAGCAGCCTTATCTATGATGTTTGGTTGGATAGGAGGGGCAGGTATTGATTTTATAGCAAGATATTATTGGCTTGATTCTTTTGTAGATTTCAATGGTTATCAAATTTTAGCTTTTTGGGGAGGTATTGGAATATTCATAGGCACTCTTGTTACAACTGTCGGTACCCATAGCAATATTAAAGATCTTCATACGCCCCCTCCTAGATCTTTTGCTCTTTCAGACTTTATAAATGAAACTAAGGAAACTCTTTCGAATAGATCTTGGTTAGTTTTATTTACCTCTGGAATATTTTATGCCTTGTTAGTTGGGCTAGAATCAGGAGTGGGAACTTATTACAACGAATATCTTTGGCAATGGGAACCTAAGACTATTGCTGCTTGGTCTCTAATCACACCAATCTGTGTAATTATTTTAGTTTCTTTAGCTCCTAAAATAGCTTTTGGACGCAATAAAAAACAAATAACTGTTGGAATCTTCCTAACTACAATAATTATAGGTCCCATGCCTATAGCCTTTAGGTTGATAGATATATACTACGGAACCAATATTATCCCTCCAAACGGTTCGGATGCTTTATGGTACATACTTGCAATCCATGGTGCTTCAATGGCTTCTTTAGGAGCTTTAGGCTTTGTTTTCATTGGCTCTATGGTCATGGATATAACAGAGCAGGTAGAACAGGTAACTGGAAGAAGAGAAGAAGGTTTATTGGGAACTGTCAGCTCATTTATTCATAAACTAGTAGGTGCCGGCGGAGTTCTAGTCTCTGGATTAATTTTATCTTTTTCAGGATTTGATGACCCAAATCTCGCAGGAGAACTCTATGGCGGTGAAGTGATCAATAGATTTGCTCTAATTCATCTTATTATTGGTATGTCATTACCTTTTATATCTACTTTATTAGTTTTAATGTATGACATTGATAGAGGTAAGCACAACGACCATATTTCAGACTTAGGTTATGTGAAAAAGAACTAATGTTCTTCTTTCCAATATCAGATGACAACCACAGCACAACTAGGCCATATGTTTGTTATTGTTTAATAGCTTTATGCTCTTTTATTTTTTTATGGCAAAGCACACTTCCTACTGAATTAAACCAAAATGCTATATATAACTTTGGAGTTATCCCTGCAGCTGTCTTAGGTGATCAAAAAGGATTCATTAATCCTTATTTAACAATTTTTACTTCTATGTTCATGCATGGAGGATGGATGCATTTAATCGGTAATATGGTTTTTCTATGGATTTTTGGAGATAACATAGAGGACAGCATGGGCCACAAACGATTTCTTGGCTTTTACTTAATATCCGGAATCTGTGCTGCGCTTCTTCAAAGCTTTATAAGTCCAAGTTCAACAATACCTATGATAGGTGCAAGTGGTGCTATAGCAGGGGTACTTGGAGCTTACTTAGTTTTACACCCCAAAGCTAACGTGAATGTTTTATTTTGGTTATTTATCTTTATTACAGTCATAAAGGTACCTGCTTTTATTGTTTTAAGCATTTGGATCGTTAGTCAATTTTTCAGTGCTTCTATAGGATCAGGAGGAGGAGTAGCATATTTTGCTCACATTGGTGGTTTCATTTCCGGTTGTTTACTAATCTATTTTTTTAAATTTTCTCATATAAGATTATTTCAAGAAGGTAACTCCAAGTCCTTTGAGTCTAATAACTTTTCTATGAACGGATTTTTGAAACAAAGCAAGGATAGAGATTTTATGCAAGAATTTATCGACACAGCTAATAAAAAAGATAAAAATTAGCTTATGCGCTACATCTATATTCTGTTTGGAACAGCTTTCATAATATTTGGGATATACACAACCGGCATATATTTAGATCTATATGGAGAGCTAGAAAGTCCTGGAACCTCTATTAATTCTGAACTTCCTAAAACTCTGGTTGATGATAAATTAAAAGCTCAAAAGTCTTTTGGTAAGGAGAAGCAAATACTTTTTGGAGATACACACGTTCATACAACTTACTCTACAGATGCCTTTTTATGGAGTTTACCAATACTAAACGGAGAAGGACCACATCCCATATCTGATGCTTGCGACTTTGCTAGGTTTTGTGCCAATTTAGATTTTTGGGTATCAACCGACCATGCAGAAGCACTAACACCAAGAAAATGGAAGTCTATTAAAGAATCAGTAAGATCTTGCAATAACTCTACAAATTCTTTTGATCCTGATTTAGTGACTTTTTTAGGTTACGAGTGGACACAAGTAGGCAATGTAGCAGAAGACCACTATGGACATAAAAATGTTATGTTTCGTGATATCGAGGAAGGTAAAGTTCCCTTGCGTCCTATAGGAGCAGGAGGAATTGCAACAAATGGTATGAGAGCTACCATTCCTGATCAATCTAAGCAAATGAGACCTGTAGCCTTATTAGATTTTGAAAATAGACATAGATATTTTAATTTTATTGCTTTTGCCGAAGAGCTAGGAAATGCTAAAACCTGCCCAGAAGGGGTTTCTTCTAGTCAATTAGGCGAAGATTGTTATGAGTTTGCTGACACCCCCAAAGAGTTATTTGAAAAACTAAGAGACTTAAATTATCCAACCATAGTTATCCCTCATGGTAATACTTGGGGTTTCTACACACCTCCAAATTCATCGTTAGATAAGCAATTAGAAGCAGGTTATAACGATGAAAATCTTCAGATCTTATTTGAAGTAATGTCGGGACATGGAAATTCGGAAGAATATAGACCTTGGAGAGCTTTAACAGCACAAAAGAATGGTAAATTTATATGCCCTGAACCAACAAATAATTATTTACCAAGCTGTTGGCGAGCAGGAGAAATTATTGAAGAGAGATGTCTTAATAATGGATTTACTGATTCAGAGTGTAGCTTAAGAGCAGAAGAGGCTAGAGATAATTATGCCGTTATGGGAGTAGCAGGACATTTAACAATACCAGGAGTTACAATTGAAGATTGGTTGGATTCTGGACAATGCAAGGATTGTTACCTTCCTTCATTTAACTATAGACCTGCGGGATCTGCACAGTATGGACTTGCAATCTCTAATTTTGATCAAGATAAGAAGGTAAGATTTAATTTTGGTTTTATAGCTTCAAGTGATAACCATAGAGCAAGACCAGGTACTGGCTATAAGGAAATAGATAGATTTGTAACAACAGAAGCAAATGGACCCAGTCATGATTATATTGGTGAGATTCTTTACCCTGTTGAAGAAGCTACTGATAGATCTAATGACTTAAGAGATCAACCTTTACTAGGATTGAGAGCTGGATTTGGAGCTTTTGAGGCCGAAAGAGAGGCATCCTTTTTCACTACAGGCGGCTTAGCGGCTGTTCATTCAGAAGGAAGAGATAGAAATTCTATTTGGAATGGTTTAAGCAACAAAGAAACCTACGGAACGAGTGGAGATCGAATCTTATTATGGTTTGATTTAGTTGATGATCAAGATATTTCTCCTATGGGCAGTTCGGTTAATAGAGTTAATAATCCTACATTTCGTGTCAAAGCTGTCGGAGCATTCGAACAAAAACCAGGTTGTCCAGACTATTCATCTACTAATATTACCCAAGAAGAGATTGAAAGAATTTGTAAAAATGAATGTTATAACCCTTCAGATACAAGAAAAAATATTTCCAGAATAGAAGTTATAAAAATTACTCCCCAGAATTCAGCAGAAGAGAATGTTAATGAATTAATCCAAGATACTTGGAAGACTTTTGAATGTAAGCCAAGTCAGGAGGGTTGTGAGATAGAATTTACTGATGAAGAATATGCTGAATCTCTAAGAGATTCAATATATTACGTAAGAGCTATTCAGGAACCTTCGCCTGTAGTTAATGGAGGTAATTTGCGATGCACATACAATGATAAAGGGGAGTGCATAAAGGTCAATATCTGTTATGGTGATGACAGAACTGATAAAGAAGATGACTGCTTAACACTTTCAGAAGAAAGAGCTTGGTCGTCTCCGATTTATCTTAACTTTATACAAACTTAGGTTATTAATTCATGGAAGAGAAAGCACAAGACTACAAATTGGACTTAAAAACTAAATTCTTCTATGGTTTTGGTTCAATCTCTTTTGGAATTAAGAATAATGGCTTTAGCTATTTTGTGCTCTTTGTTTACAGCTCTGTATTAGGATTGCCTGCGTGGATGGCGGGACTTGCTTTAAATTTAGTTCTTATAGCCGATGCTATAACGGATCCTTTAGTTGGATATTTTTCAGACAGAACTAGATCCAAATGGGGAAGAAGGCACCCTTTTATGTATGCAGCAGCTCTACCGGTTGCTATTACATACTATTTTTTATGGACTCCCCCTGAATCACTTACAGATTGGCAGTTATTTAGTTATCTTTTATTTTGCGCAATTGTAATTAGGGTTTTCATAACCTTTTACGAAGTACCCTCGGTCTCCTTGGGTCCAGAACTGACTGATAGTTATGTAGAAAGGACTTCTCTGATGTCTTTTAGATATTTCTTTGGATGGTTTGGGGGTTTAACCACCTATAACTTAGTGTGGTTCTGGTTTGGTCCTTCTAACGTAACTGAGACTTACACTGATGGTAGATTTAATCCTGATGCTTGGTCTGAATATGGATTAGTTGCAGCCGTTTTAATTTTTATTGGAATTATCGTTACAGCTCTTGGGACTCATAAACATATTCCAGACCTAATAGAGCCACCTGAAAGAAAGAATTCATCTTTTTCAAAAGTTTTAAAAGAAGTAAAAGAGACTTTACTTTCAAATAGTTCATACATGTTTCTATTTTTCTCTGGTCTATTAGCTGCTCTAGCAGGTGGAATTGAGGCTGCATTTGCAGTTTATTTTGATAGTTATTTTTGGGGTTTAAACTTAGATGAAATGCTAACTAGAGGTTTGTGTTTATATCTTGCACCGATAATAGCTATATTTGCTGCACCTTTCTTTACCGACAGATTTGGAAAGAAAAATACAGTAATGTACATATGGGCATTTCAAATTATATTTGCAGCTCTACCTTTTGCTCTTAGATATTCTGATCTAGTATTTGGTACTTCCTTATTTCCAGTAAATGGAAGTCCTTATCTTTTACCAACTTTATGTGTTCACGTAGTAATTAATGTTTCTGCAGCTATCATAGTTTTTGCAACACTAGCTTCTATGCTTATGGATCTTGTTGAAGAGATTCAATTAAAGACTGGTAGAAGAGAGGAAGGAATGCTTTTTTCAGCTAGAAGTTTTGCGGATAAGGCTGTAAGCGGTTTCGGTCTTACTTTTGCCGGAATAATTCTTTCACTTATCTCTTTCCCTGAAAGTACAGTAATTAGGGAACAACTCAACGGAGAGGTTCCTTCTGATGTACTAGCTAACCTTGCCTTATGGTATATACCTATTTGCATAATCGCTTATGGTTCGGCTTTATCTTTAGTTTCTGGATACACTTTAACTAGAGATGAACATGAACAAAATGCAGCAAACCCTGATACTAAAGTCTGGAAAGATACTTAATGCTTTTGACATGCACTTATAGGTCTCCAATTGGAGAAATAGGTTTATTAAAAGAAAATGATAATTTAATAAAAGTATCCTTCATAGATACTGCTTTTAAATATCTTGATGTCATTAATAGTCCAAACGAATTTAAAGAAGTTATTACGCAACTTAATGAATATTTTTATGAAGGTAGAAATAAGTTTGAAATTCAATATACATTTTTATCTACAACTTTTAGATCAAGAGTCTATAAAGAAATGAGTAAGATTGCTTATGGAACAACACTTTCTTACTCAGACTTAGCTACAAAAGTCGGTAAACCAAGAGCTTTCAGGGCAGTTGGCACTGCCTGTGGAAAAAATCCACTACCTATAATTATTCCCTGTCATCGAGTGAAAGGGAAATCCAGTTTAGGAGGTTTTACAGGTGGATTAGATATTAAAAAGTTTCTCTTAAGGCTTGAAAGCAATTAAAATTCAATCATGAGTGTAATCGTATCAATTGAAAAAAAATTAAAAGAAGTAATAAATCCTAGCCACTTGGAAGTTATTGATGAAAGTTACCTACATAATGTAGAACCTGGAAGGGAATCTCATGTAAGGATTGTTGCTATCTCGAAGAGCTTCGAGGGCCTAAATTTAGTTAAAAGACATCAACTTATCTATGCTGAAATTCAGGAAGAGATATCTGGTCCTATACATGC
>CEVX01078154.1_pt1 | contig 11229 bp, 3 predicted proteins | sample 356561 | NCBI WGS metagenome assembly CEVX01 (sample SAMEA2623886, study PRJEB7988) | marine metagenome | biome: marine biome (ENVO:00000447); feature: surface water layer (ENVO:00002042); material: "saline water (ENVO:00002010), including plankton (ENVO:xxxxxxxx)" | depth 5 m | reverse complement strand
ACACCCCAATGAATAAATAGTCCAAACCTAGCATCTTTGAACCATTCCCTTGCTTCTAAATTTTCTTTTGAAGGAACGTAATTTTCCTGATTATATGAAAATGAACTTATAAAAAATAAGAAAATAATTAAAAATTTTTTATTCATAATATTAAAATTAAATCATAGTTTTTTTTAATTTAAATAATCCAAATGATAAAAAAGTATTTTCTATTATTTTTTTTACTCTCGTTTAGTATATTTTCACAAAAAATTAGTTGGGAATACGATATCAATTTATCAGATAATGACTTAAGTTTTTTTAAGTCTAGTTCAAATTTAATTGAGGAAGTATTTCAAAATTCAATAAATACTAATAATAGAGTTGCAATACCTATACCAACGTCCTCGAGAGAATCAGAAGAGTTTATTTTTAAGCTTACAAATCCTTTTACAAAGGAGTTGGCTGAAGATTATAAAAACATTTTGATATTTGAAGGTAATTCTAAAACATCTTCAAAAAAGGCATTTTTTAATTTTATTGGTGAGTATATTTCAATAACTATATTAGATGATGATAAAACAATTTCAATTTCAAACTTTAAATCTCTAGATACATTCATATTAAAAACAATTGATGAAACTGAAAAAAATAAAGAAATTAACTTCGAACAGGACTGTAAGACATCACTTGCCCATTCAGATCATGAACAAACACCAGCTGCTCAAAATCTAGATCCAGTAGGAAAAACACCAAAGCTATATAAATACAGAATTGCTATTGTACCAACTGCAGAGTGGTCAAACTACTACATAAATCTATATGAAGCTCAAGATTTAGACAATGCTAATAAAAGATTAATAGTAATGTCTGAATTGGGAGTTGCTGTAGCTGCTTTAAATTCTATTACAGAAAGAGACTTATCAATTAAGTTTGAACTTGTTGACAATAATGAGGTCTTAATTGATTTTGATTCAAATACTGATGGATTAAGTAATAATAATAAATACGCACAACTAGGTGAGGGAATGAGTATACTTAATAATTTAATTGGATTTAACAATTATGATATTGGACATGTATTTAATTCAGGAGGTGGTGGTGTAGCATACTTATGGGCTTTATGTGGTGGATCAAAAGGTGGTGGTGTAACAGGTGGTTTCAATGGCACTGGATTTCATTTTGTTTTTGCCCATGAAGTTGGACATCAGCTAGGAGCCCCACATACATTTAATGCAAATGTAGGGAGTACTACTAACAGAGTTGAGACGAATGCTGGATTAACAATTATGGGCTATGGACCAAGAGGGGTAGATAATTTATATTATCATGCAAAATCAATTAAGGAAATTTCTGAGGTTTTAGCAAGTAGAGATTGTGGTCAAGAAATTACTGATTATGATAATCAGGTTCCAATATATAAGACAGCTCCAACCACTTTTGAATATGAAATACCTACTGGAACTCCATTTGTTCTTGGTGAAGATTTTGAAGTTGAAGATCCAGATGATGATGAATTGTTAATGAATTGGGATCAGTTGGATGGTGAAAAAACTGCAAACCCTCCAATGAATACAAGTACAATTGGCCCTGCTTTTATTTCACTTTTTCCTGACAATAACTTACCAAGATATTTCCCAAACTTAGAAACTATTCTCAGTGGTGAAATTCAAAATGAAGATGAAGTTATCCCTCAGCTTTCAAGACAAATGAACTTTACATTAACAGTACGAGATGATAATGATGAAGGTGGTAATGTATTACAAGAAGACTTTTTAGTTAAAACGAAATTTTCTGATTCTGGACCATTCAAGGTCTATAGTCAAAATGTAGAAGGAATTAAATATAATCAGGAAGAGGAATTTGAGGTTACATGGAATCATCGTGCATCAGCTGAAACTCAAATGGTTAATATTGAACTTTCCTATGATGGAGGCTATTCATTTCCTGTTAAATTGACTGAATCTACAGAAAATGATGGTAAAGAACTTGTTAAAATTCCAAATTTTGCAAAATCATTAAACTCAAGATTAAGGGTTAAAGCAGTAGATAATATCTTTTTTGCTATAAACGATGCAACTTTTGAAATAATTGACCCAATTTTTGATTTTAATTTAGCATATCCTCAATCTGTAAAATGCTTTGGAGAAAAAAGTGATATTTCAATAGACCCCACTGGTGGTGCTGGAGGGCCATATACAATAAAATGGGAAAATCTTGTAAATAACAATTGGAATGAAATCACGGATTCTGATAACAATCCAAAATCTCTAATACAAGTATTATCAGGTGAATATAGAGTAAAAGTCAGTGATAAAGATCAAAATGAATTTATTTCAGAAAATATTATAATTACTGGTCCTAGTAAAGAATTAAGTCTTGAAATTGAAGAAAGTAATTTAGCATTAAATTGCTTTGGAGTAAGTGATGGATTCATAAATGTAAAGATTTCAGGCGGTACAGCTCCTTACAATTTATTATTCAATAATCAGGTTTTAACAAACAATTTAAATAATGGAGATACTTATGAAATAAAAAACATAAAAAAAGGCTCTTATGAAATTTATGTAATTGATGATAATGGATGTTTGACAAATGTAATAAATAGAGAAGTAACTGGTCCAGAAAGTCCAATAAGCATCGATGCTTTTGAAATAATAAGTCCTACTGAAAATAATAATGATGGATCAATTAATATTAATATTTCAGGCGGAACATCACCATATGAATATAGTTGGATAGGTCCAAATAATTTTTCATCTACTTCACAAAACTTAACAAATATTGAAGAAGGAACTTATACTTTATTAATTACTGATGATAAGGGTTGTAATATTGAAAAGAAATTTAATGTTGAAGAAGAGTCAGATTATAATTATAATATTTTAGTTAATGAAATTAAATGTAAAGGAGAATCTTCAGGGCAAATTGAAACGGACCCTAAAGGCGGAAGTGGTTCTCCATTTAAGATAGAATGGTATGATGAAAATGATAATTTAATTTCAACAAATAAAAAGGTTGAGAACTTAAAAGCTGGCACATATATTTTAAAAATTAAAGACTCTGAAGATAATGAGTTTCCAATTAAGGAAATCATTATTACAGAGCCTGAAGATTCTTTAAATTTGGTTTTAAGTGACGTAGTGAATGCTTCTTGTTATGGTGGACAAGACGGTATGTTTACAATTTCTGTAGTTGGTGGTAAGGCCCCTTATTCGTACTATTTAAATGATGAATTACTTGTTTCAAATTCAGGTAATGTTAGTGAAAATAGAGACAGCTTAATCAAATCAAATTTGTCTAGTGGGATATATAGTTTAAGAATAGAAGATTCTAACAATTGTTCCAGTATTGTACAGGTATCAATTAGCCAACCCGACTCTAAAATAAGCCTAATTGATCAAAAGGTAGCTGATGTAAGTAAATTAAATTTCAAGGATGGTTCTATTGAATTAGAAATTTCAGGGGGAACTTTAAATAATAATGAATCTTATTTGATTCAGTGGTCAGGGCCAAATGGATTTAGCTCAAATTTGAAAAATATATATAACCTTGGCCCTGGAACTTATAATCTTTCTATATCAGATAGTAATGACTGTACTTTCGAGTCTGAATTTAATATAGAATCTCCCCAGGCTTTTAACTTTTCAAATTTAAGCACTTCAAATCCTAGTTGTTATAATTCTGATGATGGAAATATATATATAAATTTTGAAGGAGGTTATGGTCAACCTTATATTGTAAATTGGTTTGTAAAAAATTCAAGTGGAGATTTTATAGCTTATAATACTAAAGAGGAAGATTTATTTAATTTAAAAAACATTAAATCTGGTTTTTATAAGCTTGAAGTAATTGATAAAAATGGTGTGTTATATGAATATAATCAAGAAATTGAAATTCAGTCACCAAATGAATTTATTGTAGATTCTGCAACAAATATTGTGAACGAATCCTGCCCTGAAGAAGAGGATGGATCATTTAATATAAAAGTTAGCGGAGGAACCGCACCTTATTCTTATTATTTTGATGATGAATTAATAGCTTCAAATAGAGGAAATATAAATACAAATACAGATGAGTATTCTGTACAAAATCTTAAAAAAAATATATATTCTTTTTATGCAATAGATTCTAAAGGTTGCGTATCAAATTTTAATAATATTACAATTGGTGGAAATGATTTAATTGAAATTCTTAATCAAGATATAGCAGTGAGTAATATTTCATGTGTTGGCAATAGTGATGGAAAAATTAATTTAATTGTTGGAGGTGGAGATGGGTCAAATAATTTTACTTTTAATTGGACAGGACCAGAAGGCTATTCAAGTACTAATGAAGATTTAAATAATTTGAGTGTTCCTGGATTATATTCAGTAGAAATTAGCCAAGGTAGTTGTAAAATAGTTCAAGATTTTAATTTAATTGAACCAACAGAGCTTAAAGCTGAGGTTAGTTCTTTAAGTCATTACCAATGTAGCGATAATCAAGGTTCCTATAGTATAAAAATATCAGGTGGAACGCCCCCATACACAGTTAATAACCAAACTTTTGGACGCCCTGGTGTAGATGGTGCTACGGTGTATTATAGTTTTCAAGGTCCAGGTATAAAAAACATACAGATTACAGATGCCAATAATTGTAAGCTAATTACCCTAAAACCAGAAATTTTAGGTCCAGAATCTAATTTAGTAATTGAAAAAACAGTTGAAGCAAGTTGTGTAGCAGATCAAAATAGTACACTTAAATTAAAACTTAGTGGTGGAACTCCGTTTACTGATCCTAACAATGCATCATATAAATTTTTTAAGGTAAATATAAATGGAGGTAATAATTTTAGTCAACAGTATAATATTCCGCAAGGTGAGGAATATGAGATTAATAATTTAAATGATGGAGGATATACAATTTTTGTTACAGAAAGAGACCATACTCAACCTGTAGATTCTAGCTCTCAAGGATGTACAACTGATGATGAAATTTCCATATCCTCTGTAGTTGTTTGGGACAGAAAGGGTATAAATGATATAAAATGTGTTGACTCTAATAATAATCCTTCTAATGACGGATCTGTTATATACACAAACTTGAGAGGTGGAAATCCTTTCATTGAAAATGGAACGACATTATATAAATATGAACTTATATTCAATGATAATATTCTAGAATCAGGTAATGTTCAAAGAGAAAGTGATTTAGAATTTGAAAATCTTCAAGAAGGAAATTATAGACTTAAACTAATGGATTTGAATGATTGTTTGATTGAAGATAAGTTTGAAATTAATAAACCAGCGCCACTAAAAATACAAATTGATAACGTCTCAAAATCATGTTTTAATCCAGATCAAAAAACAGAGAAAGGTACCGTTAAATTTACCGTTTTTGATGGTACGCCTATTTATGATTTTTATTTAGTTGATGAACTTAATAATTTAACTGAAACAGGTATTTCGGGAGGCGGAGTTATTGGTCAAAATATAATAGGATATTCTGGAATTATTGATGGAATTTCAAAAGGTAAATACAGAATTAAAGCTGTTGATAAAAATGATTGTGAAATTTATTCTGAAGAATTTCTTATTGAAGAACACGCTGAATTTGAAGTATCTAATGTTGACATTAAAAATGTAACATGTTTCAATGAAAAAAATGGTTCTGTTGAAATCGGTTCTATCACAGGAGGAGTTTTACCATATAAAGTAAATATTATATCTCAAAAAATAAATTATCAGTTTTCAATTAATGAAGAAGTTAATAATTATTTAATAGATGATCTTGATGTTGATGATTATGAAATTACCATTGAGGATAGTGAAGGAATATGCGGAACTTATTTTCAAAAGTTTTCAATCAAACAGCAAACAAATTTAACATTAACAATAGATAAAATTAAAAATCCAACTTGTTTTGACTATCCTGATGGTGAAATAAAAGTTGATATTCAAGGAGGTTCATTAGCTCAATCAAATGTATTATATAAGATATATTGGTATAAAAATGATCAGATAATTACAGATTATAATGATAAAAGAGCAATTACTGGTTTGGAAAATGGATTTTATAAAATAAAAGTTGATGCAATTTCTCAAAATAATAACGTTGAAGTAATATGCTCAGTAGAAGAAACCTTTAGCCTAACTAGGCCTCAAAGGATTTTTGCAACAGAAAATTTGGCAGGTCATGTTGATATTAATTGTAATTCTGAGTCTAATGGTCAATTTGAATTATTTTTTAATGGAGGAGTTCCACCATATGATATATCAATTAATAATTCTATTATGGCCCAAGGAATTTTAGACAACTCCTATGTGTTTAAAAACCTACCTGCTGGTATATATAATGTGGATGTTATAGATAACAATAATTGTAAATTTTCTGAATCAGTTGATCCTAATTCAAATACTTTATACGGTGAATTAACAATAGAGCTAAAAGAGCCTGAAAAGTTACTTGAAATTGAAAGTAAATTACAAAATGCAACTTGCTTCGATTCATCTGACGGAATCATTGAAGTATTTGTAAGTGGAGGAAGAGCTCCATATAAAATGGAATGGATTTCTGACAATAATTATGAAATTCTAGAGGAACATCCAGAGGATGGGTATTTTAAAATAAGCACTGGGGTTGGAAATATAACTTTTAAAGCTAGTGATTCAACAAATAATTGTGGATCTGTTTCCGATGTCTTAACTGTTAGTTCACCTGAAAAATTAGATATTTTCGAATTAAATAAAAAAGATAATATATGTTATAATGACCAACTTGGAGAATATGAAGTTTATGTTTCAGGAATATATAATCAAAATATATTGAGCTCAACCATAGAATGGTATGTCTTAATTGATGGTGTGTATAAAACAATTAATAGTATTGAAGGTGTATCTATTGATTCAAATAAATTAAAAGCATCAAATTTACCCCCTGGGAATTATCGAATTATAGCTTCAAAAAAGCAGTATAGAAATTTTGTTGATGGAGAAATTACCGAATGTTCTACTATATATCCGTTTCAAATAATTGGCCCGCCAGAACCATTTGTTATTTCAGAGATTATTGAAAGTAAAAAAAATGTTGAGTGTAATCTTGACTCGGGAAGCATTGAAATTAAATTAGAGGGATCTAATGGACCATATTTTGTAAAATTAAATGGTCAAATTTTCAGTAAAGATTTAAATGAAAACAATAACATAACGATTGATAATTTAAAAAAGGGAGAGTATAAAATTCAAGTTATTGGTGAAAATCAATGTATAAGTAATGAAATAATATCAGTTGTAGAAAAGTTGGAAACAAAATTTGATCTTGTAGTTGATCAAACGGATTCTAATAATAATAATATTATTGAAGGTAATATTCCACTATGTTATGGTGGATTAGGTAGTTTTTATTTTGAAATTGAAAATAACAAATCATCATTGCCGCTCAAATATTTCCTCAATGATAAAGAAATATTTGTAGATCAAGAGATAGTTTATAGTGGAAATGGCTTTATTATCAGAGATTTAGAATTAGGAGAATATACATTAAATATTATTGATGATCAAAATGCTTGTATTTCTCTTGATTTTGAAATTTTAAATGCAGAGAAAGTAAGACTAATAGGTGATGATACAGAAAAATATATTGAGCAAAAAATTAAATGTTATAATCAACAAACAGATTCTGACTTAAACCTTGGTATTATTGATGTAACTGGATTTATTACTGGAGGAGTTCCTTTTTCAGGAAACGATAATTATAAAATTGAATGGTCAGGGCCTGACTTTTCAAGTGATAAAAAAAGAATTTCTGTTTCAATCCCAGGTATTTATAAATTAAAAATCACGGACTCTCTCAGTTGTGTAAGTGATATATACAGGTTTGATATGACAGTTGATAGGTTAAGTGCAAACTCATATGTGCAAAATGTTTCCTGTGATGGAGATTTAGGAAATATAACTGCAAATCCACAAGGAGGAACAGCCCCTTATATTATAGATTGGTACGAAACGGATTCAGACGGAAACTTACTTAACCTTCTTGGTAATCAGCTTAAAATAGAAAACTTGGATACGGGATTCTATTCATCTGTTCTTACTGATTTTTTAGGTTGTAAACTAACTGAAAATTATGAGATTATAGATGAGAAAATATTTGTTTTTGATGAAGAGCCAATTGTCACAGAACAATTATGCCTATTAAACAGAGGAGACGTTTTAGTTAAATTAAATAATCCTTTTAATACAAAAATTGATTTTGAATATAATGGAGAAATTTTAAAATATGATTTAGTAGATGAATATGATGACTATACATTATACATAGTTGAAATAGAAAATCCTATTGAAAATGCTGATTTAATAGTATTTAATAATTATAATTGTTTTTATAGGTTTAATTTGAACCTGGGTGTTGGTGATGTTGATTTTGAATTACAATCCAAAGGAAATATTATTGAAGATTATGGTAAAATATCTCTTGGTTCAGAAATTTCAATAGTAAATAAATCTTTGGGTAAATATTTTTCAGTAAGTTATGATTTTGGAGATGGCAGCGCTGTGAAATCTTATGATATATTAAATGATAGAGTTGTTTCAAACACCTATGATGATGAGGGCTATTATACTATAAGTGTGAGAATATATGGAAAAGAAGATTGTTATAAAGAAATGGAAAAAACTATTTTAGTTGGTAAAGGGTATACTTTTTCAACACCTAATGCATTTACCCCAAATAGAGATGGAATTAATGATAGTTTTAGACCTATTTTTACAGGTATAATTAGTGGAACCTTTAAGGTCTTTAATAATCAAGGATTAATTCTTCATGATGAAAGTTTTGACATCACGGGTGATTTAAGATCAAAGCTTCAGTTAGATGGTTGGAATGCATCAAATAGAAGGAATCAAGACAAAGTATTTTATTATAAGTTTAATGGTAAAACTTTAGACGATTATGAAATTGATAAATCAGGATATTTTGTAATAATTGAATAATATGATTAAAAAGATATTTATTCTAGCCATATTAATATGTTCTGAACTAAATTCTCAAAGTAGCTTTTCTTTTTTTGGGATTGATAATAATGAAATCTTAAACCCTGCTTTTTCAGGATTAAACGATAAGTCTCATTTTAGCTTAGAATCATATCAATCATTTGATCTTAAAACTAAATACTCAAACAATTCAACAGCATTTGGTTCTGTTTTTTTTAGAGATTATAATTTTTTTATAAGCTATAAAGTAAATTCAAACATATACTCAGGTTTTGGACTTTCTAAAATTGCATTAGATCTTTCTTATATTCATAAAATTAAAATTAATAATTCGTTAATTATTTATCCGTTTTTGACAGTGAATTTCTCGCAACCTAAAAAGTTTGATGATTTGTTTTTTGAAGATCAAATTCTCTATGGGGGCTCAACATCTGATCCTGTTTTAATAAACTATAACCCTAGAGGATACTTTGATTTCAATACAGGATTTATGATTAAAACAGAAAAGTTATATCTAGGACTATCAATTAATAATGTAACTCAGGCTAAATTATCAAGTGAAAATGAGGAAGTTGTTCGTATCAACAGAAATGCGAATGTAAGTCTTGGATATCAAAAGGAGTTTAACAATTTTGGGATTGCACTGGATGGGACATTTAGTTTTAGACCCACAATAAATAGTGATGATAACTATAATGAAATTATTTTTAATCAAGAAATTATCTTTGATCAGTTTAATTTTGGAGTTTTTCAAGAAATCTTTGCAAATTCATTTTCAAATGATTTAAAAAGTATTGGTTTTTATTTTTCCGTTCCAATTCAAGATTTAAAATTAGGAATTGGATTTAAATCTAATGTTTCTAAAAAAATTAGAAATGTTGATAATTTTATAGGTCTATTGTTCAAGTATAATTTTTCTAGATCAACAAATAATTCAATAAATAAATGGGAAATGGAAGAATTTTTTTAAATTTTTTCTCTATCAATCATTTTATTTAAATCCTTCCAGCTAATTAATTTGATGTTATTTTTTTCTAAGTGATTTTTAAATTCTAGACTATTAAAAATTTCGTAATCCTTTTGTCTCCATCTGTAATCAAAATTTGGATGATCAATTGTAATTTCTCTTAATTCTTTTTCATCTTTTCCTAAGTGAATAATAATTTGACTTAGTCCGGGCTTAAGGTTTTCCACAACATCAAAGTAATAATCTTTTATTTCATTGATATCAGTTCCCTCAGGAAGCATATGAAATTGATCAATAATTATTGCATGTTTAGGTTTCTCAAAATTTTTATCAAAGTGAACACTTGCCTGTATTGGAACAAAAGCCAATAAATCATTTTCTTCTGCTATTTGTAGATATAATTTAAAAATATCAGGATCAAAAAATAAAGCACCTTCATGACTATCTATATGTGATGGTTTAATCCCCATAGTAGTAGCTAAATCTATTTGAGCTTGAAGTTCTTTACGGATTTCATCCAGTTTTCCATTTTTTGTAAACTTTCTTTTATTCCAGTACAAATTATTTTTTGAATTAATAATAGATGATATTTCATTTTTATTTAAAACTCCACCCCATTTATGATATTTCCACTCACTAGTTACTGTCAAATGAATTCCCATATCATAATTTTTATTGTTGTCAAGGAATGATACAACTTCATTAATTTCTTTTGTGGTCATCATCACACTTGCAGATGAAATTGATTCGTTTTGAAATGATTCAAATGTTGCAGAATTAACCGATTCACATAGACCTAGGTCATCAGCATGAATAATTAGAAGTTTGTCCGTTGGTTTGTACCCAAGAGTCTCAGAGACTGTATCAAAGTCATTATTTTTTTGCTCATTCAAAATAAACTTTACAGCAAGATCAATATCATAAATTGGAAGTTGATTATAATGAAAGTATGACATCAGTGTAATAATAATTACGGAGATGAAAATCATTAATGACGATATAATTTTTTTTGTCAAAATTCTTATTTGTAGTTTTAAACTACTCAAATAAAATCACATAATGAAAAAAATCAATGCTTTTATACTGTCCCTTTTTTTAGTGATCTTAAATGGATGTACTAATGATTCAAAACCTAACATAATTTGGATTACAATTGAAGATCAATCTCAATATTTACTGCCATTCAATGGTAATAAAGATGTATCACTCCCAAATCTTGAAAAAATTGCAAAAGAAGGTTTAATATTTAAAAACATGTATGCTCCCTATCCAGTATGTGCTCCAGCTAGGAGCTCCATAATTACTGGAATG
>CEVX01172790.1_pt1 | contig 11252 bp, 3 predicted proteins | sample 356561 | NCBI WGS metagenome assembly CEVX01 (sample SAMEA2623886, study PRJEB7988) | marine metagenome | biome: marine biome (ENVO:00000447); feature: surface water layer (ENVO:00002042); material: "saline water (ENVO:00002010), including plankton (ENVO:xxxxxxxx)" | depth 5 m | reverse complement strand
AAGATGATAAAATATTTTCTATTATTTTTAGTTTATTCTATTATATGAGAGTAATAATATATTTATTCATCTTTTTATTATGTGGTGTCTCATACACTCAAGAAATTTTCATTGATACCACTCAGATAAGTAAAAGTAAATCTCTTGATTTTCAAAAGGAATTGAGAAAATTTAAAGATTCCGTTACAGATAAAATTTATCCAGTTATTTTATCAAAAGAATATTCAAAATTAAATAGTGAATTAATTATTGATAATACCGATAATCTTAATAAAATATATAAACTATCAAAAAGTAATTTATCAAAGAAAAACAATAATTTTTCAAATATTATAACAAATGGTAGCATTTCAAGAGGTTTAACTGTTGGGAGTAATCAAAACTCTGTTCTAAATAGCGAGCTTGATTTACAAATTTCAGGTGAATTAGCAAATAATATAAAAATAAAAGCATCTATTCAAGATTCAAATATTCCTCTTCAAAACAACGGTTATTCTCAGCAAATAGATGAATTTGATCAAATTTTTATCGAGGTTTCTTCAGCTAAATGGAATATAAGAGGAGGTGATATAGATATAATACAAGACAAGACATTTTTTGGAAATTTCAGTAAAAGAATTCAGGGATTATCAATTAATTCTTCAATTAATAAGTCGATTAGTGTTGAGGCAGCAGGTGCAATTGCAAAAGGAAAATACAAAAGAACAGAAATAACTACACAAAATGGAAATCAGGGTCCTTATAAATTAGTTGGACAAAATGGTGAGCTTTATGTGCTGGTCGTTTCCGGAAGTGAGTCTGTGTTTATCAATGGAAAAAAGGCAGAAAGAGGAATTGATAAAGACTATATTATAAATTATAATGCAGGTGAAATCATATTTAATTCTACATTACCAATTATGTCTGATATGCGAATTCAGGTGGAATATCAATTGAGTGAAAAAAACTACAATAGTTTTTTTGGTTTTTCAAAAATTGAATTCAAGAAAAACAAGGCTATTCATAATATTTCATTTTATAATGAAAATGACATTAAAGATCAGCCGCTACTTCAAAATATCTCAAATAATCAGGTACAAATATTATCTGAAGCAGGTGATAATACAGATCTTATGTCAGCACCAACAGGAATTTTAACTTCTTATGATGAAAATAGAATTTTATATAAAAAAGAAATGATTAACAATATTGAAATCTTTGTTTATTCAAATAATTCGGAAGATAATCTGTATGATGTTAATTTCACTAATGTTGGAGATAATCAAGGGAACTATATAATGATTAACGATAATGCAATAGAAAATATTTATCAATATGTAGCTCCTTTAAATGGACTGAAACAAGGAAATTTTGAACCCCTTATAAAATTAATTGCGCCAGAAAAATTACAACTTATTTCATATAATTCAACCTTTATAACACAAAATAAATCCCAAGTAAATATTGAATTAGCAGCAAGTAATAAAGATAAAAATCTTTTTTCCTCATTGGAGGACTCAGATAATACAGGATTTGCTTCCAAGGTAAATTACATTTCAAAAAAAAATCTCAATAAATTTAATCTAATCACTGAACTGGATGTTAATTATATTGAAGATAGCTTCAATTCTGTTGAGCGGATATTTAATACAGAATTTAACAGGGACTGGGATTTAAATGAAAATATTTCAGGAAATTATACTCATCTTTTAACCAAAGGTATTCTTGAGTTAAATAATGAAAAAATTGGCGTATTAAATTACAGTTTTGAAAACCTAAAGTATGGCAATTTATTCAGTGGCATAAGAAATAACCTAAATATTAATTCCAATAAAAATAAAAACTTAAAGATTAGTTCAAGAAACAGTTTTATGCAGTCTGATCAAAACGATTATTCTAGTGATTTTATTAATTCTACTAATTATATACAACTTGATCATAAAATTGGATGGGTAGCAATAAACTATAATTACGAAAGAAAAAAGAGTGAAGGGCTTCAAGCTTTAGCAAATCCAGACTTTGGTCAAGGGTCATATCAAATTAAAAAGGGTTTTGGCAATAAAGATGAGTCATTTTTAGAAATAGGATATCTAAAAAGAGATAATGACAGTATATATAATGGTAGGCTAGATAATGTTAATTCACATGAAAGTTATTTTCTTAATTCTCAAATTTTAAATGATAAAAAAACAAGACTCACTGTATATTTAAATCAAAATAACTTAAAATCAATCACCGAAAATAGAGAAGAAAAATTTTTAAATACTAAAGTTGTATATAATCAAAAGCTTTTTCAAAAATCCTTAGACTCTAACCTGTTTTTAGAAACTAATTCTGGGAATTTACCTCAGCAAGAATTTACATTTTTAGAAGTTGAACCTGGATTAGGAACATATAAGTGGATAGATATTAACGGAAATAATATACAAGAGTTAGAAGAATTTGAAATTGCTGTATTTGAAGATGAGGGAAGATATATCAGAGTTCTTTTGCCAAATCAAATTTTTATTAGAACATATCAAAATAAGCTAAACTACTCACTAAAGCTTAATTTTTTAAAATTAAAAAACTCTGATTTAGGCTTTCATAAATTTTTATCAAAAATTTCCAACCAATTTCAATATTCATTGGATAAAAAGACAAATCTAGATATCAATCCAGAAATAGAAATAAACCCATTTAGTATTGATGAAAACAGCCTTTTGGCATATAATTATTCTTTAAAAAATGTATTTTATTTTAACCGATCAAAGCAAAAATATTCTTTAGCTTTTACTTTACTTGAAAATAAATCAAAAAACAATTTTTCTTTTGGCTCGACAAAAAGTTCAAGCTTAATTAAAAAAATTAATTTTAATCATAAAATTGGAGATTTATATTTAATGGAAGTTGTTGGAAATAAGCAAAAGAAAACCAATTGGAGTGAAAATTTTCAGGATAAGAATTATGATATAATTGATTATAGCATCAATCCCAAATTTACTTATTTATCAGGTGAAAATAATAGAATTAACTTTATTTATAAATTATCCAAAATTAACAACTATATCGGTAATCAAGAATCTCTAAAACAACAAAACTTTGGAATCTCTCTCTTTTTAAATCAAAAAGAAAAAACAGGGTTTATTTCTGAATTCAATTATTTTAAAAACGAATTTAACGGAGATATAAACTCTGTAATAAGTTATATAATGATGAATGGGTTGCAAAGAGGTGAAAACTATACATGGTCTTTCAGGTTTCAAAAGAAGCTCTCAAAACTTCTAGATTTAAATTTTATTTATATTGGGAGAAAAAGTAATAACGTTAGAGCTATCAACAATGGTTCAATCCAATTAAAGGCTATATTCTAAATGAAAGAAAACTTAGTTTATCTGTAATTTAAATACCTTATTACCATTTACACCTAAAACTCTAACAATATAAATTGAGGTGCCAAAAGCTGATAAATCAATAGCTATAGAGCTTGAGTTTAATTCTTCGGCTAGAATATTTTGACCCAAAATATTATAAACTTCTACTTTGTTAAGTATTTGATTAGAGTTAATATTTAGTTCTTTTGAGTACTGATCATAATAATACTCAATTTCATTTAAATATACTTCATCAATTCCAAGGGTACCTTCAACTTTAAAAGAATCCATTTGTAAAACGAAAGAATCATCACTAACACAATGAACCCCTACTCTAATAGTTTGACCTTCATAATCACTCAAATCAAATTCATATTGAGTCCAAGAAGTTGGAGCCTCTTCGTAATTTCCAGATGATATAATTGTAAAGTCATTAGGGTTTGTTGATGAGCCTATTCCAATTCGGAACCTGTCTAAACCATATTGATCAGTGATTGATTTTGCCCAAAAAGATAACGTCGGAGATGAAATTCCATCAATGGTGAATTCTGGACTGATCATCCAGTCATTATTTTCAGCTGTTGGATTAAATTGCGGAGGAACAGCGGCTACAAAATAAAGCCCTTGATTTCCTGCATATGTATTCCAAGCGGATGCATTTTGACCCGTTTCATTTTCAGCTAAAGGATAATTAAATATCATTCCTGTGCCAGTGTATCCTTCATTAGTAAAATTCATATCAAGTGAATTATAGGTTTCAAGTCCATCTTCATCATACATTATCCATCCTCCTATATTGTCAATAGCAAAAGGATCATAGCATTCAAAATTATCTTGCCAAACTATAGGTAATTCGTATTCCTCAGGGCAATCACCTCCACCGATATTGGTTACTGTTAACGAAGTAGAATCATTTTGTGTGTTATCATCATTTATTAATAGTGACACCTCAATCAAATAATCTCCTTCAGAACTAAAATCAAAAGTTTCATTAGAAGTGTACTGAACGGTTTGTGTTGAAGAAATGGTTTCTGAATAATTTTCTGTAATGACATCTCCTCCGTTTATTTGAAATGATATATCAAAATTTGAAAAGTCATTTTCACCATAATTTCTTATAGTTATTGAAATATTCTCATTGTCTGATAAATTTCCTGTTACAGGAGAAGTTATACTTTGAACTCCGAGGTCATTAGCCAACAAAGTCATTGACGGGAAAGGTCCTACATCTGTGGTGCCAGATCCATTAGGATCTAACCAGTCGCTAAGTCTTGATGAAGATGAACCACCTCCATTCCATGATATGTCCATTCTTCCATAATAATCATAAGCGTTGTTATCAACGGTGCCTGAGCAAGCTGCCGCACCACCAAAAAGTTGTCCGATAATTCTTCCTTCAGGATCAAATAAAGGAGAACCAGAAGATCCTGGTTCTGTAACTCCTAATTCCCAACCGCTACCAAGACCAGTAATTTCCCATGTTTGAGCACCTGCATTTACTGCTTGTATCGGTTGATCATTATCTCTACAAACCTTCATTACGTCTCCGCTAGGGTGATGTATTCCAACAGTAAAATCTGGGGTGTTTCCTGATCTATCCCATCCAGCATAAACTCTATCCCATCCAGCAGGAATATTTTGATTAATCTCAACAAGTGCAAAGTCTGAACCGGCATCTCTAGCTCTTAGTGAAGCTCCACTAATTGTCATATTCGTAGGCCCATTTGAACTATTTGAAGATGTTGCACAAACTGTATTTGGACTTATCCATCCAAATCTAAATGCCCAAGATGCAGGGTTTGAGTAACAATGATTCGCTGTCAAAAAATAGGGAGTTCCATCATTTTCGGTATTATTTATTAAGGCACCTGAACAAAAACCGCTTCCTCCAGAGAGTAATATTCCTGCAGATCTTTTGTTGTGATCCTTTAAATCTGACCAATCATCGCCTATTGAACAATCAACATCTAAATTACAATTACCGGAGTCATTTAGTCCTTTTGCTTGATTAAAGGTTTCCGCATTTCTATACCCGTGAGTTGCCTTTGCTAAATGTAACCTTCCTTGATTATAAGAGTCAATCGGTTCAAAATATTCAATCCAAACCGATTCTCCCTCAACTAGCCAAGTACCTAGCATTCCGCTGTCTTGGTTTTGTCTAGAATCATAAGCTCCTAATAAATCTGATTTTTGATTATTATAAAGAAATATGTATCCTCCTTCTGGCATATAAAAATCGTCAAATATGAAGTTTAAGGATAATGCATTGTCAGATTTAACCAATAATCTCCAAATTCTATCTCCGTTTTCTAGTGTTGTCCAAACCCCATCTTCAAAACCATAGTCAACACTATGCATGTAACCAAATCTCCATGGTGCGTCAAACTTTCTATCATTAATTTCGTCTTCGGCTATGACTCTATCTATATCGAATGATGGTAGGTTTACCGCAGGAATATTGTCGTTATCTAAATTTAGTTGCCAACTAATAGGAATCCCGTCATTCGTAACTTGAGAATAAGATGTGAATGAAAATATAAATAATATGAATAAAATGGATTTAAATTTCATAATAACTTAAATGTAATATTTAATTATTCTACAATAATCTTTTTGACTTTTCCAAAGGAGGCATTTCCTATTCTAACAAGGTATACACCCTTGGCAACATATGATAAGTCTAAGTTATAATTGTAAGATCCAGTATTTTCGAATCTATGGAAAACCATTCTTTGCCCTAAAACATTATAAACAGTTAAATCGATTTTACCTTGATAAGATGAAGTTAGGTTCACATCAAATATATTGTCTCCAAGGCTAATTACCGAGAAATCAGATTCGTTTTGAATAATATCTTCTACACCAAGTGATGTAACAATATTAACCATGTAATCTTCCGTTTCACCCCAAGCTGTATCAGCACAAGAGTCATCTGGGACTTCAGCATTCCAATTAGATTTTAAACGCATTATGTGTTGACCTAATGGAGCGTCATCTGGAATAGTAACTTGTGTGGTTTCGGTAATTGAAACATTACCTACACTAAATCCAATAACAAAGTTATCTACAACTAACTCATCAGCAGAAAATATAAAGTCGTCATTGAAATCAATCCAGACCTTAATATTTTGATCACCATAATTAGTAGTCATTGTTAAATCATAGGTATCTCCTTGAGCGAGATCAGTCGAAATAGAAGTATAATCTCCATATCCACCCTCTGAACATCCTGTTTCATTATTGATGTCACCAATCGAAACAAGCTGGAAACCATCTCCAGGACCTCCGCCAAAAATACAATTAGATTCAGGTGAACAATTTGCATTATTAACACCAATTTCGGTCAAATCATTTGTATTGTCAAAATCTTGATCTAAAGAAGTGTAGGCCATAACTGAATAATTACCAAAAGCAGAAAGATCAGCAGTATAATTAAACGTATACTCCATTGAAGAATTACCTTCAAGTGGACCTTCAACTATTTCAGTTACAATGGTACCATTGATATCGACTGAAACATCAAAATTAAATTGTGTAGCACCTCCATAATTAGTTATTGTAACAATTACCTGTTCACTTGACGATAAATTTGTGCCAGATGAAGGTGAGTTGATTTCGGAAATACCAATATCATTGGCATTTAAATGTACTACGTCCGAGGTAATTGCATCATTTGAATTGTCTTGATCGCTTAACATATTAGTACTAGACATTATGACATAAACTTCACCAAGAGTGGACATGTCTACAGTAGTTGAAAATGTAAATTGATCAGTTTGTGCTGAGCCAAGAGTACCTGTATAAGTTTCTGTAATAATTTCGCCATTGTTAAGCTGAAAAGAAACATCAAAATTTGAAGCCTCACTTTCTCCATAATTAAAAATGGTAACCGTAACATTTTCAGATGAAGTTAAGGTGCCTGTAACTGGTGAATCAAGGTTTACAACACCAACATCATTTGCATAATTTGCTGCAATCTGAAATACACCAACTACATTTGCTCTTGAACCTTGAATTAATTCATTGTTATACCAAAAAGTCTTATCATTAGAAGGGTCTACAGCAAGTTGAGAGTAATCACCATATCTCTGACCAGGGATATTTCCATTTCCCTCTTGAATTACTTCCTCAGCTATAGTCATAGCTCCTAATTCGTCTGAAACGTATCTACCTGTGTAGTAGGAACTGACATATTTACCTTCTTCTCCACCCATACCACTGTATCCCATACCTATATTTCCTTGTATATCCATTACCATACTTGCATTCCACGCATGTTTACCACCAGGGGAGTTATATGTTCCTTCCTGATATAATGACCATGGCTGACCATCACCATCTTGACGTAATTCAACCCAACGAATACCTGCTAAATTGGTATTATCACCACTAGTGTTTACTACAAAATTTAATATGGCAGAATTATGAGTTGGAAATTTTCTAAATTGTGCTTGGTTCATTATTGTGTGTTGAAGTGCATCAATCAGAACTCCTCCGTTAGGCTGTTGTAAATTATTCCAATTTCCATTATCAAAAACAGAAATAAATGGAGTTGTTGCTATTTCCTGAGGAGATGAAGTGATTGTAGAATTACTGGTATTATTCCAGTCTACATCAACTTCCCATATCTTAAGGTGGTCATAGGAAACTCCAGACCAAGCATCATCGGCTAAAAAAACTATGGGTGCAGATCCAGATTCAGGTAAATTGTCATTTGTCACATTAAAGGCTTGAGGACTTCTAAAACCTACCCCATTAATCCCAGGAAGATTAAATGCTACAAATTGTGCTGTTTGATCACCTGCAAGCATTGCATCTCTTTCAAGTGCGTGTAAAGCAGGGGGGTTGTCAGTAACATAATATGCATCAGACCAAACGGATAGTTTTTGATAATCACTTCCCGTTCCCCAATTATAAACATACCAACCATCATTTACGGGATCAGGCCCCTCAGAGACAGCTACTGTCCAACCACCATTTCCAAGGATTGTTAAGACAAATCTGTCTGCTGCTGCGTCATAAGAAGCTGTTAAATCACAACAGTAGTTATTCCCGATTCCAAAAACATTTCCGGCAGACAATACATTTGTAAGAGGGTTCCCTTCTTTATCAAATATTCTAAGTCCTGTATTAAAAACCGCAATGTAATGATTTGGACCAACAGCTCCTGCTGGGTCAGAGGGCTGAGAATTCGAAAATGCCGATGTAAAGACAAGGCTTGGCTCTTTACCGTCTATTTTTTGATAAAATTTTCCAGGATTATTTGCTAAAAGATCTTCACCAACACTTCCTTTGCCAGCAACAATATCAGGTGGAGTAGCTTTTCCGTCTCTAATTACTTCATCATTATCAGTGTAGGGAATTAATTCACCTATTCTTGAGGCTAGTGATGGAACCTTATACATAGGTTCAGACGTACCAAACTTACTTGGTCCAACCTTATTTTCATCTTGAGAAAAGGCAAGTAAAGTAATAAAAAATGTAATAACTAATGATGTATTTCTAATGTTCATGATTTTGTAAATTATAAGATTGTAAATGTAGGGTTTTTAGTGCAGAATTAAAATACTTTAATTATTTAAAGATTGAAGTAAATTTTTTAAACTTAAATGCTTCTCTAGCTCAATAGATAACTTATCAATTGGAATTCTAATCTGTTGCATATTATCTCTAAATCTAAGAGTAACTGAATTATCTGTTAATGAATCATGATCTACGGTCAAGCAAATTGGAGTACCAAGTGCATCCTGTCTTCTATATCGTCTTCCAACAGCATCTTTTTCATCATAGGCAACATTATAATCAAGTTTAAGGTCATCATATATCTTTGTTGCTAATTGTGAAAGACCATCTTTTTTTAACAGAGGTAAAATGGCAATTTTAAAGGGAGCTAAAAAATAAGGTAGCTTTAATACCATCCTTGTAGAATCATTTTGTAATTTTTCCTCAACAAAAGAACTTGACAATACTGCCAAAAACATCCTGTCTAATCCTATTGAAGTTTCAATAACAAAAGGAATATAGCTTTCTTTTAATTCGTTGTCAAAGTATCTTAATTTTTTCCCTGAGTACTCTTCATGCTGGGTTAAATCAAAATCTGTTCTTGAATGAATTCCTTCTAGCTCTTTAAATCCAAATGGAAAATCAAACTCGATATCACATGCAGCATCTGCATAATGTGCTAATTTATCATGATAGTGAAATCTATATTTGTTATCCCCAAGACCTAAATTTTTATGCCATTTCATTCTGTTTTCTTTCCATATATTATACCAGTCATTTTGCGTTCCAGGTTTTATAAAAAATTGCATTTCCATTTGTTCAAATTCTCTCATTCTAAATATGAATTGTCTAGCTATAATTTCATTTCTAAATGCCTTTCCAATTTGAGCAATTCCAAAAGGAATTTTTTTTCTTGAGCTTTTTTGAACATTTAAAAAGTTAACAAAAATACCCTGAGCTGTTTCTGGTCTTAAATATATTTCAGATGAGGATTCAGAACTTGCGCCAATGCTTGTAGAAAACATTAAATTGAATTGTTTTATGTCAGTCCAATTTTTTGATCCAGAAACAGGGTCAACAATTTCAAGGTCATCAATTAATTTCTTTAATGAAACCAAATCATCATCATCAAAACATTTTTTCATCACTGAAATTGTATTGTCTATTTTTTTTTGATTGTCTAATACACGTCCGTTTGTTTTTCTAAATTCATCTTCATCAAAAGCATCTCCAAATCTTTTCTTAGCCTTGTCAATTTCTCTGTTGATTTTTGATTCTATTTTGGCTATATAATCTTCTATTAGAACATCAGCCCTATATCTTAATTTAGAGTCTTTATTATCTATAAGTGGATCATTAAATGCATCTACATGGCCTGAAGCTTTCCAAGTAGTTGGATGCATAAGAATTGATGAATCCAAACCAACAATATTATCATTCATTTGAACCATAGAAGCCCACCAATATTTCTTTATATTATTTTTTAACTCAACTCCATTTTGTGCATAATCATAAACAGCACTCAATCCATCATAAATCTCACTACTTTGAAAAATAAAACCATATTCTTTGGCATGAGAGATGATTTTTTTGAAATTGTTATGGTTAGTATTCATGATGCAAAAATATAAAACGCATTTAACAAAGGAATGTTTTTTTTAAAATTATACGTTTCTTTGCAAATAAGAATAAGAGATGATTAAAGCCAGAATTTCATTATTGGTAGTTTTATTAATACTAGGGTGTGCAAACAGAGGTAATCCGACCGGTGGAGAGGTTGACATAGAACCACCGGTGGTTTTAAAATCCTCACCTGAAAATTTTTCGACTAATTTCAAAGCCGAGGAAATTGAAATTATCTTTGATGAGTATATCAGATTAAGTAATATTCAAAAAGAACTGATTATTTCTCCTCCAATTGAACCCCAGCCATTAATGATGCCTTTGGGGTCTGCAAGTAAAATTTTAACTATTTCTGAGTTTGATTCATTAAGAAAAAATACCACTTATAGTTTTCACTTTGGGGAAAGTATAGAAGACAATAATGAAAAAAACCCGTTGATTAATTACAGATATGTGTTTTCAACAGGTGATTATATAGATTCGCTAAGTGTTAAAGGAACTGTTTTTGATGCATTTAATCGTGAAATAAGTGAAAATATAAATGTCCTTTTATATAAAGTTGATTCATTATTTACAGACTCAATCATTTATAAAGAAAAACCTAAATATGTTGGTAAAGTAATAGACTCAACAAATCAATTTTTAATTCAGAATATTAAAGAGGGGAAATATCTAATTATAGCTTTAGAGGAAGAAAATAAGGACTATACTTTTCAAAGTAAAGTTGATAAAATTGGATTTATTGAAGATTATATTGAATTACCCCGGGACAGCGTAATTAATCTTAAAATATTC
>CEVX01087629.1_pt1 | contig 11260 bp, 8 predicted proteins | sample 356561 | NCBI WGS metagenome assembly CEVX01 (sample SAMEA2623886, study PRJEB7988) | marine metagenome | biome: marine biome (ENVO:00000447); feature: surface water layer (ENVO:00002042); material: "saline water (ENVO:00002010), including plankton (ENVO:xxxxxxxx)" | depth 5 m | reverse complement strand
TAAAAAGTATCGGATGAATAGATATTTCCAACGTGTGTTTTAAATCCTTTACTTTCTGCAAAAGAATGTGCGTTCTTTATTAGTTCAAAATCTGCACACGGAGAAAAACTGATTTCTTTCATCACAGTGGAAGAAGGGGTTGTTACGTAAGTTGTGGTTTGTGCAAGTATTATATCACGAATATCGATATTTGGTTGCATACCGCCGCAAGACCCAATTCTAATTAAAGTCTGTGCATTATAATCCCTAATTAGTTCATTTGCATAAATTGAGAGAGAGGGCATTCCCATCCCACTGCCTTGTATGGTTACGCGATTACCGTTAAATGTCCCTGTGTAACCAAACATCCCTCGCACCTGATTTACAAGACGTGGAGATGTTAAAAACTGCTCCGCAGCCCACTTTGCACGCATTGGATCTCCAGGTAGAAGCACTGTGTCGGCGATTTCGTCAATTGTAGCTCCGATATGAATAGTCATTTCTTACCTTTGGTATTTTATGAATGGGGTTAATGATGCGACTTGGTCATATAGCTTCCGTGCTCCGAGATTAAAGTCTTGTGTCATCCAGTAGACTGAAGAAGTTCCGTTTGCATCGGCTGCTTCATAAACAGCTTGGATCAAAGCTTTAGCTATGCCCTTCCGGCGCTGTTTTTTAAGTGTAAATAAGTCTTGTAAATAGCATACATCATCAGTTCTCCAGTTATGAGGGTGGAAGATATAATGTACCAACCCAAATAAAGTTTCCCCACTGTAAGCAACTATACAGTTTTGGTGTCTATTATCCGTATCGAGAAGCCGAGAGAATGTTTCAGAGTATATTTTAGATGGAAGCTCTGTTTCATAAAATTTAAGGTATTCGCCCCAAATATAATGCCATTGTTCTTGGTCTTTTTTCTCTAACGGTCTAATCTCGTAGTCTTTTATCATCCCTTGGCCTATATTTTTGAGATATGCCTACTTAGTATATTTGAATACTGCATAAAGCTTTTCTTACGTCGTCTACAAGATTAGACTTATTCTGCTGCCACTTTTCGCGGATCTGCTAATTCTACAATATCCATCATTATAGAGTTCAGCTCGAAGTCCTTTGGAGTGTATACTTTAGATACACCCATTGCTCCTAGTGAAATAGCGTCTTCGTCTGGGATTATTCCTCCCACAACCAGGGGAATATGGCTTAAATTTGCCTCAGATAATCTTTCCAACGTTTCTTTTACAAGTGGTATGTGACTTCCAGAGAGGATTGATAACCCTATAACATGAGGGTGTGTTTCTAATACTGCATCGACCAATTGCTCAGGGGTTAGCCGAATACCTTGATATTCTATTTCCATACCACAATCTCGAGCACGAAAAGCAATTTGCTCTGCCCCATTTGAGTGCCCATCAAGGCCTGGTTTTCCCATTAAAAATTTTAGTCTACGGCCCAGCTTATCTGAAACAATGTCCACAGATGAGCGTATTTCATCTAATCCTTCAGTTTTATTTGATTTAGATTTTGACAGGCCAGTAGGCCCGCGGTATTCGCCATACACGGATCTCATAATTTCGGCCCATTCCCCAGTTGTAGCACCTACTTTAGCGGCGTTTACTGAAGCAGGCATAATATTTGCCCCATTCTTTGCAGCATCACTAAGTTGATCAAGCGCTACTTTTACAGCTTCAGGGTCTCTTTGATTACGCCATGCATTGAGTCTGCCAATCTGTTCAGCCTCAACCGCAGGATCAACAATCATAATTCCTTTATCACCAGTGGTAAGGGGTGAATCTTCACTAGTTGTAAATTTATTCACACCAACAACAACAGTTTCATTTGTCTCAATTTTGTTAAGTCGATCCGCATTTGAGTCTACTAATCGAGATTTCATATACTCAATTGCTTGAACTGCTCCTCCCATACTGTCGAGGTTGGCTAATTCGTGACGAGCTCCATCTTTTAAAATGGTTACTTTCTTTTCTACTGCAGGATTGTTTTCAAAAAGATCGTCATATTCGAGTAAATCTGTTTCGTATGCCATAATTTGTTGCATTCGCATTGACCACTGCTGATCCCATGGCCGAGGTAAGCCCAAAGCTTCATTCCAAGCTGGTAACTGCACAGCACGCGCTCTCGCTTTCTTAGACAGGGTAACAGCTAGCATTTCAATTAAAATGCGATAAACATTGTTTTCAGGTTGTTGCTCCGTCAATCCTAGCGAATTTACTTGGACTCCATATCTAAAGCGGCGATATTTTGGATCGGAAACCCCGTATCTTTTCATGCAGATTTCGTCCCACAGGTCTACAAACGCTCGCATTTTGCACATTTCTGTTACAAATCGTATGCCCGCATTTACAAAAAATGAAATTCTGCCTACTAGAATGGGAAATTCCTTTTCGGAAACCCTTGGACGCAACTCATCCAAAACAGCCGTTGCTGTTGCTAATGCGAAAGCAAGTTCTTGTTCTGGAGTAGCTCCCGCTTCTTGTAAATGATAGGAGCAAACATTCATTGGGTTCCATTTTGGAACTTCTGAATAACAGTATTCGGCAACATCACCTATCAATTTAAGGGAAGCTTGAGGTGGGCAAATGTACGTTCCTCTACTGAGGTATTCTTTTATAATGTCATTCTGAACAGTGCCTTGTAATTTTTTTACTTCTGCGCCTTGTTCCTCCGCTACAGCGATATAAAGAGCTAACAACCATGGAGCAGTAGCATTTATCGTCATGGAAGTGTTCATTTGATCTAAAGGGATTTGGTCAAATAAAGCTCTCATATCTCCCAAATGGCCTACAGGGACGCCAACTTTTCCAACTTCACCGCGAGCTAATAAGTGGTCACTGTCATATCCTGTCTGGGTTGGGAGATCGAATGCAACAGAAAGGCCGGTTTGTCCTTTGGCCAGATTAGATCTGTACAGCTTGTTAGATGCAGCCGCCGTCGAATGTCCCGCGTAAGTTCTAATGAGCCACGGGCGATCTTTGCTAGTTTGTGACATTTAAAACTCCTTAAGTATTCTTCGCGAAATAATCTTAGATACAGAGGTGTGATAATGAAATATAATGTCTGAGTCAATTCGCTGCGTCGCGGCAAAGGGTAATGATAACTTTTTAATGATAAGTGCTTTTATACTTATCACATACTTATGAAATTTGCAGTTTCCAATATCTGGCACCTTTATTGAGAAGCAATAAAATTACCAATTAGATATAAAAAAAGTTGCAATCTTTCGCTTAGAATAATAATGCTTTCGCGACATATGATTCTGCGTTGCGGCAATCATTACAAAAATTAATTTGGAGATAGTGATGGCCTTAGACGCTGACGTTGCACACCCAACCTACGATGCGCCGGAAAAAGACTTGTACGAATTAGGCGAAATGCCACCATTTGGCTATGTGCCCAGGCAGATGTACGCATGGGCTATCCGTAGAGAGAGACATGGCGAACCTGAGAAAGCCTTTCAAGTAGAAATTGTAGACACACCATTACCCTCGGGTAACGAAGTATTGGTATTGGTAATGGCTGCCGGTGTTAACTATAACGGTGTTTGGGCAGGTCTGGGTGTTCCCATTTCACCTTTTGATGGCCACAAAGCAGATTATCACATTGCTGGGTCAGACGCCTCTGGCATTGTTTGGGCAGTAGGTGATAAAGTACGAAATTGGAAGGTTGGTGATGAGGTAGTCATCCATTGTAATCAAGACGATGGCGATGATGAAGAATGTAACGGTGGAGACCCAATGTACTCGACAAGTCAGCGTATATGGGGATACGAAACCCCAGATGGGTCCTTTGCTCAATTTACCAGTGTTCAAGCTCAACAACTTTTGCCAAGACCTCGTCATTTAAGTTGGGAAGAGAGTGCCTGTTATACTTTGACTCTTGCAACCGCTTACAGAATGCTGTTTGGACATGACCCACACGAATTAAAGCCAGGACAAAATGTTTTAGTGTGGGGTGCATCTGGTGGGCTTGGTTCTTATGCCATTCAGCTGGTTAAGGCGGCAGGTGGAAATGCTATCGGTGTCATATCAGATGAGAGCAAGAGAGATTTTGTCCTTGGGCTAGGAGCTAAAGGCGTTATTAATAGAAATGACTTTACGTGTTGGGGGCAACTGCCTACCGTAAATACTCCAGAATATGCTGATTGGTTTAAAGAAGTTCGTAAATTTGGTAAGGCTATCTGGGAATTTACTGGCAAAGGTAATAATGTCGATATAGTTTTTGAACATCCCGGGGAAGCAACCATTCCTGTTTCGACATTTGTTTGTAAAAAAGGCGGAATGGTAGTGATCTGTGCAGGCACAACTGGGTACAATTGTACGTTTGATGTGAGGTACCTGTGGATGCATCAAAAGCGCATCCAGGGAAGTCACTTTGCTCATTTGAAGCAAGCAGCATCTGCAAATAGATTAATGGTGGAACGTCGCCTTAATCCATGTATGTCAGAAGTTCTTCCGTGGGATCAAATACCACAGGCTCACACCAAAATGATGAAGAATGAGCACAAGCCAGGCAATATGGCTGTTTTAGTGCAAAGTCCACGGGTAGGATTATCAACGTTTGAAGAAGTACTGAAATAAATAATTCACGTTGGATCGACGTAACTTGTAAATGTTATTGCAGTATTTTTACAGCAAACCCATATGTTGGGACGGTTTGCTATCAATATCTAATAGCTACTTTATTTGACCATGTTTAGCTGGTGAACAGCTAGCATTAATATATGCTAGCTGCATGGACAGCAACTCTATTCCACTATCGCTTGATCAAGAGCAAGCCTTTAAAACTGTCTCAATGATTTTGGAGCGGGCCGGAATAAATTTTACTACTGGTAAAATCTCAAACCAGATCGCTGAAAATAAAACAGTGCATGCACTGATAGGAAGAGCAGGCTCTGGGAAAACTGCTTTATTAAGTAGTATAACTGAAAAAATGCTTAAAGTCGGTGTTGAAATTATATCTGGTGACTTTGAAGTTAATAAAAATAAAAATAAACGTACGCTCTCAGTTTTAGCTCCTACGAATAAGGCCGCAAATATATTGAGAATGAGAGGTGTACCTGCGACCACTATCCATCGAATTCTATATACGCCTGTGTATGACCCAGATTATGAAAAAATAGTGGAGTGGCTTATTGGCGAGCGGGATGAAAAGCCCAGTATAGAGGGTATATCAGAAATTTCATTGAAACGGGCATGGGAGTTTTATAGTTCTAATAAGTCTATTCCTGGAGCCCTTGCAGCAGCCGGTTTAAAGGGATCTGATTTTATAAGTGGATGGAAAAGGAGAGAGGAACCTTTAGACATCGGATTTATTGATGAGTCATCGATGCTTGATGATGACCAATTAAATGATTTAAAAGAGATTTTTTCAACTTTAATATTATTTGGAGACCCCGCCCAGCTCGCACCAATAAGTCAATCAGGACAAATGGTTTTTGATAAATTTAGCCCTGACAAAAAATCAATATTATCACAAATTCACAGGCAAAAATCGGATAACCCAATTTTAAAACTTTCAAATGTTTTGTTAGATCCTGAAATAAATTTTACAGATTTTGAGATGCTAATAAAAAAAATTTCAACCGAAGATGATAGAATTGTGTGGGCTCAAAGGGTGGATGTAGATTTGATGTCAAGAAGTCCAGTTTTGGTTTGGCGTAATGCTACACGTATAAGGTTAATAAATGCCTTCCGCGCTGTCTATAACGCTCCAAATGATAGACTGTTGGAGGGAGAACCATTGATCTGCGACGGCTTAGAATTACCCCTAAAACATAGAAAAAAACGGATTGACCTTGAAGCAAGGGGTCTCACCAAGGGGGCTAATGTAATCTATCTAGGGCCTGGTAAAAAGACTGGTTTCTCAAGACTTTTTGTGGTTGGATCGGAATCTCCCAGACTTTCGGCAGCGTCAATAATAAAAATTGAACTACCGAATGAAGGTCAGCCATTTATTCCATTTGCAGCCAAAATGGGAGCTATTTTTCTGCATGGCTCTGCTGTGACAATTCACAAAGCTCAAGGTTCTCAGTGGGAAAATGTGCAAGTCTTTGCACCAGACATCTATGCTGCAGCCCAGACTAATAGGGTTGAGTCAGATTTGCCACTTTGGAAGAGGCTTGCATACGTCGCCATTACACGTGCGCAGGAAAAACTATATTGGGTTATACGCAGTCGATTGTCGAAGCCGAAAGTTTCTCTAAGCACTTCAGATCTAAAGTAACTAATTAACAATGTTGACTTTTAAAATAAATAATTTTTTCCTATTAGCCTTCGCTAGCTATCAAAAATGTTGCAGATGAGACCCTTTGTATTGGTGCGTTAATTAATGATTAAACCTTCGGTTCTTAGAAACATTACGAGTGATTGAAACCTTATCCTTATTTTTTGTTCCTTTTCTACCAAAATTTCCTTTCTGGTTTTCTTTCATTTCACGATTATCCACCTCTTTTTTGAATAGAGTTTTTACTATGCTTGAACGCACTTCTTCAATTTCACCCTTTTTTAATTTGCCTAGTTCAAAATCTCCAAAGCTTATTCTTATTAACCGATTTACGGATAGACCCAGCAAACTAAGTGCTTTACGGATTTCTCGATTTTTACCCTCACGGAGTCCAATACTTAGCCATGCGTTTGCCCCTGTTTGACGGTCAAATGAAACTTGCATTGGTTTAAATTGTGTACCATCTACGGAAATACCTCGTCTCAAAGGTTCAAGCATATTTTCATTTAATCTGCCTTTTACTCTCACACGATAACTACGTAACCAGCCAGTTGAAGGTAATTCAAGCCGTCGTTTTAGCTCTCCGTCATTAGTTAGCAGTAATAGTCCTTCAGAGTTTAGATCTAGCCGTCCGATTGATAACACTCTAGGCATTTCGTTTGGGAGTTTATCAAAAATAGTTGGACGATTTTTTTCATCTTTCGAAGTAGAGATTAGGCCAACAGGCTTATGGTACATCCAAATACGTGTTTTTTCAGGTGGTGATAATAATTTACCATCGACCTCTACCACGTCGTCCCTGGATAGATTAAGGGCCGGACTACTTATAGTTTTACCGTTGACCTTAACTTTTCCATCAAGAATTAATTTCTCAGACTCTCTTCTACTTGCCAAGCCAGCTCTAGCAATTATTTTTGCGATACGTTCGCCTTTGTTAGCTTGGTCTTCCATTAACGAGTGTTTATGTTATTAATAATAATTTAGGAAGTGCCAATTGAATTCTTTAAAAAATAACGGCTTCACAAATTTTATGAAGTTAGCCATTGAGCAGGCAGAAGTGGCACGCGTTTCAGGAGAAATCCCAGTTGGAGCAGTATTGCTAGCTCCCAACGGTGATATTTTGGCAAAGTCTGGAAATAGAACTAGAGAACTCAAGGACCCCTCTGCTCATGCAGAAGTATTAGTAATTCGAGAGGCTTGCCGAATTATGGGAAATGAGAGATTAAGTGATTGTGATTTGTATGTTACTTTAGAACCTTGCGCAATGTGTGCCGCGTTAATCGCGGCTTCTAGAATTCGCCGCTTGTACTATGGGGCTAGCGATAAAAAATCAGGTGGCGTCGAGAATGGTGCATGTATTTTTTCTCATAGCCAAACACATCACCGACCTGAAATATATCCTGGCATTTGTGAAGATGAAGTTGCCAAAATGATGACCAGCTTTTTTGGTGGGCTAAGGCGGTATAATAGCTAAAAAACATAGGTAAAAGAGAGCTCAGTAATTTAGGCTCGTCTAAAGATTATTGAAGTGCTGAACTACATCTTTCGCACGTGCTTGGGTGTCTGTAGGTACCGACATCTGGTAAAATTTTCCAGCACCGTTCACATTTTGATCCAACTGATTTTTTGAAATTTACGGCAGCACCTATAATTTCGTCCGATATGTAGGCACCTTTGGGGGGATTTGTATCAGTGAGTTTTATGTCTGATGTTATACAAATGTCCTGAAAAGGCACAGTTTTTAGAATTTCAAGCGCATCTTTGTCCGTGATATGAATGATTGGAGCTGCTTCCAAACTAGATCCGATTACTTTATCAGCTCTCTGTAATTCTAAGGCTGAGGTAACTAGTCTTCTATAGCTTCTTACGATTGCCCACTTTTTTGCAAGTTTATCGTTTCGCCATTCAGATGGAGTATCAGGGATGTCCAGAAGATGAATCGAACTTTCTTTGTCCGGATTACGTTCAAGCCATACCTCTTCCATCGTAAATACTAAAATAGGTGCCAACCATGTTGAAAGGCGATGGAAAAGCAAATTTAACACGGTTCGTGATGATCTACGCTCGGGTGTATTCCCATCACAGTAAAGTACGTCTTTTCGGATATCAAAATAAAAGGAGGATAAATCTACTGTCGCAAATGTAAAGATCGCTTGGAAAACACCCTGAAAATCGTATGAGCTGTATCCGTTTCTTACTTTCTCGTCTAACTCAGAAAGTCTATGCAATATCCAACGCTCTAATTCAGGCATTTCATCGGCATTTGTTTCATCAGAAATATCGTAATCAGAGAGTGAGCCAAGCATAAACCGCATTGTGTTTCTCAATCTTCGATAGCTATCTGCTACTCCCTTTAAAATTTCTGGTCCAATTCGTAAATCTGCAGTGTAGTCAGATTGAGCAACCCACAAACGGAGAATATCAGCTCCGTACTGCTTTATTACTTGTTCTGGAGCTATCGTATTTCCTATAGATTTCGACATTTTCATGCCTTTTTCATCCAAAGTAAATCCATGAGTTAAAACACCGTGGTATGGAGCGCGTCCTTTCGTTCCACATGACTGGAGCATCGAAGAATGGAACCAACCTCTATGTTGATCCGTTCCTTCCAAATAAAGATCAGCAAAGCCGTCCTCTGATCCATCATCTCTGTCTCTGAGTACAAATGCATGTGTTGACCCGCTATCGAACCAAACATCTAAAATATCAAAAACTTGATTGTAGTCATCAGGGTTTTCTAATCCCTCTAAAAACCTTTTTTTCGCATTATCTTCATACCAAGCGTCTGCGCCTTCTTTTTCAAAAGCCTCCACAATACGTTTATTGACGTTTTCATTCCGAAGTAAAAAATCGGCATCAGTAGGTTGTGCACCTTTTTTAGTAAAGCAAGTAAGAGGTACCCCCCAAGCACGCTGCCTTGACAAAACCCAGTCTGGCCGTCCCTCAATCATCGAATAAAGTCTGTTACGTCCACTTTTTGGCGTCCATTGAACAAGTTTATCGATGGACGCCAGAGCTCTTTGTCTAATTGTATCTCCATATTCATTAAATTTGTCATCTACCTTCTTATCGATAGCTGCGAACCATTGTGGAGTATTTCTAAAAATTATTGGTGCTTTTGAGCGCCAAGAATGTGGATAGCTGTGTGTCAACCGTCCTCTTGCAATAATATTACCAGCCTCGACAAGTTTATTAATAACTTCAGAGTTTGCTTTCCCCTCTTTGCCTTTTCGATCAAAAACTGTGAGCCCCGCGAAGAACGGGACATGTTCCAAAAATTCACTATCCTCACCCACGTTATGGGTCATTCTATCAAGCCAATTTCTCTTTAAAAAACAATCATAGTCGTCTGCTCCATGACTTGGTGCTGTATGCACAAAACCGGTTCCAGCATCATCGGTCACATGGTCACCGTCTATCATTGGCACATCATAAGCCCAAAATTTGTCTAAGTCAGATAGGGGGTGCTTACACACGCAGCCTTGAAGTTCAGCACTAGAAACTTTGTTCATTCTTGTATGTTTGAGAACCCGAGCCTTTTCTAATGTTTCCTCAGCTAAATTATCAGCCAAAATGTAGAGATCATCTTTCTCTGTCCAACTTTCTTCTAGGGTTTCATCAACACGGTATAGACCGTAAGAAATTTTTGGATTGAACGCGATCGCTCGATTTGAAGGAATAGTCCAAGGCGTAGTTGTCCAAATAACTACTCTAGCGTTTTGAATTTTTTCCAACGCACTTTTTATTTTAAAGGCGACCCAAATGGTATGTGACTTATGATCATGATATTCTATCTCAGCTTCAGCTAATGCGGTCTTTTCAACGGGCGACCACATAACAGGTTTCGACCCTTGATATAGTGTTCCAGACATCAGGAACTTCATAAACTCTTCCGCGATTACTCTTTCTGCATGGAAATCCATCGTAAGATACGGATTTTCCCACTTTCCCATAACGCCTAGCCTTTTAAACTCTTCCCGTTGCGTCTCAACCCAGCCTGCGGCAAATTTCCGGCATTCTTGTCTGAAATCTATAACAGGGACATCGTCTTTGTTTTTTCCTTTGGCTCTATATTGTTCTTCAATTTTCCACTCAATTGGCAACCCGTGACAGTCCCATCCAGGAATATATCTTGCATCTTTGCCCATCATTTGCTGGCTACGCACGACCATATCTTTGAGAATCTTATTGAGCGCATGGCCAATATGCAAATGGCCGTTCGCGTATGGAGGCCCGTCATGCAATATAAAAGAGGATCTACTCTTTTTTTCTCGTAAAGTATCGTAAACTCTAATATTTTCCCATTTTTCAAGCCACTCCGGTTCCCGTTTCGGTAACCCAGCTCTCATTGGAAACTCTGTTTTTGGCAGGTTCAATGTATCTTTGTAGTCTGGTATTTCAGCACACATTACGAATGTTCTCTAATTTTTTCAGTATTTTACGAATTGATTGACTTTGTAGGTAATTTGCCCCGGCCACTTTTAATCAATAAGCGCCGGGCGAATAATTGGGATGAATGAAGTCCTCGTTCTACACATGAAACACGTATAGCGAAATCAAACTTTCCCGTCCAGAGCAAAGCTTTAGCCATTAATATCTCATATTGAGTTCAAATATTTTTCAACAACTGACCTCACGTTGGACGAACCGCTATCAATTTCTGAATTCAAGATATTGCTGAGATCTTGAAGATTTACTCTTCTAAGTAGGTGTTTAACCGGTCCAATTGAGGCAGGCCTCATAGAGAGACTCGAAAACCCTATGGCACAGAGGCAAACCGCTTCCAGCGGCCGTCCTGCATCTTCTCCGCAGAAGGAGAGAGGTGTTTTATTCTTGGTGCAGCGGTCGATAACAAATTTTAGATATTCGAGATAGCTAGTGCTAAGAGTATCGTACTTTCGTCTAACCAGTTCGTTCTCCCTATCTGCAGCAAAAAAGAATTGCTTCAAATCGTTGCCTCCAACCGACAAGAAGTCCACTGCATTGAGAAATTTCTTTGGAGCATAGGCCAAAGATGGAGTTTCGAGCATTGCTCCTACCTTGA
>CEVX01025467.1_pt1 | contig 11272 bp, 9 predicted proteins | sample 356561 | NCBI WGS metagenome assembly CEVX01 (sample SAMEA2623886, study PRJEB7988) | marine metagenome | biome: marine biome (ENVO:00000447); feature: surface water layer (ENVO:00002042); material: "saline water (ENVO:00002010), including plankton (ENVO:xxxxxxxx)" | depth 5 m | reverse complement strand
CATACCATATTTGACCATATAGACGAATTCCTGCCAGTTGGTGCCATGTGCCTGGACTCCGACGTCAGTGCCAAATGCTATTTTGACACCTCTACTATGGGCTTTACCAAAAGTAGCTCCAATTTGAGGGCCAACAGTAGCAGCTTTAGGTCTGACAATTTCAGGAAAATAATTATCGATTTTAGATTTCTCTGCAACAAATTCGCCAGCCGAGATTGTAGGCACGTAGTAGGTACCTCTCTCAATCATAAGATCCATTACTTCCTCTGTCATAAAAGTACCATGTTCAACTGAATCAACTCCTGCTAAAACAGCTCTTTTCATCCCTTCAGGACCATGTGCATGTACTGCAACCCAAAAACCATAGTCTTTTGCAGCTTCTACAACTGCTTCAATTTCCTCTTCTGTAAATTGAGGGTTATCGCCAGATTTAGCTACACTAAGTACGCCACCAGTAACTGTAAGCTTTATACCATCAGCGCCATCTTTATATCTTTGTCTTACCGCAGTAAATGCCTCATAGGGACCATTAATTACACCATCTTCAGGTGTAGGGTACTCATATTCATCGGCGCTCATACCATTAGTTGGATCGGCATGACCACCAGTTGTAGCGATACTTTTACCAGCAGCAAAAATTCGTGGACCAACGACTTGTTGAGAATTTATAGTGTCTCTAAGACTTATAGCAACTAAACCACTATCACCGACTTGCCTTACAGTAGTAAAACCAGCATCAAGAGTTATTACGGCATGCTTTGCAGCTAATATAGCCACAGTTTCTCTTTCTACTTTAACTGGTCTTTCTGCTTTTGATTGGTATTCACCACCAAAATGAACATGCATATCCATAAGACCTGGCAGGACGGTATAAGACTTAAGATTTATATATTCATAACCAGCAGGATTCAAATATCCCTTCGAAATAGATTTAATCTTGCCATTCTCAACAATGATGGTTGAATTTGTCTTTGACTCATTTGATACTCCATCAATGTAAACTGAAGTATGAATCAAGGTTTCAGCGTTAAGCTGAAAAATAACTAATGTTAATAGTAATAAAAATCTCATCTTTTTCACTTAAGTTCATATAATTAAACCATGATAAGACATTTTAGTCAGTTATTAGCAATATCCTTATTTTTGATAACCTGCTCTTCCGAGGAGATCAATCAATCTGAAACAGAAGTAATTGGCGACTCTTATTTTTTTCAAAAGAAAATCTTTAATGTAAATCTTTACAGTTGTGTATCAAGAAATGATAGATTCAGTGCTAATCACTTAATTACTGCTGATCGTCTTAGTCAGATTAGATTATCTGAAATTGTCGAAGATAAAGAAGAAATTGAAGGATGCACTTTAGAATCATTTAGACTAAAAGAACTCACACCTAATTATTCATACCTACTAAATAGCTCTTTTTTCATAGAAAGTTCTTTATGCACATCACTTAAGGATGAGGATCTAGAAGCTAATATTGAACCTTATATATCTACTCTTAAGCGTGAGGAGATTGAGGTTTGGACTGGAATAACTGATATCAATGAAAATAATTTTTTATGGGTTAACGTATGGCAATCTGAAGAATCTAGAACAGAATTTATGAGTTATTGGCTAGACACAAGAAAATCTGGCATGTTAGCTAACGATTTAAGAGATATAGCCTATTGTGAGACACCAGACGTCTTAATGTTTCTTAAATAATATATAAGCTCTATAATATATGCCTCTGCGACTGTGGTGTTAATGGCTAGCACAAAAGCCTTCCAAGCTTTTGGTATGGGTTCGAATCCCATCAGTCGCTCCATTTTTAGAAATTGTTAAAATATAGGCATGAACAAAAACTTTAAATTGATTATTTTACTTATAACGATCTTTTTAATTAATGGATGTTCTGATTATAGTCCGCCAGAAGATGATGAGGGATCACAGATTATTTCTACAAATACAAGTTTAAGTGATCTTAAAGTAACAACAGATTTAGATATTTTTTATCCTAATTTTGATTCTGATATATATCACTATACTGCTGACTGTGTAAGTGATGGAACAGTATTAGTTGAAGCTGCAACGCTTGAACAATTAAGAATTTCGATAAATGGAGATGCTAAAAATGGATTAAGTCATGAGGCAACTTTTAATGATTTAGTCATAGAAAATGACATAGTCATCAATGTTACTAATGGTCCATATTCATCTGATTATGTGATTCATTGTATTGATAGTGATTTTCCTGAAATTACTGTTACACATAAGGATGAGCTGTTATTAGATGATGGTTTTTATATCATTTCTCCAAGATACACACTTGATGATCAGTCATTAACTTATTTATTAATCATTGATGAGAATGCTGTGCCAAGATTCCGAAAAAAAATTAATGGTATTGCTACAGATTTTAAGAGACATGGTAATGGCCAATACTCGTATGCACAAAGAACTATAAGAAATGATTTTGGTCATTGGGATAATGAGATAGTAATACTAAATGTAAGTTTTGAAGAAGTAGATAGGGTACAAACAATTGGGTTAAACCATACAGATAACCATGATTTTCTTATTTCAAATGAGGACACCTATATATTAATGTCATATAACTCTGCTTATAGAGATTTATCACCATATGGTCTTTCTAATAATGAACTTACTCGAGATTCTGTAATTCAAGAAATTAGCAAAGACGGCCAGATTTTAATGCAATGGGATTCTTTCGATCATGTAGATATTGAAGATTGTACACAACATAGATGGCCAGATGATTATGCACATATTAATGCCGTATCAATTTCTGAGGATGATAATTTAGTTTTATCCCTTAGGGGTTGTTCGCAAATTCTTAAAATTGATAGGTATAGCGCTGAAACAATTTGGCAATTAGGGGGTAGCAATCCTGATTTAATTATATTTAATGATTCTTATCAGGAAATATGCGGACAACATACGGCTTCTGAACTTAATGGATATTTATATATATTTGATAATGGAGGTCATTGTATTGGATCAAGAGAGTCTAGCTTAGGCCAAGTAAGCAGAGCACTTAAGTATGAGCTTAATTTTGATAATAACTATGCTATTTTTGTTGATGATTATTCATTAAATGATACTTATAGCGAATACACTCCATCTGGTGGATCGCTGTTTTTATCTCCTAATGGGAATTGGGTGATTAATTGGTCATTGAGATCTGGCCAATTTTCTACAATTGATGAATTAAGTGAAGATGGAACATTAGCAATGAGCATCAAATTAAAAAAAGGCGATTTGAATCCTAGAACTTATCGTGTGTACAAAGAAACTGATTTATTACTTCCTGTTAATATCGCTGGTAATATATTTTTTTATGGAGCTAAAAACTAATAGAAGAATCCGATGTTAAATTTTCAGAAACAGGATTCTATGCAAACTCTTCATGAAGGGCTACTAGAATTTTATTCAATAAATCCACACTTTAGAGAATTAGTTGAAAAAGATAGCCCGAACGCCAGAGTATTTAAGGAACACGACTATACACATGTACTCTTTGGATTAGGCACATCCATTGAAGAAGAATCTATATTAGATACATATGTAATTTGGGGCATGAAATTTAATTGGGGAAAGATTTTTGATTTCTACAAAGATCCAGAATACAAAGAAGTTATTGGTGATATTGTTACCAAGCACGGTGGCTACTGGGGCATATTAAAAATATATTCAGGCTTGATATGGGTAAAACTGAAAGTCTTTTCAAGATGCATGAAAATGACTAAGAGATGGGATTATCATGATGTTTCTAAGGAGCTTCTTAATACTCCTTTGCGAGATATAAGAAAAGAATACAATATTCAATTGATCCCTCTAAAAGATATACCTATTGGACGTTACGTTGCCGAATAAAAAAGGGCATATTTCTATGCCCTTTATCGAGTGAGGATGTCGATATTAATTTTGACTAAAAGAAATAGAAAAAGTTCAATCTTTTTCTACATGTATTGTTCTTGTTGGATAGGCAAAGTCTGAGCCATTGTTTTTAACTATGCGCATTATTTCCATAATTAGCTCTTCTCTAGCAACACAATAATCATGCCACTGAGTAGACTTTGTAAAACAATTAACAAGCACATCAATACTTGAGTCATTAAAATCTGTAACTCTTATTGTTGATTGGGCTTGATCTGAATCAACCAAATTTGTGTTTCTCTCTATAAAAGATTCAATATCTTTTCTAATTGCCATGATAGTTTCAGGGGTTGTCTCATAAAGAAGTCCAACATGAAATCTAATTCTTCTAAATGGCATCTCCGAAAAGTTAATAATCTCGGAATCACTTAATACAGAGTTAGGAACATAAATTGGGGCTTTATCAAATCTTCGTATAAGTGTAGATCTGAAATCAATTCTTTCTACTGAACCCTCGGCTACACCTTCAATATTGATCCAATCGCCTTGTTTGAATCTCTTTTCACCTATGATAAGCAATCCACCTATTAAATTTTTAAAGAAATTCTGTGCTCCTAGTGCTAGAGCTACAGAGAAAAGACCTAAACCTGCAATAATAGACGCTGCATCAACACCCCATAGTTCAAGTACACTAACTATTCCAAGCAAGTAAAAGACTATTTTTAATGTTCTGAATAACCAGGCCCTTAAAGTTGTAGATAAGAAGTCATATTTTTCACCAATAAAATCTCTAAGTGAGTCAGTGGTATCAGCAATGGACCAAAAAATAGCTATATAAAAATAACTTTTAATTAGAAGATCAGCATAGGTATTGTACGTATCTGTGAGTGGTAAAGCCTGAACCATGGCATATAAACCAATACCCAAAGGAATTAATGTAAGCGGCTTTTTAAGTGTTTTAATAAAAGTATCGTCATGTGCTGTTTCACTATTACTAGCGAAACTCATAAGAGCCTTAAATACTAATGTACGTGCAATTATGATAGCTACTGTTGTAAGTCCTGCAATAACAGCAAGATTTATAGCTAAATCTTCATTAAGTAGTTCAAAATTCATTTTTTACTTGATATTCCTATGGACATATAGTCATCCGATCGAGGATCACTTACACCTATTAATTTATCATTCTCAATCATTATAGATGATGTTATACCGTTACTGTAATCATAATTGGGTGGTCTTTGTTTTAAGGTAAAGCCAAGATCAATCAATTCATTTATTAACTCTTCATCAAAATCTTCATACATAAGTGTTTCTGGTTTCCATTGATGATGATATCTATAAAGATGTACAGATTCTTCAGCACTGAGATCAAATTCATAATAATTTAAGATTATTTGTAAAACAGCTGTAATTATTCGTGATCCACCTTGCGCACCTGTAACTAAAAGGGGCTGATCATCTTTAAAAACTATTGTTGGTGTCATGGAGCTTAGAGGTCTTTTCAAGGGTTCAATCTTATTTGCTTCATTGCCTAGTAATTCAAAATAATTTGGTTGATTAGGAGCTGCAGAGAAATCGTCCATCTCATTGTTTAATAACAACCCAGTGCCTTTAATAACCACCCCGGATCCATAAGCGGTATTGAGTGTTGTTGTAGTGCTGACAGCATTGCCATACTTGTCCACTACAGAATAGTGCGTGGTGTTTTCTTTAATCTTTAAGTTCTGCGGATCAAAGTGCTTTGCATCACTTGTTTTGGAATCATTAACTTTGAGTAGTAGTTCTTTAGCAGTATCTTCATCCAAAAATGCATTTATTGGCACAGGATAAAAATCTGGATCAGCTAAATGAATGGATCTTAGTGAATAAGCAATTTGCATAACCTCACTAATTTTTAAAATATTTTCCGCTGTATGCGGTTTGGTTTTATCTAATTCAATGTTTTCAATCATATTGAACATCAAAGCTAATAGAAGTCCACCAGAAGATGGTGGGGGCATAGTCACGACTTCTAAATCTTTATAAATGAACTTAATTGGGTCTCTAAATTTAGCTTTGTAGTTCTGCAGATCTTTTAAAGAAATTAATCCACCATTGTTCTTCATATCTAAATGAATCTTTTGAGCAACACTTCCCTTATAAAATCCTGCTGGACCAAATTTTGCCACCAACTTCAATGTCTTTGCTAAGTCTTCTTGTACTAACAACATACCTTCTTTTAGTGGTTCACCATTACGAAAAAATATTTTTTGACCGTCAGATGTCTTGCTTAACTTTCTTCTATTAGTTTCTTTGTCCAATGAGTTTGCAAGAGTGGTTGTAACTTCAAATCCATTTTCGGCTAAGTCAATTGCTGGCTCTAATAACATCTTCCAAGGCAGAGAGCCAAACTTTTGATGAGCTATATAAAGTCCATAAACAGTTCCTGGTACTCCAGAACTTAAATATGATTCTAATGCGAGCTCTCTATCTACTTCACCATCAACAATAAACATATCTGCTGTGGCTGCTTTTGGAGCCATTTCTCTATAATCAAGTGCATAGTTTGTATTAGTTTCTTCATCGTAAATTATCATGAAGCCACCACCGCCTATTGGGCTTGCTTGCGGTAATACAACTGATAGTGCAAAAGAAATAGCAATGGTAGAATCAATTGCATTACCACCTTTTGCCAATATTTCATTTCCAACTCTAGAAGCTAAAAAATGTCGAGTAACGACCATTGACTCATTAGATTCAACGGTTTTACCTTCCTCAATAGTTTCAGCATGTGCTAGTGTCAAAGGGCATAATAAAATTACCAAAAAAATTAATCTATTTACCATAAAAAACCTTTCTTTTTCGTCGTCTTTTGAGCCCAATCTTTTTCTAATAGCCCCTTAAATTGATATGCATTATTAGGGTTTACTATTTTTTTATTCTTTAAATCAATACCACTAAATTCTTTGTAATCATTCAAGCTTCGTTCAGAACCAAGTCCATAAGGCCCTTTAAGCTTTCCTTTAATGATCTCTTCAATGCGTATTTTACTTTTTCTTTGTAACTCTACCCATTTTATAGGTCTATTTTTATCTTCTTCTTCATTCCAATGCATAGGCCTACTAAATTGATCTGAATCATTAACATAACAATGAAACATTGGAATTTTAGGAATATGGAAGATATCAAATCCTCTAGTAAAGATTCTTAAAGCTAAACTTGTTTCTTCACCTTCAAAATATAAGTGTGGATCATATGGAATAGTCTCTACGAATTCTTTAGTTGAAAATAAGAAGCCCGCAGATAATAAAAAACCTTTGTATATTTGTTTAGATTCAGTTGGCATGCCTTTCTGCATAGAAAAATATCCATCCTTAAAAACTTTGTCTTGATCTAGCACCATGACATGTGTAGATGAATCTTCTTCTTGATTCTTTTTAAAGACTTTTTTTTCAAAATCAATCACTTCAAAGCCCCTTGGATAGGCAGAAATGACAGGTTTATCATGACTCTTTTTTATGGTATTAATGTAATTCAATAAATACTCATCCCAATCTTTTTCAAATAATGTATGCGAATCAACCTGCAAAAAATACTCTTCATCTTTCATTAAAGTTTGAGCTAGAGACCTAGCCCAACATGGTCCTCGAGCTGCTTCAGGATCAAGGTGAGTATAAGTAATTTGGCTTGATAATTTTGATTTAGAAAAGTCTAATTTAAAGTCGCACTGATCAACTATCCCAAATGTTAGATTATCTTTATATTTAGCTGATGAATATGCACTATGTATTGTTACTGGTAATAACTTATCCTGATATGATGCAATTGATATAAAAATTTTCATTAGTGTTTAGTTATGATTTCACTGTTTTGAATTTTATCAATATCATAGCCAACTTGCCCTGATATCTCTTTTACTAGATCTTTTGGGTCTCTTTCAAATACAACTAAAGGATCTATATCTAATATTAACCAGCTATTCTTTGAAACTTCATAATCTAGTTGACCTGCATCCCAACCACAATACCCCAAGGCTAATTTATATTGATCATTAAATTTACCTTGTCCAATTGACTTTAGTACATCAATGCTAGAAGTAAGATTTAACCCTTTTTCAACACAAAGAGATTCTTTTTCTTCCGCCTGATTATGGATTACAAATAATTTATTAATATCTACTGGACCGCCATTTAAAATATGTTTCTGATCTTTAGCAGTTTTTATATTTAATGACTTAAATATTTTTTCTTCGCTTATAGGAATAATTTTATTCATAACGACACCTAATGCTCCATTCTTATTATGTTCAAATATATAAACCAAAGCGTTATAGAAATAATCATTTTGATTTTTCTCTTGGAAAAAGAGGAATTTGTTCACAAAGAAATTTTCTTCTGACATAATCTTAGTTTAAGGTTTTCCATAAATTTTTAATATGCCCGAGACAAAGATAACAACAAAAACCAATCTAACGGCTGCTTTTGCTGAACTAAGAAAAAGTAACCCATTATTAGATCTAGAAACTCGTAAATTAGCCAATGATATTGAATACAAGGTTTTTAAAAGCGCTCCTAAAACTCTTAGAGATTTATTTGATGCGATACCGCTTTTACATGGAAACTTCCCAGTCCTTCTTGATGAAGGAATACAACTTAGTTATGAAGAAACAATAGCTAAGGCTAAAAATGTTGCTAATTACCTGACAGCACAAGGGATTAAACCTGGTGATAGAGTTGGCATATGTATGCAAAATTGTGCAGAGTGGATTATTGCTCATCTAGCTATTTCTGGTCATGGAGCTACTTCCGTTCCATTGAATTCATGGTGGCGAGAAGAAGAGCTTAAATATGGAATTGAACATAGTGAGGTAAAAATTATCTTTCTTGATAAAAAAAGATATGAATTCATTAAAGACTTACCCATTGAAAAAGTTATTGTTGACGATGATCAAGTAGATGGATGTACAAATTTTTCAGCAACAGTTGAAGGTAGTTGTGATTCATGGCCAGAGCTTAATGCTAATGATGAAGATGTAAACGTAATACTTTATACATCTGGAAGCACAGGAATGCCTAAAGGAGTTATGCTTTCACATTTAGCTGTAATAAATTCACTTTTTGGTTTTTATACTTTTGGTGAATTGAGAGGAATAATACATGAGGAAGAGCTTTTAGGCGTTGAAAATGCATCAATCCTTCTTAATGTGCCTTTGTTTCATGTAACTGGTTTAATTACTCAGTTTCTACTATCTATGCTGGGAAAAAGAAACATAATACTTATGCGTAAGTGGGATGCAACTGAAGCTCTCGAGTTAATTACTAAACATAAAGTAACTAACTTAAGCGGAGTTCCAGCTCAATCTTGGGACTTACTCAATCATCCAGAAGTTGATAATTATGATTTAAGTTCATTAACTGATATCTCCGCTGGGGGTGCTGCAAGGCCTGAAGAACAAGTTATAAATCTTGATAAGAAATTTAGCATTCCTCAGAGCTTCGCCTGGGGTATGACAGAAACAACTGCCATAGGAACTCTATTAAGAGGTAATGATTATTTAGAAAGACCAAACAGTGCTGGTTTATGTATACCTGATTTAACAGAGATAGCGATTATTGATGATGAGTGGAATTTTTTAGACGTAGGTCAGATTGGTGAGATGGTATTTAAATCACCGACAAACACTATTGGATATTTAAAGAATCCAGAAGAAACAAAGAGCACAATCAAAGATGGCTGGCTTAAGACAGGCGACCTTGGATATCTCGACAATGAAGGCTATATTTTCATAGTTGACAGAAAAAAAGCATTGATCATTAGAGGCGGCGAAAATATTTCATGCCTTGAAGTTGAGAATGCTTTAGATAAATATAATGGAATTGTTGAATCCTGCGTATGTGGAATATATGATGAGAAATTCGGAGAAATAGTGGGCGCCTATATATATACTGAAGATGAACTTGAGACAGATTCAATAAAAGAATTTCTCTCCAAATATTTAGCGAACTATAAAGTCCCTGAGATTTTTAAATTTATAGATAAACCCTTACCAAGAATTGCTTCTGAGAAACTCGATAGAGTCGGTATTAAGAAATTACTTACAGATAAATAATATGATTAATAGCAAAAAAAATTCTATTTATATAGTTGAAGATGAACCAGATATAAGAGAAACGCTTGCATACAATTTAACACAAGAAGGTTTTGTGGTTTCTGAATTTGCTGATGCTGAATCATGTCTTCATCAGCTTAATCAAAAAATGCCTGATTTAATTATTCTTGATCTTATGTTACCTGGCATGTCAGGTCTTGATCTATGCAAAATTGTTAGAAGCGATAGAGACTTAAATCAATTATCTATCATCATGCTCACAGCAAAAGGGGAGGAAGTTGATAGAATTGTCGGTTTTGAGCTCGGAGCTGATGATTATGTTACAAAACCTTTCAGTGTAAGAGAGCTAATACTGAGAGTTAAAGTAATTTTAAAGAAGCAAGGTGAAGTACTTGAAGATCATGATTCAATAACGTTTGGTCCAATTTCATTAAATCCAAATGCTCATGAGGTCTTAGTTAATGATGATGAAGTTATTCTAACCGCATTGGAATTTAAATTACTTAAGCACCTAATTCAGAGAAAGGGCAGAGTTCAAACTAGAGATCAACTTCTTGGAGACGTGTGGGGTTATAGCTCAGAAGTTACTACAAGGACTGTTGATACCCATATCAAGCGACTCAGAGAGAAGCTTGGACAAGTTGGTAACTTTATTCAAACCATAAGAGGTGTTGGATATAGGTTAAATAGCCAGAGTTAATGCGTTCATTTTTTTCCCGAATAAGAGTCTCTAGAATTTTTTTATTGTCAGTTACATTTCTAACATTCGTTATTTTCTTTATATCAACAATCTTTTCAACATTTATTTATAACAACACCAAACAACAATTAATTGAGTCTTTGTATATTCAAGCTAAGGCAATAGATAAATTAGTACCTGAACTTAATGCTCTACCATTAAGTAATTACGACGCCATTGCTAATAAATTAGATATCGAGGGTACCAACGAAGAAAAACTTAGGGTTACGATAATTGATAAAAATTGGACTGTAGTAGGAGACTCATTTATTCCAAGTGAGAAATTAAGCGATATTGAAATTCACTCACCAGAAACACGTGTAGAAATTAAAAATGCTTTACTCAATAGTTATGGAACAGCGACAAGAATAAGTGAAACTACAGGAGAAGAACTTATTTATGTGGCAATTTTAAGAGACCCAAATGACCAGACAAAAGGGCTGATTAGAGTAGCTTTACCATTTAATTATTACACCTCAATTTTTAATTTTTTTATCTATCCATTTATAATTTTATTAATTTTAGTCATAGCTTCATCTAGCTTCTTATCATTTAACGTACAA
>CEVX01124502.1_pt1 | contig 11280 bp, 12 predicted proteins | sample 356561 | NCBI WGS metagenome assembly CEVX01 (sample SAMEA2623886, study PRJEB7988) | marine metagenome | biome: marine biome (ENVO:00000447); feature: surface water layer (ENVO:00002042); material: "saline water (ENVO:00002010), including plankton (ENVO:xxxxxxxx)" | depth 5 m | reverse complement strand
TGCAAAAGGGAGTATTTCAAGTCCTGATGTTTCATTCTTTATAAATTCATTGTCATTAATTTCGATTGCATCAAAACCTGCAATATTCATTGGTAATAATTCGTCTCCGTGATGTTCATTTCTATATTGGTAGTCTGATGAATAAGCTAACTCAAAACCTTTTGTTACAGTGTTAATTCCTTCTGGACCATAAACTTTTAATGGTGAAGTTCGGCCTTGAATCCATGATGCAAGATGAGCATCTGGTAAATCTGCCATATGGTCTGAATGCATATGGGTAATGAATACACCTTTAACATTTGGCCACTGAACTTGATATTGTTGAAGATTATTAACGCTACCATTACCAACATCAAATATATATATATCATCACCAGCCTCAACGAGGATGCATGCTTCAGCTCTTCCCGGAGATGGCAGGGGTGATCTTGAGCCACAAACTACAACCTTAAGACTATCTTCTTCATCTAAAAAAGGCGTTGTGTTATTGGCTATGTTATTTAAACCAATATTCAAAACTTTATCTTGAAGAGAGGGGATATTTAATACGGCTATTGCAATGACGATTATTGTTATAACTAAAATTAGAAATATTTTCTTAATTTTTTTCATATTTATTTATCTAATGTTTCTATATTTAATTGTCCCTTTAAGCCAGCATCTCTATGAACATGTATTTTTTGATATCCTGGATCCATAGTCATATCCATCATAGCCTTTCTATTTGGGTACTTAGCAATAGCTACAGCATCCCATAAATCTTCAACTTCACCTAACATTAATCTACTTACCTTTCCAGAAAATATAAATTCACCACCATATTTTTTAACGAAATTTATTACTTCTGCTGCATAGAGACTATAAGCTTCTTCACCAGTAAGACTTGTATCACGACCATCTTTATATTCAGCAATTTTTTTATATTTAAGTAAATTTACCATTGAGATAGGACCAATTTCAGGATTCTCTAAAAATTCATTTATTTGGTCTTCGTTAGGCATTATTTTATTTTCAACTTTCATAATATATCAACCTCAGATATCTAATATTTTTTTGCATTGTTCATATAATGATTTGGTAATATTTGTTTTTTTCATACCCTGAAATTTTAATCTCTGAAAAAATCCAAATGATAATGATGCATCTAATAGCTCTTGATTATTAGTTTCAAGAGTTAATATTTCAGGAATGATTTGTTCAGATCTAATTCTTAATAGTTTCTGATATTCAGGATATCTTTTTTGTAAAATTTTATATTTTGGTAATTGAGTTATTGTTGCAATCATAATATTTTCATATTTATTATAAAAATATATTCTTTCTTCAATAATGTTTTTTAGCCTTTCTTTTATAGACAAATCTTTGTCTATTAATATATTTTCATTTAATAATTTTATATTTATGGTCTCATCTACTTTCATTATTAATGTTTCCATGTCAGCAAATTGTCTAAAAACAGTTCTTATTGCTATACCAGATTCTCTTGCAACCTCATCTGCTGTGGGATAAAAATTACCTTTATTAATTAAATTAATTATTGACTCTAAAATAATATTTTGACTTTTTTTGCTTCTAAGAACTCTTCCATCTACTTGTGACATTTTTATAGTATAACTATTGACATTTAGTATGACAATATATTGAATTTAAGAATATATAAGATTATTACAATAATATGACATTCTTTAATACAAAATTTAGATATACAATAATCTTATGAATAGAGTAATGAAACATACCGGATCAAAATATCCAATAATTCAAGCACCAATGGGATGGATTGCAAGAAGCCAACTTGCTTCAGCAGTTTGTAATGCTGGAGGAATGGGAATAATAGAGACATCTTCAGGTGAAATTGAAAACTGTAAGAAAGAAATAGAAATAATGGCTCAATTAACCAATAGTCCATTTGGGGTTAATCTACCGCTTTTATTTTTGAAAGACGATTCAATGGTTAAATTTTGTGTTGAGGCTGGAGTTAAATTTGTAACAACATCAGCTGGAGACCCTACCAAATACGTGGATGTATTAAAAAATGCGGGTATTACAGTTTATCATGCAGTGCCGAGCTTGGATGGTGCTTTAAAGGCAGCAAATGCTGGCGTTGATGGCTTGATTGTGGAGGGTACAGAAGGAGGGGGTTTTAAAAGTCCTGTTGAAGTAGGACTTTTAGTATTAATACAGTCCATAAAACAAAAAATTGATCTTCCAATTGTTGCAGCTGGTGGTATTGTTGATGGTGCCGGCATGGCAGCAGTCTTTGCTGCTGGGGCAGAGGGAATTCAAATGGGAACAAGATTTGTATCTAGTATGGAAAGTCCAGTTCATGATAATTTTAAAAATACGATTATAAATTCAGGCATTGATGATACATACATCCTAAACAAAAAAGCAAAACCAGTCATTAGAGCTCTTAAGACAAATTTAACAAAAGAGATAAATAAAAAAGGTGTAATGGATATGACTGCTCTTATGAATATAAAAAAATTATACTTTGATGGTGATATGGAGGCAGCTCCAGCTCTTTCAGGCCAGTCAACTGGATTAATTAATAAAATAAAATCTGTAGAACAGATAATTAATGAAGTCATAAAAGAATTTAATACTACATGTGAACGATTAAGTAATTTAAAGTTTTAGATATGCCAGTAAATAAAGAAATAGATATTAGAAATAAAGATATTCAAATTTATATAAATGGATCTTTCTATAAAAGAGAAGATGCAAAAATTTCTGTGTTTGATAGTGGGTTTTTGTTAGGTGATGGAATATGGGAGGGGATAAGACTTATTAATAACTCATGGTTATTTCTTGACGAACATTTGGATAGATTATTCGAAGGCTGTAAAGCTATAGATATTAATATAACACTTTCAAGAGATGATATTAAAAAAGCAATATTAGACACACAGCGTATAAATAATATGACAAATTCTGCACATGCAAGATTGATGATAACAAGGGGTAATAAAATAAAACCATTTCAACAACCTTCACTTTCAAAAGGAATTAATTTTGTAATAATCATGGAGCATTCAGATTCTAATTCTATTATTGATGGCATTAATTTGATAACAGTGCCTCAAGTTAGGGGGCAGCCAATGTCACAAGACCCTAAACTGAATAGTCATTCGAAATTGAATTGTATTATTGCTTGTATACAAGCAAATAAGGCAGGTGGTGACGAAGCCCTTATGTTAGATCCTCACGGATTTGTGAATACTACAAATTCATGCAATTTTTTTATTGTAAAAAATGGGCAAGTTTGGACCAGTACTGGAGATTATTGCATGAATGGTATAACTAGACTAAAAATTATTGAGTTATGCAAAGAAAATAATATCCCTGTATTTGAAAAAAACTTTTCGCTAGTAGATGTATATTCTTCAGATGAATCATTTATTACAGGAACTTTAGGATCATTGACTCAGGTTCTTACCATAGATGATAGAAACATTGGTAATTCTAAAAAAGGTTGGCCTATAACTGATATTTTAAGAGCATCTTATAAAAAATTAATTAATGATTAAAAATCAAATTATTGCAATGTGGTCTGGTCCACGCAATCTCTCTACGGCGCTAATGCGGAGTTTTGGAAATAGGAAAGATGTGACATCAGTATTAGATGAACCTTTCTATGCATCATACCTTGTATTAACAAATAAAAATCATCCAATGAAAAATGAGGTAATTGCTAGTCAATTAAATGAAATTAATGATGTTAAAAGCTTATGTCAAAAAAAGAATAAAGGACTAACTTATCAAAAACATATGACACAACATATTCTTGATAAAGATTATTCTTGGATAAATAAATTAACTAATTGTTTTTTAATACGAAATCCTGAAATGGTAGTAAAAAGTTTTATGAAATCATGGGATTCTGGAGATTATGAAGATATAGGATTTAAACAACAATTTCATATATATGATTATGTTAAGAATAATTTGAATTCAACTCCGCCAATAATTGATGCATCAAAGTTAAGAGCTGAGCCTGAAAGGGTATTATCAGAATTTTGTAAAATTTGTGAAATAGATTGGGATAACGATATGTTAAATTGGACTTCTGGAATTAAAAACTATGATGGAGTTTGGGCAAAACACTGGTATCCATCTGTAATGAATTCAACCAATTTTCAACCTGAAACATATAAAAAAATAACACTTACAGATAATGAAAAAAGTATTGTTGATAAGGCAATGCCTATTTATGAGGAACTTTACAAACACTCTATCTAATTGTCAGATTTAGATTCTAGTTCCTTTCGCATTATTAACTTTTTTAGACTTATTTTATCTTTTAAAGTCATTATGTATGCAGCTACAGCTAATATTAAAATTCCAGTTGCTTCATAGATAATATTAATAGCATTAAGATCTTTGCTCTGAAGAATAATCATTCTTGTGAGAGCAGTCATTGCAATAATTAATGGTAAAGTTACGGGTATTCTATTATTAGCATAAAAAGAAGCGACCATTCCAAGAACCTCTGCGTAGATAAATAAAAGAAATAAATCACTTAGAGTAACGATTTCTACATTAATCATTCTTGCTATCTCAATTCCAGACGCATAAATGGTAGCAAGAGCAATAGTCATTAAGATAATTCTTTCAGATAACCAAATAAATTTTTGTACAATATTTAATTCATTCATAATTTAACTCATAATCCCTAAACCAATAATACCAAATTAAGATTTAGGTGGTAATAAAAAAAGCTGAGAAGTTTTATTCATATAGTCTTTATAATCAGATCTGTTTTTAAGACTTCTTTCATCCATCATTGGGCATGAAATAAAAACAAATAATGCTAACATTGCAGTTGGACAAAATAGTGTCCATATTGGAAGAATTCCTGTTGAAAGACCCATAAAATAAATTCCATACCAGAACAGGACCTCACCAAGATAATTTGGATGACGTGAATATCTCCATAATCTAAATCGCATTGTCTTACCATTATTATCTGGATTATTTCTAAATTTTCTCATTTGCTCATCTGCAACAGTTTCTAAAATTACAGCAAGCAATGTAAATAAAGAAGCAAAATATAGCAAAGGTATAGATATTGATGAAGATAAGCTATGAACAAAGTATACAAGTGGGAATAATCCAAGATTAACAATAAGTGTTGGTATTAAATGTATTCCAAAAAAATTAGTTAATTCTGCTTGAAATTTATTTGTATTTTTTAAATCAACATATCTGAAATCCTCATGTGTAAATCCCTGCCAACTAACAAGCCAATTTCTTGTTAGCCTTATTGCCCAGATGCAGATTGGTATTAAAACTAAAAGTTTTATTTCTAGTGTAGCCATTTCCATACTTAAAAATAAAACAATTGGGACAGGAGCTACTGACCAGAATGGATCATATAGGCTAGAATTTTTAAGAATTACACTGAAGATATATATCATTATTGTTGCTAGAACATGCCAAGTTAAAATTAATATCCAAATATGTACGTTTCCCATTTGGGTTTGTACTGTTAATTCTGAGTTTTTTATTAAAAAATAAGAAAACCAAAATGCAAATACGTATATTGCTATACAGAGTGTTTGACTTAGAATTTTGTTTTGAATCATAAAATAATAAGATAAGTAAAATATTCAGATTAAATAATAATATAAATTTCATAGAAGTATAAAAAACATAGTGAAATATATGTAAATAATTTATATATATCTATCTCATTAATAAATTAACTGTATGATAATCTGAGATAAAAAAAAGGAGAGACTAATGAATACAAAAATAATATATATGGTTCTTGCATTGGCTGTATTGGTTGGATGTCAAAATTCAGCGTCTAATAATGAGTCTGTAAAAGTTGTTAAGGCAGCTTATGAAACTTTTGCTGCGGGTGATATAGAAGGCTGGAAAGCTCTTCATTCTGAAGACCTTACTTTTACAGTATTTGGCGATATTGCTACTTCAGGAGTCCACAAAGGTCCAGATGCGGTTATACAAGACGTTTTTAATGTTATTCCATCTGTATGGCCAAACTTCAATATCGAACATCTACATTTTTTTACTGATGGGGATATGGTGTTTGTTCATTCTGCCATGACTGCTGATGGGCTAGATACTGAAACATTACATATGTTCAAGGTTGTCAATGGAAAAATTAAAATGTTTAAAGCATTTGATGATACTCATTCAATGGCAATTGCATCAGTTAAATAGGGAGAAATATTATGAAAAATAAGTTTATATACACAATTGGATTTTTATTAATTACATTAAGTTTTAATATCAAATCTGATAATCATAAAGAAAACGAGAGTTCATTTCCTGGGCAGGTTTCAACAGAAATATTTAAGTTAGGAAATGGTATGGATATGCATGTTGAAAGAAGAAAAACATGCAATCAGGGTACTGTTGCTAAACATTTTCATCCAGCAGCAGGAACATTGGTATATGTTTTAGATGGAAAATCTCAATCTAAGTCATCTGGTGAATGGAAAACCTATAGTAATGGTGATTATTGGTTTGAAAGATCTGATTGGGTGCATGGAGGAGAGGCTGATGCTCCTGACCTAGGAGATGCATGTTCAGACATTTTGGTTATTAGAGTTTCTGAAAGCGGAAAAGATCACACAGTATTTATTAAATAAGCATATTTAAAAAACCCATCTTAGGATGGGTTTTTTTTAAAAGATATTTGATTTTAGTGGATTATTAAATCATTATTAAAGTATCTATTATGAGTAAAATTAAACCACAAATTACAGAAGTTATCCTAAGAGATGGTCAACAATCACTCATAGCAACAAGGATGACAATAGATGACATGATTCCAGTTTTATCAAAAATGGATAAAGTAGGTTATTCATCAGTTGAGGTGTGGGGCGGTGCAACATATGATTGCTGTTTACGATTTTTAGATGAGGATCCGTGGGATAGATTAAAAGTATTCAAAAAGTATTTTAAAAATACACAACTTCAAATGCTCTTGCGTGGTAAAAATCTTGTAGGTTATAAAGAATATGACGATGAAGTTATATCTTTATTTATAAAAAATGCAGCAAAAAATGGCATAAATATATTTAGAATATTTGATGCGTTAAATGATATTAATAATATTAAATCTTCAATAGAGTTCGTCAATAGAGAGGGTGAGAATTCACAAGGCACCATATGTTACACGACAAGTCCTGTTCATAATGAAAAATATTGGATAAAACTCGCTAAAACTATTGAAGATATTGGCGCAACTTCACTAGCTATTAAAGATATGGCAGGTCTGTTGAGACCAAAAGTTTGTTTTGAATTAGTTAAAAAACTTAAGAAAAACTTAAATATTCCGATACACCTTCATACACATTCAACAACAGGCCTAGCAGATGCGACAAATTTTAAGGCCTATGAAGCAGGAGTTGATAACTTAGATACATCGATATCATCTTTTAGTAATTTGTATGCACACACTGCAACTGAAAGCCTAATATCAATGATTTATGAGAATGAAAATAATCCATTTGATTTAAATCTTTTATCTAACATATCTGAATATTTTCAATCTGTAAGAGAAAAATATAAAAAATTTGAAGGATCATTGCTTGGTGCAGATATCAATATGTTAATAAATCAAGTACCTGGAGGAATGTTAAGTATTTTAGAAAAACAACTAGAAGACTTAAAAAAGAAAGATAAGTTAAAAGAACTAATAAAGGAAATACCCAAAATTCGTCAAGATGTTGGCTATGTTCCATTAGTAACTCCATCATCACAAATTGTTGGCGCACAAGCTTTAATGAATGTTCTTGATGGAAAAAGGTACCAGACTTTAAATAAGGAATTTGTAGACTTAGTATTGGGCAAATACGGAAAAATACCGGGTGATGTATCAACCAAATTACAAAAGAAAATTGATAAATATAATTATGATGAAGATAAAACTTTTATTACTATTAAAGATCATAGATCTAGCTTTTCAAAATTTTGTAAAGAGAACAATCTAAAAGACTTATCAAAGAGTGATACAGATTTATTAAATTTTATTTTATTCAACAAAGAGTCTAAAGAGTTTTATCTATCAAAAAATAAAAATACAATGAATGATATTATTGGTCTTCAAGAAGGTTTTGGCCTTTACATTGAATAAAAAATAAAAGACAACTGAATCAAATATATTAGATATAATTAGTAGTATGAAACATTTATTTATTTTATTTTTTACAACAACATTAATTTCATCAAACCTTCATAGCTCTAATGAAAATATTGAAAATTGCAGTACAAATAATGTTCCATCTGAGGAAAGAAGTTTTTCAAATAATTTTTCAGGTGTTTTTCATGGTGTAAGCCTTGAATATACTGCAAGTCTTAAAGAAAAAATTCTTTATGAAAAAGATAATTCAAGCGAACCAATGGCATCGTTTTTTTATACTGAGTATATAGTTGAATCAGATAAGAATAGGCCAGTGATATTTAGTTTTAATGGAGGTCCAGGCTCTGCATCATTATGGCTTCATATGGGTGTTTTAGGCCCAAAAGTTATAAAGGTACCAAGTGATGCATCAGATGATGGTTCAGCGCCTTATAAAATAGTTGATAATAAATTATCTCCACTTAGTGATGCAGATCTTGTTTTTATTGATCCAATAGGTACTGGTTATAGCAGGGCAATTGGATGTCATGATTCAGAAGAATTCTGGGGAGTAAGTGAAGATCCTAAAATCATTGCTGAGTTTATAAGAAGATGGATTAATGATAATAAACGTTGGAATTCGCCAAGATATATTCTTGGAGAAAGTTATGGTGGTATTAGAGGCCCATTATTAGTATCAGAATTAAGATCAGGGTCTATAACCCCAATTGAAGTAAATGGTTTATTAATGGTTGCACCAGCATCTGATTATCAATATTTAGTTTTTCATCCTGGTAACAATAGCCCGCATTATGGATTCTTGCCTTCATATGCAGCAACAGCTTATTACCATGGAAAAATTGAAACCGATAAATCACTTCAAGACTTTTATGAAGATTCAAAAAAATTTAGTTTAGAGGTTTATGGACCAGCTTTATTAAAAGGAACAAGAATATCGGATGATGAAAAGGACACTGTTATGAAACAGTATTCTGAATTTACAGGTTTAAGCCTAAGATTTGTAGAAGATTTTGATATGAGGGTTGATCCCTCAAGTTTTAGAAAAGAGTTATTAAGAGATGAGGGTTATTCAGTAGGCAGATTAGATTCAAGATATAAAAATTCTGATTATATGGCAGGCGGTCAATATCCTGATACTGACGTATCAAGTGAAGGCTTTATGTCAGCTTATGTTACAGCTATTCACACCTGGTTTAGTGAAATAGGTGTTGAAATGAAAATGTTATACCAAAGTGGTGACTATGATGTTTATTCAAGTTGGAAACATCCTCAAGAATGGAAAGGTAATGACTTTGGGTATGTAAATACTGTTCCAGATATTGCTAGAGCTCAAAGATATAATAAAGATTTTAAAGTTTATGTTTCATGTGGGCTCTATGATTTAGCAACTCCTTGCTTTACGGCTGAAAACTTTATGTATGACAATACGGTTGATATGAATAGGGTAGTTTTTTCAGAGTTTGAAGCAGGGCATATGATGTATAACCATCAACCCTCATTTGATAGATTCTTAAAAGAGGTAACTGATTTTATTACAAATGATTAAAGGATAAATTTATTCACATCTTTTTTTAATAAGATCAAGCAATTCTTTATCATAGGTCCACTCAAGTAATTTTCCTTGGTCATAGCAGGAATATTTATCAATAAATGAATTGGTTGTTATATTATTATCACTAATGGGAAATCTAACCCATATCTCTTTTATTTGTTCATCAGCATCACTCTTGCGCCGTGTGTTCTCCATAATATACCAACCGCTAACTTCTCCGTCTGAGCATCTAAAATATGGATCTTGGCAATCATAGTAATTTATATACTTATTTCCTCTTTTCATAAAAGTTTTTCCTTGGTTATTTGTCTCTTTAAAGGCGTAACGATCAGTCAAGATTGAATTTTTAATGTTTTTATGTATTGTCGAATTATTCCAGTATCTACCATTAACATATACATTAAAAGATGATCCTGGTTTAATTGAAGAATGTAGTGGTTTATAAGTATCATCAATATCATACAGGTAGATGGTTGTAGCCATACCGGAGTAAATATCCCCTACTTGGTATTCCAATGCTCCAGATAACTCATGAGCTAAGCCATGCATTTCACCATTTAAAATAGAGTATCTTGCTGATTCAACTCCATCACTGTGGAATGATAGATACTCACCATCTATTAGTTTAGATTTATTATTATATTTTCTTTCCCATCTAATATTGCCATTTGGATGATATGCAAATGCTTTTCCAACTCTTTTACTCTTTTTATATGTACCTTTTTCTCTTAGCTGACCATTTTCATAAAATTTCTTATAATCTCCGTTAACTGGCTCATAAGATTCTAATTCACCATTTTCAAAGTATTGTCTATCAAATTTACTATTACCTTCTGAAGACATCTGACCATTTTCGTAGTAGGCTTCGTATGTTTCACTATCTGTCTGTTTAAATTCTACCACTCCATTTTCGTAAACTCTTAGTTCTTTATCTAACTTAATTCCATCTGAATAAAACTTTCTTACTCTCAGTGTACCGTTTTCCCAATACTCTTCGTAACCACCATCTACTGAAGTATTACGTATAGTATAACGTCGATAGGTATTTCGATTTTGATAACAGAATTCATAGTAACCATCAGGATTCAATAACGGATCTCTAATAAATGTCATAGTGTTACTTTCGTAATATTCAAGATCTTCAAAATAATCTAGTGCTCTATTAGGACTTTGTTGAACGCAGTTATTAATAGACTGTGTAACTTTATCAAAATTTCTAGTCGAATTTATGTCCGAGGAGCTGCCACACCCGAAGAAAAAAATAAATATTATTAAATGTATGAAAAAAGTCTTTGAATTTATATTAAGCATTAAAAAATTATACATTAGCCCTTAAAGTTATTATATTAAATTTACATCACAGATTAAGAAACAGTGGATTGAAAAACTTAAAAAAGAATACTCAAAGTAATCGCTCTAACTTTGTCTGTAAATTTGCTCTTTATCAAAATTAAGGATTAATTCTTGATTTTGTTCCTAATCCAGGACCATAGACAATAGCATTTAACCATAATCTATTAGTTCCAAGTGTTGCACCTCTAAAATTAGGCTCGCCTGAAAATAATATAACTTGCCCATCACCAATTCTTTCTCTTGTTAAGTATGCAGAGTT
>CEVX01031834.1_pt1 | contig 11282 bp, 10 predicted proteins | sample 356561 | NCBI WGS metagenome assembly CEVX01 (sample SAMEA2623886, study PRJEB7988) | marine metagenome | biome: marine biome (ENVO:00000447); feature: surface water layer (ENVO:00002042); material: "saline water (ENVO:00002010), including plankton (ENVO:xxxxxxxx)" | depth 5 m | reverse complement strand
ACACGTCACACGGTTTTCGGAACAAGCGAAACCGCAGCATGGGACATAGCTCTACGGCCTGTGTGCTCATCAGGCTGCTCCAAACATCGCCTCCTCGTCACGCGTTTCGCCCACCGTGACAGCAACGACGCGCGACACGCTTTTCGTTTGGTTAGGGCGATGCACTGGCGGCCGGCGCGAGGATGTACGCACGGTAGAGTAAAGTCTCGGCGTTGCTCGGCGGCGGCGCTGTAGAAGTGTGAAGAGGTCAAAATCCGCTTAGTAGATTTAGCTACAGCTGCGCGCCCGCTGCAGCTGCATGCGTCCAGCAAGGCGGCTACAACGGTCCAGGTGATTTGGCCGTAGCGCCGCCAGCAAGACGTCCGTGCCTATAATACCCTTCTTTTTAAAATTCAAGTTCAATTGCTCTTTTTTTACTAGTAATTGGACTCGGACCTTTACTAGTAGAAAGAAATTACTAGCATTTGCCAAGTTGTATGGGCGGGATCGCTCCACGGGCAACGTTCATCATCATCAGGTCGCGTGCCAATGTAAATTTAAGGGCCTTGGAGCAGCGGTGGCGGCATCTGTGATTAAGACACTGCACCCTGGTCTGTGAGGCCGCGGCCGACGCTGCTAGTTGCACTCCCCCCAAAAGGCTGTCCAGACGTTTTTTACAAGTTTACTGTGTCCTCTATTCCTCCTCGACCCTTGATAATATCCACATATGGTACGAATAACCTTGTGGTCCTGTTAAGCGATTTAGGCCCAACACACCGAGCACCTATGCATTTAGCACGCCAAGACTTACCGGGACTCTCGCCCATTGTACGCTGCATAGTAGCTCACTCTAGCTTGACCTTACCATTTTGATAACATCACCACATTACAGAATCTCGCCACTAGTCATCGCACCAGATGAAGTCTGTGGGCTTGAGCCTGAAAAACGAGGTCCCTTGTCATTTTTCGCGATGGATGGATTGAAACCGGTATATCCGGGCAAATTGTGTTGATGGTAGAAGAGCTGATTTGAAGCTTTTGTCCGAGCCATTTCGCCATCAGCATGGTCAGCCGCTGTGTGGTTTCGAGATGAACACGGAATATGGCCACTGTAGCCTGGGACATGATACGTTGTCTTTGCGCTTCCATCGCAGAGGTCCATGGTAGTTGATGCCATACCTGTTTTGGCCACAAAAGGGCGACCAGAAGGACACTCCCCCACCATTCCCATGTCCATCTGGTAGCTGGATTTTGTTTGGTCTTCAACTACAAGGTCACAGGCTACGCTTGATGACCATTTCGGCTGATGAAATGCAGGACAAGCAGCGTGGTCTGAACTACTTCTTCCGTACGAATGCCGGCTCATCGTCATTCCCGCGCACGGCCTAGTTGCAGGCTTGTTTGAAAATGCAGCGCTTATACCAAGTGGGTCGGGCACGTGATAGTCTGACAGTGTCAGTCCTTGTGACATCATTACTGAAATTGTCTTATCGCGCATCCCTAGCAAACAAGCGCTTGGTGTGGGATAGTTCCCAGGGTTGAGATACTTGGATCTATTTGATTCGATCGTCTCTCCCGGTTTGAGCATGGGAGGAGGTCGCAAACTGAAGCCTCGAAAGCCCTGATATCCAGTGGTACCGTTTGCCATCATCAAGACGACGTTAGGCGCGGATACCTAGGATATGGATATGGATATGATGCTACCGCGATACGGCCTACGAGGTTTTAGCTCCAGTGAAATGCTCATCAAGTGGGACTGCCTATTCTGCAATGGAAATACACGTCTGATGTGATCTCTTGGTTCGATTTGCGAATGACGCAGGAGCCAAACTTGACTCGGACTCGGACTCCGAGTCCGCGTCGGAGTCCCGGGCCGGCGGGAACTCAGAAGTTGAACTTGAAGGGGTCACGGTACGCCGCTCAGGCTTGGATCTAAGGCTTGAAGTTTGCCGCGGGCCAGTGGGAGTGCACTGGCAGCTGAGCCTCAGCCGCTGAGCGGCTGCCGCCAGTGACTCGGAGACGGTCCGCCGGAGAGCTACCATGACCCTTCAAGTTAACACTCTGTACCGTTAGCGCTAGGACCGGGTTAACGTCAGACCGGCACGCGCCCCGACCACGTGCCCTAAGTCCACTATCCGCGCGGCCCGCGGTTCCGGGATACGCGCCCCCGCCTCCACGCCCCCCTGAGAACCGCGCGCGCACAATTGATAATGGGTTAACTGCCATTTTTCGAGAGAGCGAATCAGATGATGACTTTTGCAGAACTCCCCGATGTTTTCTTATAAAAAACCTTGGGGAGTTCTGCACACTGGGTCGCAGGGATACGGTCCCAGTAAAGATAACGGTGTTCATGTCCCCCTGGGATACACGGTGCGCGCGGGCGGCGGTCGGTGGTGTCACGGTGCGCGCGGGCGGCGGTTAGTGGTGAACTATCGCCAAAATTATCGCCAAAGCTATTTTCGAGGAAGCGAATGAGATGCAGACTTTTGCATAACCCTCCGACTTTTTCTTATAGAATACCTTGGGGACCTCTGCTAGTAGGATTCGCCTCCTCATGCAGTAAGATTCTAATTTGGTCATCGCTCGCGCGCAAAAGTTCTCGGCGTCCGTGCGCAGCCGCCCGGCCGTCTCATAAAGGAAGTGCACAAGGCGACCTTCATGCATTGACCCCCGCCTCCCATTCCTGCCCTTTGGTCTCCTTTCCGAGACGCCCTCCAAACTCCGGCTGGCCCTTCTATCTTCCGAGAAACCCGGACTGCCTCCGATGTAGTGACGATGGTCGAGGAGAAGAGACCCACGCGGGCGGGCACGCTACGTGCTCTTCATAGTAAGCATATCCCCGCCCGGCCCTCAGGTACCTATGGCGAGGGGCGGATGCGTAGGTGCGGCCGGACCGGGTACCCGATGGGCTGCAAGATAGGTCGCCTGAAGCGGCACGAAACGTTACTGCCATGGCCTTGCAGTTCTAAAGTGCAATTTATGTGGGAAAACGCGTAAATTACGCGTAAAGCACCGCTACAGGAGATCCCACGTGTGAAAAACGGTGTAAAAAAGGAGGTATGCAAAAGTCAGGGCTCTTCCGGAAGCCGGCGCAGGTGTCAGCTAGCTGCCCTTTAAGACACCGTGACTAGCTCGCGATCAGCTGCCCGAAACGTTGTCAGAGCCGAGCCGAGCAAGGCCTTGTTTAGGCGATCTTCCTGCGTGTGTGCGGTCTTTATAAATAAAAGCACGGCGCATAAAATACGCGCAAAAAGCGTAAATTGCAAACTAGGCCTTAATGGGATTCGGCGAAATTATCTAAATTTCCCTTGGAGTCCGTGTCTCCGGCGCCCAGGGACCGAAGTGGCTTTCCCTCGCTCCGATGCCGCATTTCCACATGCACGTCGCGGCGTAATTACCATCTTAGTGTCCGCCTAATTTGATGGCAGCCCACTTTGCATGGCACCCGACAACACCATAAGGAACACCCACGCCACCGTCGTAGTCACGGCTAATCAAAGAAAACTAACTAAATTGGTGCGTAGTCACGGTTCAAGGAAGAGTCTCGGGAGTGCAATGGCCAGTTTAGTGCACAATCTCTGGCCTCCAGAACCGACCCTCTCAGCGGATGGGCACACATCCCTGCGGCTAGAGTATACCGAAGCATAATTGCTGCCAACAACTCCACCGAGACTGGGTGGGTTGGGTCTCTAATGGACTCTATATACCTTTCTGTATTTGATTCTGAGTCCATCTAATTTGGAGGACCAGCAGAGGATTCAGCAATTCACATGAGCAGTTCATTTGCAGGGTGAAGTGACTGCGAGGCCCGTGATTTCCAGTAGCAGTTCGCCTGGATCAAGGAGGGGGCGACAGAATAATGAATAATTTTATCCGGGTACACTGGAGTAGACAAGAGAGGTGCTCTGGTGTTCTGGATACATCGAGGTCCCCTAGCCCGCAAAAGGGTGGATTGGGGATAGCCCAGGGTCAGTAACAGGGGTAGCTGATCCGGGTCCTTGTTTACGATGGGGCACATGGTAAAAGGAATTTATGTGCCTGAGAGTCATTGTGGGTGTCTTAAAGGAAGTTTGTGCGCAAGCCTCGGCTAGATGTGGGCTGTGCTGTATCCCCACGTCTGTATTTGTCTCTAGTCGGAAGCGTTCACCTTGAAGCATATCCTCGTACGCCTGTTGTGTCTGCTCAAGTTTAAGCTCCATTTTTGAGATATCTTCTGATCTTGTCTTCAAAGCAACGGTTAAAACTTGCTTTTCACGTGTCAATGAAGCAATTCCAGCTTGAGCGAGATTCAATTGCATCTCTGCGCGCTCCCTGGCTTTCCGTGAACTAACCTCGATTTCAGCCTTCTCTGTGAACTCGTTTTCTAAAAGCCGATATCTGTCTTCAAGTTCGCTATGCTGTCGCTTCAGTTCGTCTGCTGCAAACATTAAACTTTTCATGTTAGTTACTTCCTCTTGAAGCTCTATTATGAAATTTTGCTGTGATGCACTGCGCTGCTTCAATCGCTGCAGTTCCTCCTCACGTCCTCCCTTTCTACTAGATTCTTTCTCCCGTAATTCCTTGATGGTTTGCTCCAACATGCCAATTCTGGTCAACGTTTCACTGTATGAAAAGTTTTCGGGAAGCGAGTTCGCCAATTCGCGCAATGTTGACAGCTCCGTTAAAAATTGTTCCAGTTTTGATGAGAGATCTCCTGTGAGTGATACTAGACGACTGGCTACTCTTTCGCTGCCTTCGAGCTCCAATGCACTTGTACTAGGAATATCAGGGCCTCTTTCTGAGTCCAAGAGCCGATATAGCACTCCTGATATCTGCGACACGGCTGAAACGAGCGCTTTTTGCAATTCAGGGTTCTCGTTATTTGACGACATGGCTCTTTCGCACCCAGGACCGGCCATCAGAACTGATGGTGAAAGTTGCACTTCGTGTGAAGTATGGGGCCTCTTTCTGGCTTGCACGTCAATTTGTCCAAGTTGCAGCACCATGCCATCGATTTTTTTTAAACGGTTTGTTAATTGTAGGACCTCGGTGAGCGCACCAGCGTACTTGTGCGAAAAATCATGGCCAGAATCAAGCTCAACACACATTACTCTGCTCAGGTGCGCTTGAGCAATTGCGGTAAAATATCTTGTATCTTTATCTTCTGAAACAAGTTCACTTAATTCGGCTTGTGCTGCCGCGAGACCTTCCAAGGTTTCCTTATTTTCTGCCTGTAGTTGGGCTTGATGAGCCATGGTTGACTTGTCTGCGTTTAAGAGCAGGGAATCTTTATTTTGCAGTAGTCTTGGGTTCAAGTTTGAGTTCGAATTTATCTCCTCAGGTACGGCCTTTGCGCTCTCGTTTGCGCCAGTTAAGCTAGCTTCAGATTTTGTCTGGTATTGATCTAGTTGTGTGGTTAAATGGCAAATCTCTGATTCTAGCTGTTTCATCGTGGTCATGAGTTCAGTAACCTTGCTTTTGACAATTTCTAGGCCATCTGGCACACCGCTTTTTTTTTTTAAGATTTCACTCACATCAAGGCCCATCAGCACCAATATTTCGTTAATTTTGGTGCTGCAGCCTAGCATATCATCTAAAGTTTGACCGCGATGCTGTCCCTCGATCCGCAATTCACTGAGCTCAGCTTCAATGGTAGCACGTTTCTCCTGCTCTAGCTTGAGCTTTGCATCAGTTTTGCTCAACTTTTCTTGGAGTAGCAGTAGTCCGTCTTTTAAGTGCTGCACCTCAAGTTGATGTTTGGAACGCAACTTTTCTTCAATCTCACTTCGCGCCTTCAGTGCATTGTTGTGGGTCAACTCGGACTGGCAATTTATCGCTTTTGCATTCTCCAATTCATAATTAAATGACTCTACTTGGGAGTGAGCAGCTTCAAGCTGCCGCTGGAGCTCCTCGTGCTCTGATTCCTCACGTTGCATTGCTTCCGTGTATTCAACTTGAAGGTCACTTAGCTTTTGTCTTAGTTCTACCTCTGATCTGCGGTGTTCGTCCAGAGAGATTCGGACTGAGGTCAACTGTGTCTTCGCTTCGTCTAGTTTGAACGCAAACTCGGAGCAGTTTTGCCGTAAAGCCTGCTTCTGACTACTTTCAACACATATCTTTTTCTGTAGGGCGGAGTATCTTTCAAGTTCTCGCCCCAACTCCCTGTTCGAACGTTCAAGCCTAGACTCAAGCTCAGCAATACGGCGATCCTTTCCAACAACCAAGATCCCAGTCTGGTTTGCTTCGTGGCGACTACGAACAGCGTCTCTAGCAAGAGGGACAAGATCGCAAACCTGAGCTTCCGACATTTCTAATTTTTTTTGTAGGCTCTTAATAGCTTGTTGCGAGTTCTTTAGTGCACTTTCATCGAGGCAATTGAGCCGTTTTTTAAGCATGGATACATGTGCACAAAGTTGCTCTCGTTCATCACAATAGATTGTCCGCTGATTTTTCAGTGCATTCTGGTCCTGTTGTAGTCTCACTTCTAATGTCGCAGCCTTGAGTCTCGACTTTTGTTCAACTTCTAGTAATTTCCTCACCTTTTTTGAAATGTCTGCGACATGTTTTGATTCGCGGTGGATAATTTCAACATGGCCACCATGGTCAATGCCCTCCCCGTGAATAAGCTCATAGGTACATTCTGATGGTGCGTAGAGCGCCAGCATTGGCTGCAAATTGATTGCAGAAGCTCTTTTTTTAATAGGGGCATTGCTGGCAACAAGATCGCTGAGATAGGCTTTTCTGACTTCATCTAAGAGAATATTACGTCGCTTAAGGCGTTTTCGCATTCCATCGAGTATCTCCATCAATTTTTCTCTACCTTGTATAATCTTTCCTGTAGCTTGACCTCCGTTGTTTGCTTCGGTACCTAGGTAGCAACACTAGCTGGCGTTGTGTGCGGGCGCGCCCCCCGCCATGCCGCGCGTTGGGAGGCTGCGTGCAGCTCGTAGCCTACCCCCTGGCGGTCCCGAGAAGGCCGGCCCGGCAGCGATCGCGGCTAGTCCCGCTGAGAACAGACTTCACCTTGGGAACATGCTCTCCGCGGCGTTGCCGTGAACGACGGTGTTCTGACCAAGTTACCCAAAGCTTAATAGTTGCTTCCAAGGCGCCGGCGCTGGGCTGGGTTACGACTCATCGTGACCGATCAGTTCCAGTTGCTTTTCCTTGGCGGTGACACTCGGGCGAGGGCCCTCATCGTACTTCAGTGATCGGGTTCTGAAAAAGAGTTGATTCAAATCGCCATGACGAACGACGACTCGCGTCTCTATTAGTCACAGTCCCGAGGTTTCTGTCAGTCGTTGAGTGCAGCAGCGGGTTAATAGGCACGCGGTCGACGGGGGAACGGGAGAACCGCCCTCCGACCAAGATCGCGCAAAGCTTCCCGTTGGCGTCCTCCTGAGGCTGTGAGGGGCAGCAAGTCTCGTTTTCGCAACCGCTAGGTAGTGGGCGAGGGGTAAAAATAGGGCCAGGGACGAACCCGAACGCCGGTCGAACTGCGGGGCGGACTCGGCCCGAACAAGGAGAACTGACAACTCGGACGGGGCAGAACCCGGACCCGGCTAGAACTCGGACCGAGCTGAAACTCGAACTGAGCTCGAACTGGGCTAGTATGAAACTCGAACTAGGCTCGAACTAGGACTCAAACTCGACCTCGAACTCGGACCAAGCTCAGACTCGGACTCAAACTCGGACTCAGACTGGGGTCAGGACTGACCTCGGACTAGAATACTTTCGTACAGTAGAGTCGACTTCAACATCGACCTTCAACCGAAGAACTCGGACCCCGGCCTCGGACGCGAAACCGAACAGGAACCTCGGACTCGAACTCGAACTCGGACTGCACCCGAACTAAACTCGAACCAGAGCCACAACTGCGCCCGAACTCGAACCCAGGGTCGGACCCGGACACGAACTCGGACTAGAAGTCTGCGAACTCGAACGTGCGCGGACTCGGACCCCCCCAAAACCCGAATTTTTGGTCCGTCCCTGGCCCTAGGTAAAGAAACCGTACCGTACTAGCCTGAAGCCTGGAAGCATGCAAGGCAGCAACATAAGGCGGGCTAAGGGACGGGTACTCTAGAGCAGACAGTGTCGCCACGACGCTGTTGTCTGTTCGTTCGACTTCCTCCCCAAACAAAAATGCCCGAGTGAATAAAATATTAAGGAAGGCCCGACGGCCCGGATCTTGCGTCATTCTCAAACACCCGGGCCGCACTCGACGGCCCCAGGCCGGGCCTTCTTCGGCGCCGTTTCCGAGTCGAGCCAGTCGGGCCACCGTGACTCGGGCTGTCCCCATAGTGGCCATCGACGATCTGATACAAGCAGAAGCAGCTGTCCATGGAACGGTAAAAATGTAGCCAGGGTATCTCTACTGAGGTCCGGCTTTCAGCGTCGGGGGAATTGGCTGCGCACGATAACTCAGTCTGAGGTGCCTCTTTTTGTACTGGCTCGGTTCGGAGCTTCGTGAAGTGGACGAGCCTGCTGCTCATCCAATGGGGGCTTCGAAAAGCTGCTGCAGCAAATGGGGCATTTTTCGCGACGCCGACGTCGGCGCGCAACGCACCCGCGCGACTCCGGGAGATCATGCGCGCGCGCGTCGTTGTGTTAAGTGGACTTTTTTGTGTACGCGACGATCCGGCTGAGATAGCGGGCTGTCAATTGCGTCGCTTTGTTTAGCTAAATTTAGCAAGAGTGGAATGTCGGCAGGCTCTAGCCCTCCAAGCGAAAACCCCCGCGAGATCTAGTAGCTTTGGAGACCGGCCGCCTGATCAGGTATCGGCAAGTGCCTCTACCTAGGCGGGTCATGGGGCTGGGTGATGTCAGTCTATGTACAATGTGTGCCATTGTGTGGTCCGCATTTCTCGGCGTTCGTGCTTGGGCCTGAAATTCCGCGGCCGCCAGCGAGGTTTTGTAGGCCTCCCATTCGTACGGCTGCAACGCTTTTTAGATTACTCCCCACTGGCCCCGTACAAACCCAAGCGATAAAAAGACATCTTACGGTGCGTGCTGCGATGTTGGCCGCGAGTTTGTGCGCAGCAGCCGCACCGATATAGGGAAATGCAAAGGCGCCATCGCGCCTAGTTACGAGCTTGTACTACCGGCATAGTTACTCCCCCCCGGTACTGAAGTAGGGCCACCTTAGGTCCGCCGGCGAATTTCGGGGCTCTGGAGGACGGCTGGCCGCATTTTTGGGGCGTTTTCTTTTTTAGGGCTGGCCTGAGGGGCGACCGCCTCTGGCGGCCACTTAATCGACCCGAGGTGAGGGCTTTGCCCCCCGGGTAGCTCCCCTGACACAGGGCGACAGCCAGTGCAACTCATACCCCCAGAGGTGGGGAGGGTGTGCGTGCGGCCCGGCCATCGGCTTGTAGGCGAGGGGGTTCAAGTTCGTAGACCCCGCGCCGTTTTGGCCAGAGGACTGGAAGCGGCACGTGAGCCCAGTTTAACGAACGCAAAAATACTAGTGAGGGGCGGCTCTGGGACACGTAAGGGTAGCCTAGTCACAGGCTAGTGTGTTCCTTGTGTTTTTCAATGCGATGGTCAGAGAATGGTTGCGTTTTTCAATACTCTTGTGCTGTTAAGCTTTCGCTTGGTTGCAGCGTCAAAAAAGTCTTCGGCGAAGCTGCTAATTCCAACTCGCTTAGCTGAACCCTCTGATAGACTGACTCGTAGACTGATTAACCCTTTGCGGGGCATGCTAAAAGGCCCGCGCGACAACCCGGCACCAAAGTTCGTGGCGAGTGGAACCACGAGGAATTTAAAATTTCTTGCAGCTGGTGCAATTGCTGGTGTGGTGTCACGGACATTAGTTTCGCCCTTAGAGGTGGTGGCAACAATTAACATGGCAGCAGTGGGCTCAGTAGAAGGGCCCCGCGATTCCCTTATGCGCCTTTGGGCGGTAGAAGGATTAGCTGGATTTTACAAAGGGAATGGAGCAAACTGCCTCAAGGTTGCGCCAACAAAGGGAATTCAATTTGTCTCATTTGAGTTTTTTAAACGTCAGATATTGATGCTTAAGCGATGGCATAACATGCCTGAGATCTTAGAACCAGTCGAACGACTGATAGCAGGCGGCTTTGCATTATGCAGTGCCACTTGTAGCTCAGCAACATTATGTTTTTGGTCTGTAGGCTGGCATGATCGCTGCAGCCTGCGTATATCCGCTTGAGACTGCGAAATCCTTACTTACAATTGAGCGTGGGCGCTATGGGGGCAGCATCTTTAACTCGCTGAAAGCTGTGGTTGATGAAAATGGGTTGGTGGCTCTCTATCGTGGTCTCGTGCCCACTCTTATTGCGATGTTTCCCTATGTTGGTGTTGAATTCTGCACATATGAAACCCTGCGCTCAGTTCTATCCTCTCGTTGTAATGCCAGTGCTATTCAAACAATGAGTCTAGGCGCCTTTGCTGGCACAGTTGCTCAGGCCAGTTGCCATCCACTTGATGTTGTGCGTAAGCGGCTTCAGCTGCAAGGCATAGGAGAAAGGCCCGTGAAATTTAATAATATGTTTGATGGGCTCGCGGGCATCTCAAAAGCGGAGGGCAGACAGGGGCTTTACAAGGGCCTCAAACCTGCCTGCCTCGCTACTCTCCCAAGCACTGGATGTTCCTATGTTGTGTACGAATATGCAAAAGGAATCTTTGGCATCGGCTCGGCTACGTAGTCGCGTCTGCGGCCCTTATTCATTGCCGCCCTGAAAATTCCAGGATGCTAGCTATAACTAACGCTTCGGGCGAGCGGTTATACACACGCACGCATGGTGCCTTAGCGCTGGATCCTACACGAGACCCCGGACTACTCAAGTTAAATAGGAAGTCACCCAGGGCGAACTGGCGGGTGTCGAGTGGGAATTTCTCTGGGGAAACTTTTCTGCAAAGATTAGCCGGGGACTTAGCCGGGGGCTAGAGGGACTGTGGTACCACATCAGAGAATCAAGATTTGCGTCATAAGTATAATGATGGATGTAAAGACTTATGTAAAGATGGGGGCGGACACCAACCCCAAATTTGCCGTATCTCTATAACTAGATGTCTTGGCCGGTGCCAAATTAGCCAAAGGGGCCTATATACTCCTCTAGGACGTGACCGAGACGGGTAAGCGAAACGATTAGGTTTGGAAATTTTAGTCGCCTGCGAAGGTCGCGCCAGCCTGAGTGGCGTTTCGTGCCGCGTCAGGCGGCCTATCTGGCAGCCCATCGGGTACCCGGCCGCGCCAACGCATTCGCCCCACGTCATGTACCCAGGGCCCCTGGGAGACCAAACTACCAGCATAGAAGCGAGTTTCGATTTTTCAGTCCAGAGGATATCCAGAGGCCTCTGAAATACCC
>CEVX01040039.1_pt1 | contig 11290 bp, 10 predicted proteins | sample 356561 | NCBI WGS metagenome assembly CEVX01 (sample SAMEA2623886, study PRJEB7988) | marine metagenome | biome: marine biome (ENVO:00000447); feature: surface water layer (ENVO:00002042); material: "saline water (ENVO:00002010), including plankton (ENVO:xxxxxxxx)" | depth 5 m | reverse complement strand
AAAGTCCAGCTGGTGCATGGCAATGGGAACCAATAAATATTAAAGAATTGGATAAGCCTATAGATGCTATGGATCCAAATAAAAGAAAAAATCCAATAATGACAGACGCTGATATGGCAATGAAAATGGATCCAATTTATAAGGAAATTTGTTTGAAATTTAAGAGTGATTCTGATTATTTTTCAAAAACATTTGCTAAAGCATGGTTTAAATTAACTCATAGAGATATGGGACCAAAAGTTAGATATATTGGACCTGATATACCAAGTGAAGATTTAATTTGGCAAGATCCAGTTCCATCTGGATCCAAAAACTATAATGAAGATGACGTAAAGGAAAAGATATCTAAATCTGGATTATCGATATCTGACAGGGTTGTAATTGCATGGGACAGCGCAAAAACCTTTAGAAATTCTGATTTAAGAGGTGGTGCAAATGGAGCAAGAATATCATTATCTCCTCAAAAAGAATGGAAAGCTAATGAACCTAGTCGTTTATCTAATACACTTAGTGTATTAAAAACAATTTCTTCTGAATTTGATATTAGTTTATCTGACACAATAGTTTTAGCTGGAAACACAGCCATTGAAGAAGCTTCTAAATCTTCAGGACATGAAATTAAAATACCTTTTAATAAAGGAAGAGGTGATGCTACACAAGAAATGACAGATGTTGATTCATTCTCAAATCTTGAACCAAGGGCTGATGCATTTAGAAACTGGTCAGGAGATAATATATCTTCAAGCCCTGAGGAACTAATGATTGATCAAGCACAGTTATTGGGACTTTCAGCACCAGAAATGACTGTACTTATTGGAGGAATGAGGGTTTTAGGATCAAATCATGAAAATAATGATGATGGTGTGTTTACTGAAAATCAAGGAGTTTTATCTAATGATTTTTTTGTCAATCTAACAGATATGAATAACAGCTGGGATATAGTTGGGGAAAATAAATATGAGATTAAAGATCGAAATAGTCAAAAACTTAAATGGACTGCTTCATCCGTTGATTTAGTGTTTGGATCCAATTCAATTTTAAGATCATATGCCGAGTTGTATGCTCAAGACGATAACAAAGAAAAGTTTATCAATGATTTTGTTACAGTTTGGAATAAATTAATGAATGCTGATTTATTTTAAATTAAAATCTAAATTTCTTTTTGAAAGGTTTTCTAGATTTTTTTTTTGAAAAAGCTTTAGTTTTTTTTGACCTTGATCTTCTATTTTGACGATTACCCCCTATTTTAGGTGGTTCTGTGGAAGCATTTAAATCTGGTTCGAAACCATTAATTATCTCTTTCTTAAATTTTTTATTTATTAACTGCTCAATTGAAAGTAAATAAGAAGTCTCTTCAGCGCATACAAGTGAAATAGCAACACCATTAGCGCCAGCTCTACCTGTTCGACCAATACGATGAATATAATCTTGGGGGACATTAGGAAGTTCAAAGTTTACAACATTAGGTAATAATGGAATATCTAAACCGCGAGCAGCAATGTCAGTAGCAACTAAAACTCTAATTTCATTCTTTTTAAATGAAAATAATGCTTTTTTTCTAGCAGATTGACTTTTATTTCCATGAATAGCAAGTGAAGAAATTTCTGCATTAACAAGTTTTTCACAAAGTTTATTCGCACCATGCTTTGTTCTAGTAAAGATTAGAACTTGTTTCCAATTCCCATCGGAGATTAATTTAATTAAAAGCTTAGTTTTTTTCTCTTTAGATACTCTAAAAACTTTTTGTTTAATTGCTTCAACCATTGAGTTTTCAGGGCTAGCATTAATAAGTTTAGGATACTTTAATATTGTATGAGCTAGTTTCTTGATATCTTTTGAAAATGTAGCTGAAAACATTAAGTTTTGACGTTTTGATGGAATTAAAGAGATAATTTTATCAATATCTCTTTTAAAACCCATATCCAACATTCTGTCTGCCTCATCAAGAACAAAAATTTCAACTTTAGAAAGAGACAAATGACGTTGACCCTCTAAATCAATTAATCTGCCTGGCGTTGATACTAAAATATCAATTCCAGAGCGAAGTTTTTTTACTTGTGGTTTTTGGTTTACACCTCCATAAATAACTGTTGTTTTAAAATCTAAAAACTCACTGTATTCTTTAATATTGGAATAAACTTGATCTGCAAGTTCCCTAGTTGGAGTTAAAACTAGGGCTCTTATTGAACGGTGACGTTTATTTGAAATTTGATTTAATTTTTGAAGCATTGGTAAAGTAAAAGCCGCTGTCTTACCAGTTCCTGTTTGTGCAGAAGCTAATATATCATGACCTTCAATTATAATTGGTATGGTTTTAAGTTGAATGGGAGATGGAGAATTATAGCCTTGTTTTTTAACTGATTTTAATAAAGGGCTTATAAGACCTAAAGATTCAAATGTCATTTATTTTTTTTAGAAAAAATGACATCATTATTTTTTTGTGTCATTTAAATCAAATGCGAAGATACATCTTAATTTTTAACAAAAAGTTTGAATTAATCTAAGTAATTTGGAGATGTACTTTTATTTTTAAGTGCTTTTTTAAGCTCATCAACAGCTTTTTTTGGGTTTAAGTTTGAATCATATATATACTTAAATTCATGATTTGATATTTCATTTTTATCATATACTCCCCACGTATTAAAAGTAACAACTCCATTGTTTCTTTTTGAAATTAAAGTTTTAATAATGTTAGCATAACCATGAGCCTGTCTGTTATAATTGGAAGAAGTAGGTGAACTTCCTACTAATCTGTAATCAATTTCAGTAACATGAAAGTCTAAATCGTTTTGATGAGCCCAATCAATCAATGAACCTAAATAATTTAATTTTTCCTGATTTAGTGATAATACAACATTATCTCTCAAATGACCTTGCCAACCAAGACCATCAATTCTAAGACCTTTGTTTTTTAAATAAAGGATAGTTTCTTTCACTTTATCCCACATTGCAGGTTGCATGCCTTGATGTTGATTAAATACCAAGCTAACATTTGGAGCATATTGATTTGCAATTTCAAATGCTCTAATTATATAAAGCGGAATCCCATCACTGTTTTCACCAATTTGAGTCCAAGGATTTTGATATCCAGTCCCATCTTTTTCTATAGTCCAGTTAGCATTCATATCAATTGTTTCGTTAACGACATCCATCCATTTTACATTATTCTCATTATTTATCTTTTTACATAGCTCTATTAAAAACTCCTCATATAAGACTGTAAGCTCCTCAATAGTTCTATTATCCTCTTTTGCCCATGTTGATGATTGCGGCCCAATTGGACCATGAACTCGCATTTCAATATTATTTGTATTTGCAAAATCTAAAAAAGCATCTACCCTATCCCAATTCCACACACCAGGCTCTGGGTGAACTATGGTTTGCTTAAATGAATTTTCTGGCGTAGTATAATTAAATTCTTTTAAAAAAAGCTCTTCAACATTTGAATTTAGCTGATAGTAATTTAATGTTGCTCCAAATTTAAAAGAATTAGAATCATAATTATCAGAAACAATCTTTTTAAAAGTTTCAGTTGTTGGTTCTGGATCTGGATCTGGATCTGGATCTGGTACAATAATTTCTGGATCGTTTCCTCCACTTGAGCATGATAGAATTAAAAATGCTAGAAATAAAAACTTTTTCATATTTAAATAGGTCTTGAAATTTTTTAATTAAAGAAAATTACATAAAATTGAAATAATAAAACACTTTTTAGTTTTTTTTATAATTATTTTAAATAATAATCTTTTAGTTGTTTTGCATGTTTTGTTAATTCATTTTTAAGGTTTTCTGGTTCTAAAACTTCAACATCTCCTCCATAAGATAAAATTTGCTGTACTAGTTCTCTATTTATGATTGAGTAAAACCAAACCTCATTAGATTTTTTATCATCAAAATCCACATCATAATCAGGGGAAAAAGGTTTTGATTTAAAATATTGTTCTCTTTTATTATAAAAACGTAAAGTTATTCTTACTTCTTTACTATTTGGTGGCCTTGTTACTCCAACCATTTGCCTAAAAAAGTCACTCCAATTTGTATTGGAATGCAAATAAAACTTATCTTCTAGTGTTTCAAAATCTTTTAACCTTTCATCTAGTGGTATACTCCACTTATCGTTTTTATTCTCTGCATGGAAACCAAAAACAAACCATCTTCTATTGTATTGTTTTAAAACATAGGGATGAAATTCAAAGCTTTCAAATTTTTTATCTGTAAATTTATTTTTGCAATTTATGAATAATACATCTTTGTTTTTGATTGCATGATAGAGAGGTTTTAGATGTTTAATTCCTTTATATTCTTCATTGTGGTCATAAAACAAAATGCTAGACTGTTCATTATCTTCCTCCTCTTCCTGAAATCTTATTAAAGCTTCAGAAAGTTTATCATATTTTGGATGGCTATCAAATCTATCAAGAAGATGTTGTGCAGATTCTACTAAATACTTTTCATTTTCTAACAGTGGTCTTTTTGCAATAGAAAAATTTGAATTTTCATATTTATATTTTCTTCCACTAGGAAGTGGTGCGCCAAAACCATTTTTTTTATTTCTAAATAGTTTTATATCGTCTCGCAAAGTTTTCACCGAAACACCTTCCCCTGGAAATATTTCAGCAATCTTTTCATTTAGATATTTGTGTAAAGTATCAAAATCAAAAGATTTGCGCCTGAAACAGTTATCTAGGATATTATAGCGTATGTGTGCATGTTTACTATTAGCCATTTTTATATATTTATAAGTACTAGCAAAATTAGAACTATTTGTGTAATTATATTGCACAATTATGTTTAATATTTGCCTCAAGTTCATTGAAAACCGCAGAAAATGTATTGAATCCCCTGTTCTTGGACAGGGCGTCTGCTGTATTCGGCAGATGGTTGTAGAAATACAACTAAATGGCCTAGCTGTTGTTTTATTTTTCTCCCTAGATGATTTTAGATTAAATAGATTTAATTTATTTAGTTTATTACAAATTATTTAGGGCACAGATAAAGAATACCCTGCGGTTTTTATGAACATATTTTTATACTTATGGAAATGTTACTTACAGAAAAATATAAAATACGTCAACTATTCACAGATATGAATAGCAAAAAGAATTTTCTAGAATTACTAAATTTTTCTAAAAAAATTATCTATGGTGATAAAGTCATTCCATTTGAAAAAAAACAGTTGGGTTACTACATAAGCAAAGACTCAAATAAAAGGAAAAATAATAGAAAAACTTACACCACATTTTACATAGATAAAAAAAACGGTGACAAAAGGATCATTCACGCACCTGTAAAAGGTCTTAAAGAAATTCAAAAGACACTAAATTTAATTCTACAAGCTGTTCACGAGCCAAATGAAAATGCAACTGGATTTGTGACAAACAAATCAATTGTAGATAATTCGAGTGTTCATGTTGGAAAAAATTATGTTTTTAATATTGATTTGAAAGATTTTTTTCCAAGCGTTGATGCAAGTCGTGTGTGGGGTAGACTATTGATAAAACCTTTTAATCTTGGAAATTCAAATGAAAGAAAAAAAATTGCCAATATGATTAAAACACTTTGTACAACAGAACTGGAAGTTGAAAGAAAAGTTGATGGAGACTGGAAAAAAGAAAAAAGATTCGTTTTACCTCAGGGAGCGCCTACCTCTCCGACTATAACAAATGCAATATGTGATAGACTTGACCGAAGATTATCAGGATTATCAAGACGATTTAACTTAAACTACACAAGATATGCTGATGATATTACATTTAGCAGTTATCACAACAGTTACAAGAACAAAAATGGTGAAAAAGAACCCATCTATTCCGCAGAAAGTTCATTTAGGAATGAGCTCCTTAGAATAATAACCGATCAAAATTTTCATATAAAAGAAAGTAAAATAAGGCTTCAGAAAAGAGGATACAGACAAGAGGTAACAGGACTATCGGTAAATAATAAAGTTAATGTATCAAGAAAATACATAAAAGACCTGCGTCAAACCTTACATTTTTGGGAAATACATGGAATGAAAAATGCTGAAGAACTGCTTAAGAGGAACCCTGGAGGTCCGATGGCTTGGCAACTTACAGATGAAACGAAAAAGTGCATCATAAGTAAAAGACCTAAAGTTGAAAATAGTGTACAACCAAAAATTGATAAACTTTTGAAATGGGAGAAAATAAAAACACCTAAGAATTCTCCAAAAACACCCTCTGTTGAAATGGTTATTGAGGGTAAATTGCTATATTTAAAAATGGTTAAAGGTCCCTATGACTCAACTTATTTAAAGTTAAAAAGTAGATTTGATAATTTACTCTCCCGTTATCAAAATAATAATAAAATAAAAACAAGACCTTTATCCGAATTAGAAAGAGAAGTTGATAAAATTTTTGATTATGGATATGAAAATGCTTTGAAAAAGTATATTAATTAAAGTGAATAAAGGAAAATTAGAAAAACTTATAAAATTAGTTAAAGATCTCGCAGAAAAAGAGGAACTCAGTTGGTTTAAAGATGAGTTAATAAAAAATTTGACAGGGGGTAATAAGTTAATAAACACTAATCAGATTCAGGACTATATTAAAATAAAAAGTTTAATAATTGATTATAATAAAATTGATGATGAAAAAACTAAAGAACAACTTATAATAGACTGCACTCTAATGTATAGACATAAGTTTGGATTAATTGTGGTAAAAAGAGAAGGCTCTAACATAAATGTTTTAAACGAAGGTATAAGCCAAGAAAACTTTAATCAATTTTGCATACATGCTCACCATCAAGTTGAACTGCTTATTAATTATTTTTTAAATAAAAAATATAAAAAACCAACTTTTTATAAAGTTAATCAGGGTGCTAATACCTCAGGGGAGATAATCGCTGTTAAAGATAGAAATAAATATTATTTTGGTGGTGAAGTTCATAATTATTCTGATTTGGTTAAAGTGGAAACTTCTGTAAAATATATCCAATATCCATCATTCGATAAGAAATTAAAATTCATAATAAATCATTTTAAATTTGAAAAAAAATATGGAAATGTCTACCACAAAATTAAAGTGATAAGAAATAATATCAGTCACAGAAATGTAACAACAAATCAACAAACTGTGGAAAAAGAATTTAAAGAATTGCTAAAAGATCTGTTGGATAGCATTGATCCAGATACAGGACAAAAATATGAGTATAAAGATTTAATAAAGTGGGAAAAGATAATGAAAAATGACAAATTAAAAGAATACGAGAAATTAAATCGGATGCGCCAGAACTATAAATTTGAATCGAATCAAGAATATCACATTGTAACAGAATCCATAGAATATCTCAAAGACAAAATTATAGAGAATCTAAAAATATAGTGCAATTACATTGCACAGTTTATCGCAATATTTGTATTGTTAACATTTAAAAAGAAAATTATGCAATATCAAATATCAATTTTAGACCATTTAAAATTCACTCCAACTTTTGAACAGAATAGAGCCCTAAATGAGATGTCTAATTTTGTGAAAGAAGGTAACACAGATGATTTTCTAATTCTGAGTGGATCTGCTGGAACGGGAAAAACATCTATAACTACCGCATTGATTGGTTATTTGAATTCATACGCTATTTCATATAATATTGCTGCTCCAACAGGTAGAGCTGCAAGAATATTAGGAAGAAAATCCAAAACATTAAACAGCACCATTCACTCACTCATTTACGACCCTATTGTAAATCAGAAAACTGGAGTAGTAACGTTTAAACTAAAAAAGAATATTGTAAAAGATTATACTGTTTTCATAATTGATGAGGCCTCAATGATTTCATCAAAAACTATATATGATGAAAATAGCTTATTTAAAGCTAACAATTCTCTGCTTAGTGATTTGATAACTTTTGTAAAAGAGGGTAATCAAAAAAACAAGCTGATATTTTTAGGTGATAGGAATCAGTTACCACCGGTCAATGAACTTGAATCAAAAGCATTATGTAAAAGTTTCTTAATCAATAATTATTCATTAAAAGGAACATCATTTAACCTAACTGAAGTTAAAAGACAGGATAATGATAGTATTATTTTAAGGAATGCAAATAAAATTAGAGCTGGTATTGAAAACAACTTAAAATATGTTCAGATGCATAATATCGAAATACAAAACTTATCTAATGCTTGTAACAACTATATTCAATCATATAAAAAAAATATAGATAATTCTGTAATATCAATTGGAGCTACTCACAAGATGAATAGTATGTTTAACAATATTGTTAGAGAAAGGATTTATGGCAGACACCCTAACATCATTGAGAAAAATGATCTTTTATTAATCTCAAGAACTTGGAGCAGAAATGGAGTAAAACTATACAGCGGTGATCATGTAACTGTTGAGGAAGTAGAAATGAATAAAATGCAAATAGTTGCTGATTTAAAATTTGTTCCTGTAAAATTAAAATCAAAAAATCTCAAAAATGAGGAAATAATAGTTGAAGATTTTCTAATGCTGGATTCAATTTCTAAGCCAAAGGGATTAGAAGCGGAACAGGATAAAAAGCTATATCACGAAAGATTTACTGAAAATAAAATCTTTAGATCTAGCACAAATCCATCAGATGATAAATATGTGGGAGCAATAAGAGCTAATTATGGGCACTCAATAACTTGTAATAAAGCTCAAGGGGGTGAATGGGAAAAAGTTTTTATTAACTCTTATTATATGCCAACACTTAGATATCAATACACAGCCATAACAAGAGCTAAAAAGTCTTTAATATTATATTAAATAATGAAAAAAATTTTCATAATAATTTTTATTTTTAAATTAACAATTTCAAATGCTCAGGATGATTTTGATATTACTATTGAAGAAATTAGACACAGATATGAATGTAGAGGTTGCCCTGGTAGTCTTGTCGTGAAAAAAGGAAATCAAGTAGATACTATATATGGTGGTCAGTGGGGGAATACACCAAATTATAAACTAAGAAATATTAATGATAAGAATTATATTCATACATACGGAAACTATGGATTTCCGCTTGGTGTAAGGGTGGAAATTAATTGTCTCTATTCACTTGAAAAGAAAAGCTTTCTTGAAGAAGTTTTTAAGAATGAGATTATTACTTACAGAGAAAGTCATAGGAGCTATAGCAAAACTTACGTAAACTATACAATTGAGAGGAATATCAAGACCACAATCGAAAATGGATTCAAATTTGAAATTGATTTAAAAGTTAGTGCTTGCCCTGAATTACCATTAAATGAAAAATGTGATGAAATTATGAAACAATCTTACACAGAATTTTATCCAATTAATTAAAAATAATATGATAAATTTTTTTTCATACAATGAAAAAGATAATGCTTTTAGCTTAAGTGGAATAAAATTTGATTTTGCCCCTCTTTTCTTAAAAAAGCACACTCTCAGAATAAAGGAATTACTTACTATAAGAAATGGTTGTGAATTTAGTTTGCTAAATGAACAAGAAGAAAGATATTTTGATCATAAAAAAGGTGATAAAACCACAATAAGTTGGATTATGGAAAAGCATGAAGATGATCCAATTTTTATGGCTATTATTGAATTTTTAAATGGTGGAAAATTATCATTTTCAATTGACACACTATATGTGAAATATCCAAAAGAGATGGATTTAAAAAAAGATTTAATTCAGGTGCTGAAGGTTATAGGATATTTTGCAGCCGGTGACATAATCAATTTTGCCAAAAAAAATGAGGGACAACATAATATAGAGTCTTTGTTTGGAATGAATTCTGAGGAAATTACTGATTATAAGGACTATAATGGAAATATTTTTGATAAAATTAAGCAAGAAACAATTGAACTTGAAGAACGATATAAAGATATAAAATGAAAAAACTATATATACTTTATCTTGATGATTGCTTATTTGATTTTAAAATAATTGGACACTATCGATTTTTACAAAAATCTTTTTGATTTTGATTAATTGTTTGCTTAATTAAAATAAAATTAATTAGAATTGTAATATGAAACAAAACGCTTTTTACATAATCTTTTCATTGTTGGCTTTTAGTATATCATATTTTATTGCCACATTAACAAAATTGGAATTGGTTGAAAATGCAATATTGCTTGCCTTTTTAATCCATTGGTTACTTTTTATTCCTGCATATTTATTAAAAACTGAAAAGTTTTTTGATTTATCAGGTAGTATAACTTATATATCTGTTGTTTCATATGTTCTTTTCTTTAATACAAATACTGATACCAGGATTGGAAGTGTTATTCTTGGTCTATTTATTATTATGTGGGCAATTAGACTTGGAAGTTTTTTATTTTTTAGAATTAAAAAAGCTGGTGAGGATAAAAGATTTAGAGAAATAAAAACATCATTTTTTAGGTTCTTTATGGTTTGGACTATTTCGGGAATGTGGGTTTCATTATGCTCAATGTGTGCTTTAACAGCAATATCAAGCTCCAATGGAGTGCATATGAATCCTCTTTTTTATATTGGATCAATTATTTTCCTTTTTGGTTTTATTTTAGAAATTGTTGCAGATAATCAAAAAACAAAGTTTAGAAAAGATCCTAAAAACAAAGATAAATTTATCAATACTGGATTATGGGCTCTTTCTCAGCATCCAAATTATATTGGTGAGATAACACTTTGGGGTGGTGTCGCAATTATTTCATGTTCCTCACTTGTGGGATGGCAATACATAAGTCTAATTTCTCCAATTTTCACTTATATCTTACTAGTTTACATTAGCGGAGTACCACAACTTAAAGAAAGTGGTCAAAAAAAATGGGGGCACCTTGATAGCTATAAACAATATATAAAAAACACTCCTACTCTAATTTAAAATGAAAACAGCTCTGTTGATAATATTAATAATTTGGGGGATACCCAGTACATATTTTCGAAGCAAATTCAGAAAAATTGTATATCAAACAGATGATTGGAAAATAAATATAAAACCAGTATTTCTAAAAGAAATAAAAGGCATTTTAAGTAACATATACCCTAAAAATAATGAGTACATAAAAGCTAGGAATAATTACAGAACATATCTAGTTGTATATCTAGTAATATTTATAATTTATTATTTCTATAAATAAATTTTGATCGGATCTTTATTAGATTTGGAATGATAAAATTCAAACTCATATTTCTTATTATTTACTATAACCTTACCTTGATATTTGCCATAAAAACCATTGAAATTGAATGTATTTGAAATAATATCTTGATTGATTTTTGTAGTCCATTTTTCATTTACAAGTTGTTTCAATGTATTGAAAGCTTTTTTTGGTTTTAAATCTTTAAATAATAATCC
>CEVX01084310.1_pt1 | contig 11294 bp, 11 predicted proteins | sample 356561 | NCBI WGS metagenome assembly CEVX01 (sample SAMEA2623886, study PRJEB7988) | marine metagenome | biome: marine biome (ENVO:00000447); feature: surface water layer (ENVO:00002042); material: "saline water (ENVO:00002010), including plankton (ENVO:xxxxxxxx)" | depth 5 m | reverse complement strand
TAATAGTAATCGCTAAAAATTAAAGAAGTATTAGAAAATGTTTTTTCATTAATTAAATGATTCCACCTTAAATTAAAAGTAGAATTTCCGTAAGTATTTGAAAATGTATTGCTAAGTTTAAATTTATCTCTACCAAAATATCCTGAAAAATATAAGGTATTGTTTTTATCTATTTTATAGTTTGATTTAGTATTAATGTCATAAAAATAAGCTATGTTTTCAATATCAGTAAATTTCAAGAAAAGGTGAGCATATGAGCCTCTGGTTGCAATTAGGTAAGATCCTTTATCCTTTTTAATTGGGCCTTCACCCAGTATTCTACTAGAAATTAATCCAATTCCTCCACTTAACTTATGTTTTTTGCTATTCCCATCTTTTTGATATACATCCAAAACCGAAGAAAGTCTCCCCCCATATGAAGACGGTATGCCTCCCTTAAAAAGTTTAACTTCTTTAATTGCATCAGAATTAAAAATAGAAAATAGACCAAATAAGTGTGATGAACTGTATATTATGGCTTCATCAAATAAAATTAAATTTTGATCTGCAGCACCACCTCGAACATTAAATCCACCTGTACCTTCTCCTGCATTTGATACACCCGGAAGTAATTGAATAGTTTTTAAAACATCAGATTCTCCAAATAGCACCGGAGTTTGTTTAATAGTTTGATTAGATAAGATATTTAAGCTCATGATAGGTTTTGTGATATCTATCTCCTCTAGATCTTTAACCACAATAACTTCTTCTAAATTCTCAATATTTTCAGATAAGAAAAATGTAGTATTTATATTTTTTATTATGTTAATTTCTGTAGAAATATTCTTGTAACCTAAAGAACTTATTTGAACTTCATAGTTTCCTTTTGGGACTGTAATTGAAAAAAACCCATAAGTATTTGTAATTGTTCCTACATTAATACTCGGAACAATAATGTTTGCTCCAATTATGGATTCATTACTGTTTTCATCTAAAACATAGCCATTTAGAGTAAAGTTTTCTTGTGAATAGTTTGTGAGAAAAAAAAATATTAATATTAACTTTAGATAGGTAAATTTTAAATGATACATAAACAAGTTTATTATCAATAAAACGGCAATAATAATGCCATAAATGAGAAAAATTACTTAAGTTTTAATTCAAGATTTTGTTTTATAGCATCTAAAAATTCTTGAGTGTTTAAATAATGAGATCTATTTAGTTCCTCACCATGAATTAAAATAGCAAGATCTTTAGTCATTTTTCCACTTTCAACAGTTTTAATACATACTGATTCTAGAGCTTGACAAAAATCAACTAAATCAGAGTTTTCATCTAATTTTCCTCTGTGAGCAAGCCCTCTAGTCCAAGCAAATATAGATGCGATTGGATTAGTAGATGTTTCATTACCTTTTTTATGTTCTCTGTAATGTCTTGTTACGGTACCATGAGCAGCTTCTGCTTCCATTGTCTTACCATCAGGTGTAACAAGGGTAGAAGTCATAAGTCCTAATGACCCGAATCCTTGTGCTACGGTATCTGATTGAACATCTCCGTCATAATTTTTACATGCCCAAACAAACCCACCATTCCATTTCATTGCAGCTGCAACCATGTCATCGATTAATCTATGCTCATATGTAATACCTGCCTTTTCAAATTTATCTTTAAATTCTGTTGTATAAACTTCATGAAAAATGTCTTTAAACCTGCCATCGTAAGCTTTTAATATAGTGTTTTTGGTGGATAGGTATAACGGCCAGTTTTTTGTTAAAGCTTGATTCATACATGATCTAGCAAAACCAAAAATAGATGAATCAATATTATACATACTCATTGCGACACCATCTTCTTGAAAATTATAAACTTCCCATGATTTTACAGGGTCACCATTTTCAGGTGTGAATGTCATTATAAGTTTTCCTTTACCATGAGTAACAATATCCGTAGCCTTGTACTGATCTCCAAAAGCATGCCTTCCAATACAAATAGGTTTAACCCATCCTTGAACATATCTAGGTACATTACTCATAATTATAGGTTCTCTAAAGACAGTGCCTCCAACGATATTTCTTATAGTTCCATTAGGTGATCTCCACATTTTCTTGAGAGTAAATTCTTTCACTCTATCTTCATCAGGTGTAATTGTGGCGCATTTAATACCCACATTATATTTTTTAATTGCTTCAGCAGAATCAATTGTAACTTGATCGTCAGTAAAATCTCTATTTTTAACTCCTAAATCAAAGTACTTTATTTCTAGATCTAGGTATGGGAGAATAAGTTTAGATTTGATGAAATCCCAGATTATTCTAGTCATTTCATCGCCATCTAGTTCTACTACTGGATTTTTAACGATAATTTTTTTCATGAAAAGATGTGAAATTAAACTTTAATCTCTTTAATTCTAGCTTTTTTACCTCTTAATTCTCTGAAATAATAAATTCTAGATCTTCTAACTTTTCCTCTTTTATTTATTTCAATTTTTTGAATGGTAGGTAAATTAATTGGAAAAATTCTTTCAATACCAATAGTACCAGACATTTTTCTGATGGTAAAGGTTTTAGTTAAGCCAGTTCCTTTAATTTGAATAACAACTCCTTTGAAAAACTGAGTACGAACTTTTTCACCCTCTCTAATTTCATAAAAAACTGTTATTGTATCTCCTGATTTGAAATTTGGGATTTCTTTCTTCGTTACAAATTCATCTTGCACGAATTTTACTAAAGATTCCATTGTGTAAAATTTAAATTTAAGTGATACAACATTCACGATTATCGTCAGCGGTTACACCAATTGGTTTGCGAATTTACTATTTTTTTTTCTTTCAGAGAAATTTAACTAATTAAAAAAATTTGGTCTAATTTTTTTTGTTCTTTCAATTGCTTTTTCTTCTCGCCACTTGTCTATTTTAGCTTTATCACCAGAGAGTAAAATTTGAGGAACATTAATGTTTTCAAAATTTGCAGGTCTTGTGTAGACTGGTGGAGCTAGAATACCATCTTGAAAGGAATCAGTAAGAGCGGAGGTTTCATTTCCCAATACACCAGGAATTAATCTGATTATTGAGTCACATAAAACTGCTGCTGGAAGTTCCCCACCTGAAAGGACGTAGTCTCCAATTGAAATTTCCATTGTTACTAGGTTATCTCTTACTCTCTGATCAACACCCTTGTAATGACCACACAAAATAATTAAATTCCCTTTAATCGAAAGTTTATTAGCTATTTTTTGATTTAATATCTCTGCATCAGGCGTCATATAAATAATTTCTTTATAGTCCCTTTGATTTTTCAAATTATCAATACATTTTTTAATTGGCTCTATCATCATTACCATTCCCGATCCACCACCAAACTGATAATCATCAACTTGCTTTCTTCTTTTATTTGCATAATCTTTTAAATCATGAAAGTGAATTTCAACAATTTTTTTTTCAATGGCCCTTTTGATAATTGAGGCATTAAATGGACTTTCAATTAGCTTAGGTAAAACACTTATAATATCAATTCTTACCATAATTTATTCAAAAATCAGTTTCTCTTTTTCTCCATCTGGACTTACAAAAGTTATTTGACTGATTTTAGTGTCATTTTTAAAACTTTCAATATCAGAAGTATTTTTAATTGATTCTCCATTTATTTCAGTTAACACATAACCTGGGCTAATTCCCATTCTATAGAGTGTATTATTTCTGTGATTTAACACTTTAACTCCGTTTTTTAAATCTAACATTTCTAATTCATTTTTAGACATATTCTTCAATTGCATACCATAGAATTCAATATTTTCATTTTTTTCTAATACTACTTTTAGTTTTAATTTATTATTTTCTCTAACAATACCTACCAATATTTCATCTCCGGGTCTTTTAGTGCTTAAATAGCCTGATAAGTCAGAAAACTTTGATATTTCTAAATTGTCTAAACTTAGAATAACATCACCTTTTTTTATACCTGCCATGGCAGCTCCCATTGTAGGTTCAACATCGTTAACATAAAAACCCTCTGTTAAATTTATATTTAAGTCGTCAGCATTTTTGGAGTTGAGTCCAAAGCCTGTAACTCCTAATAGTCCTTTTTGAACATTTCCAAATTCAATTATATCTTCAAATATTTTTCTAGCTACGTTACTTGGAACAGCAAAAGAGTAACCTACAAATCCTCCAGTTCCACTTGTAATAGCTGTATTAATACCAATCAAATCACCATTAGTATTAACAAGGGCTCCACCACTATTTCCTGAATTAACTGCTGCATCTGTTTGTATAAAGGATTGGTTTTTAGAATCGTAATCGTTCAGATCTCTTGATTTCGCACTTATAATCCCTGCAGTAACAGTTGAAGTTAAGTTATAGGGGTTTCCAACAGCAAGAACCCATTCCCCAATTTTAGTTTGATCGGAATCAGCAAACCTTATGTAGGGAAACTTTTCTTTGCTGTCAATTTTTAAAACAGCAATATCTGCGACTTCATCTGAACCAATTAAATCCGCTTTATAACTTTTATTATTATTTGTAGTCACTTCAATAGTTGTTGCATCTTCAATTACATGATTATTTGTAATTATATATCCATCCTTTGAAATTATTACACCTGAACCCATACCAACTCTGGTTCTGTTATTTTGATTATTATTGAAATAGTCCCAAACTGATGAAGGTCCACTAGAAATACTAGTGTTTTTTACATGAACAACAGAGTTAATAGTTTTTTCTGCTGCCACAGTAAAATCTATATTGGAATTAGATTTTATTGAAGGGCTTGGATCATAAGAAATATTTACCATTTTATTTTCAGAAAACGAGTTTTTTGAAGGTAAGTTATGATCAAAACTTAAATTGTGAATTAATAGAGCTATAACCCCGCCAATTACGGATAATGATACAGGAACAATAATTTTTTTCATTTTATTAATAATTTTATTCAAAATTAAATTTTTAAATTATAGAAAAATATATTTTAACTACTTTTTAACAGCATTTACTTTTTTTTATCTTCGCTAATTATTAAAATGAAAATTAAATTTCAAAAATATCAAGGTACAGGAAATGATTTTATTATTATTGATAATAAGTCTTTAGATTTTCCGATCCAAAACAGTAGTCTTATTAATCGTCTTTGTAATAGAAAATTTGGTATAGGTTCTGATGGTTTAATTATTATAAACCCCTCTGAAAATACAGATTTTGAGATGTTATATTTTAATTCAGATGGAAAACTAGGTTCAATGTGTGGTAACGGAGCAAGATGTTCTGTGAAGTTTGCTCAAACTAATAATATCATTAAGAAGGAAACAATATTTAGTGCATATGATGGAAATCATAGTGCTACAATATTTGATCATAATGTTTCTCTTTCTATGATAGATGTTGAGGTTATTAAAACTTATGGTAAGGACTTATTTTTAGATACAGGCTCTCCACATTATGTCAAAATTTTAGAAAGTCTTGATGATTTTAACGTTGTAAATGAAGGTAAAAAAATAAGAAATAGTACTGAATTTATTAATAATGGGGTTAATGTCAATTTTGTTAAAATATTATCTGAAAGGGAATTTGAAGTTAGGACTTACGAGAGGGGTGTAGAGGGGGAGACCCTTTCTTGTGGGACTGGTGTTACTGCGGTAGCTTTGGCTATGTTTAATTCTGGGAAAACAGATTCTAAAAAAGTTAAAATAAAAACAAAAGGTGGAGAATTGTTCGTTGAATTTGACACTAACGGAGAAAGGTATTTTGATATTAAATTAACTGGAGGAGTTAAAATGATATTTTCAGGTGAAATAGATATATAAATGGTAAACGAAAAATTATACAAAACAATTATCTACATTGGATTACTAAGTTCTTTATTTATATCCTCAATGGTTATTTATAATTATTATAAAACTTACTATTCTGAAAATACAAATTTCAATGAAGAATCTGTTTTTGTTTATATTAAATCTGGAACAGGGTTGGATGCTTTTAAAAAACAAATTTCAACTTTTATAAAAGACACTTCTACATTTAATAATGCAGCATATAAAACCAAATATGTATTAAATATAAAGGCTGGTAAATATGAAATTAAAAAAGGATTTAATAATAAAGAAATTATCAATTCTTTAAGATTTAAAAATATTCCTGTCAAGGTTATATTTAATAATTTAGAAAGAATAGAAAATTTAGCTTCAAAAATTTCAAAATATATAGAAGCCGATAGTCTAAGCTTAATGAAATCTTTTACAAATAAAGATTTTTTGATAAAAAACAATTTATCTAACGAATCTGTTTTCGCTATTTTTTTACCAAATACATATGAATTTTATTGGAACACTAGCGCAGATCAATTTAGAGATAAAATGTTAAAACAGTTTAAATTATTTTGGAATTCATCTAGAAAAACTAAGGCACAATCTTATGGGTTAAACCCGATAGAAGTTTCTGTTTTGGCTTCGATTGTTCAAAGAGAAACACCTAAAGTAGATGAGAGACCAACTATCTCTGGGGTCTATTACAATAGACTTAAGAAAAGAATGAGATTACAGGCAGATCCAACAGTCGTTTATACAATAAAACAAGAAAAAGGTTTTGATACAAAAATTAGAAGAGTTTTATACAGAGATTTGAGAATAAAATCTCCTTACAATACTTATTTGAACAAAGGATTACCTCCTGGACCTATTTATATGCCAGATATAAGCTCTATAGAGTCAGTTTTAAATTTAGAGAATCATAAGTATTTATTTTTTGTTGCTGATGTGAAAAGACCAGGTTACCATATTTTTGCAAATACATACTCTCAACATAATAGAAATAAAAGACAATATACTTCGTGGTTAAGGAAAAATAATATAAAGAGGTAATATACTGATTTACAGATAATTAAAATTTTATGTATGTTTGCGCAAAATTTTTTTAACTGTAATATGATTATATTAAAAGAATATCGTTTAAAAATTATCATTCCTTTATCCCTGCTTTTTTTAAATAGCTCTTTTTTTAATCCAGTATTTAAAAGTTCATATGGTAATTTTTCTTCGGATGATTTAGTTTATAGTGTATCATCAAAAAAACATGATTTGTCAGCAAATCTTATTTATTTAAAAAGAGATTTTAACGGATTTAAAGAGTTATTAGCTTTTAAAGAATCAAGAGGAAGGTATTTGTGTGTAAATAAATTTGGATTTATTGGTAAGTACCAATTTAGTTTAGGTACATTAAATATGTTTAAAGTCCGTAATGGGAAAAAGTTTTTGAATGATCCGGAATTACAAGAAAAAGTATTTTTATTAAATGTTCAAAGAAATAAATGGATTCTAAGAAAAGATATCAAATGGTTTAAAGGATCTCTAATAAACGGCTCAGTAATCACTGAATCTGGAATATTAGCTGCTGCTCATTTATCGGGACCAGGTAATGTAAAAAAATATCTTAGAGGAAACGGTAAGGATAACTTTAAAGATGCTTTTGGCACATCTATATCGTTTTATATGGACTATTTTAAAAATTACGACTTATCCTTTGTAAAAGAAGTTAGAAACCCTAGAATTTAGAAAGATTGTATTAAAAAAATTGAAGGTCTTTTATTATATCTAACCTTATTTTTTTTCCAATTTTGTATTGTATCTGTTTTAATTAATTCACTCTCAAGAGTTATATCAGTTGCTACACAAAGTTTAGTGGAGGGTTTTAAAAATTTTATTAAATCAGAAATTAGATTATCATTTCTGTATGGAGTTTCCATGAAAATTTGTGTAGTGTTTTGAGATTTTTTTTCTAAAAATTTTATTTCTTTATTTCTATCACTTTTATCAATAGGTAAGTATCCATTAAATTTAAAGCTTTGACCATTGAATCCTGAAGCCATCAATGCTAATAATATTGATGAAGGTCCTACAATTGGAATGACTTTAATTTTAAGTTCATGTGCTATTGAAACTATGCTTGCTCCAGGATCAGCTATTGCAGGACAACCTGCGTCTGAAATTAAACCCATATTGTGTCCTAAAAAACATGGATCTAAAAAATTTTTAAAAGATTCTGTTTTTGTGTATTTATTTAAAGTATTAATAATTATTTCTGATTGTTTTTTTTCTGGATATATTTTTTTTATGAAAGCTCTCCCAGGTTTTTCATTTTCGAAAATAAAATGATTTATTTCTTTAATCATTTTTATGATATCTAAATCATAATTATGATTAGGATTTTCACCTAAATAATTTGGAATTAAGTATAAAGACCCTTTTCCCATATTTTGAGAGCTAGTGATAATCTAGATGGTAAATTTCTTTGATAGATCTTCAACGTACTTTCTAAATTGTTTGTCAGTAAAAGATAAGTTGTCAACTGTTTTACAAGCATGAAGGACTGTAGCATGATCTCTATGACCAATTTGAGAGCCAATACTTGCTAGAGATGCTTTTGTAAATTTTTTAGCAAAAAACATCGCTAATTGTCGGGCTTGAACAATATGTCGTTTTCTAGTTTTGGATTGTAAGGTAGAAACATCCATTTGAAAATATTCTGAAACAATTTTTTGAATGTAATCGATAGACACTTCTCTTTTAGTATTTTTTACAAATTTATCTACAACGTTTTTAGCTAACTCCAATGTTATTTCTTTTCTGTTAAAAGATGATTGGGCGATTAATGATATTATCGCTCCCTCCAATTCTCTAACATTAATTTTAATATTTTTTGCTACGAAATCTATTATCTCATCTGAAATATCTACTCCATCTCTAAATAATTTATTTTTCAATATAGAGACTCTAGTTTCGTAATCTGGTCTTTGTAGTTCAGCTGATAATCCCCACTTAAACCTAGAAAGTAATCTTTGTTCAATATCCTGCATATCAACAGGTGCTTTATCCGATGTTAGTATTACTTGTTTTCCGTTTTGATGTAGGTGATTAAAAATATGGAAAAAGACATCTTGTGTACCAGTTTTACCAGAGAAGAATTGAACATCATCAATTATTAAAACATCAATTATTTGATAAAAATGAATAAAATCATTTCTATTATTTTTTTTAACAGAGTCTATATACTGTTGTGTGAATTTTTCAGCAGAAATATATAAAACCGTTTTTTCCGGAAATTTTTCTTTAACATTTACTCCTATTGCATGAGCAAGGTGAGTTTTTCCTAATCCAACACCACCAAATACTAGTAATGGATTGAAAGAAGTTCCCCCAGGTTTATTAGAAACTGCCATTCCCGCTGACCTAGCTAATCTGTTAGCATCACCTTCAAGAAAATTATCAAAATTATAATTAGGATTTAATTGTGATTCTATCTTTAAGTTCTTAATTCCAGGGATAATAAATGGATTTTTAAGTTCAGTATTTAGGTTACTTAAGGGAATATCAACTTTTTGTGATGGAATATTTGATTTATATTGACTAGGAATTTTCTCTGTAAAGGGTTTTAAATTACCAAAGGTGTTTTCCATTTTAATTATGTAAACTAATCTTGCATTGTTTCCTAACTCTTTTGTTAATGCTAATTTTAGTAATTTAACATAATGTTCTTCTAGCCATTCGTAAAAAAATTTACTAGGTACTTGAACGTTTAAAATACTATCCTCAAGCTTGATAGGTTTGATAGGTTCGAACCAAGTTTTGTATGCTTGAATTTGTATATTATCCTTAATAAATTTCAGACAATTCTTCCATACAGATTCTGCAGTTAACATTAATTAAGGTATATTTTGGTTGTTATAAATAACAATAAAATTTGAAAAACTTTATTGTTTTATTATTAGTAACAAATATGTGCAAATTTTTATTAAAAAAAAATCATTTTGCTATTGAATTTTAATTTTTTTTTGTTCATATTATGGATGGTTGGTTTTATTGTTAATTTAATTAAAATAAAATAAGATTTTGAAGGATGAAATAGAGTTTTATGTTAGATACAGCGAAACAGATCAAATGTCTTTTGTTTATCATGGTAATTATGTTAAGTATTTTGAAATGGGTAGAATTGCTTGGTTAAATAAACTGGGATTTTCTTATAAAAAAATGGAAGAAGATGGCATTTTATTACCTGTAATAGATCTTAAAATAAATTTTAAAAAATCTGCTCTATTTGATGACAAATTAACCTTAATTACAACATTAATTAGCATTCCATCTTACATGATAGAATTTGAATATAAAATCAAAAGAGAAGGAAGTTTAATATCCTCAGGTTACACGAAATTGATTTTTTTAAATTCTAAAACTAATAAACCAATGAGATGCCCTGATCAAATAATAAATGCACTTAAAAAGGTTTGATAACCATAAGTTCATCCTCATCTATTTTTTTTTCAAAAATAATTTTTCCTTTTAATTCAGGTGCTTTAATTCCTTTATTTAAATTTTTATCATTTGTAAAAATTCTGGCTTCATCCCACAAACCTATTTTAATAAACTCATCCAAAGTTTTTCTTCCCCCTTCAACTATTACTGATTGAATATTTTTATTATATAAAAAGTTGCTAATCTCAAACGCTAATGAAGAGGAGGAGTCAATATGTTTTTTATTTATTTTAATGGTTTGTGATTTACTGTTAAACACATTAAAATTATCATTCAATTTATTTTCTAGATCAATTATTATTCTAATTGGATTTTCTCCGCTCCAGTTTCTTATGTTTAAAGTAGGATTATCTTCAATTACAGTATTGTACCCTACTAAAATAGCATGTTCTTCAGATCTCCATTTATGTACTAATTGTCGACTCTTTTTTGAACTGATCCAGTATGGTTTATTTTTTGCTTTTTTTAATGGAGAAAATAATTTGTCTTTAGATTGTGCCCACTTTAAAATGATGTATGGTCTTTTATTTTTATTAAAATGTAGAAAGTTCTTATGTAATTCAATACATTGACTTTCTAATACCCCTTTAATTACATTTACATTATTTCTTTTTAAAAATTCAATTCCTTTGCCATTCACCTTACTGCTATTATCAAGCGTTCCAATAACAACATTTGGAATTTTATTAATTGAAATAGTATTGCAGCATGGTGGAGTTTTTCCGTAGTGGGAGCAGGGCTCTAAAGTAACATAAAGTGTAGAGGTTTTTAATAAATCTTTATTTTTAACTTTATTAATTGCATTAACCTCTGCATGATTTCCACCACATTTACTAGAGAATGCCTCTGAAATTATAGCATTTTTATTTACAATTATACAACCAACACATGGATTAGGATATGTTCTCCCACTTCCTTTTTTTGCTACTTCAATGCAACGGGACATGAAAAAATTATGATTTAGTTTGTTGTTCATTATTTATTATCTGAAGTTTTCTCTATTAGTTATATGATGTATCTTCACT
>CEVX01034247.1_pt1 | contig 11319 bp, 8 predicted proteins | sample 356561 | NCBI WGS metagenome assembly CEVX01 (sample SAMEA2623886, study PRJEB7988) | marine metagenome | biome: marine biome (ENVO:00000447); feature: surface water layer (ENVO:00002042); material: "saline water (ENVO:00002010), including plankton (ENVO:xxxxxxxx)" | depth 5 m | reverse complement strand
GATGCAATTGTAATATCTGAAAAAGTTGTTCGTGATGACATTTTTACTTCTATTCACATTGATGAATACTCACTTGAGGTTAGAGATACCAAGCTTGGTAATGAAGAGCTTACCAATGACATTCCAAATGTCTCTGAAGAGGCAACTAGTGACTTAGATGAAAATGGAATGATTCGTATTGGTGCAGAAATTAAGCCTGGAGATATACTTATTGGAAAAATCACACCAAAAGGGGAGAGTGATCCTACTCCTGAAGAAAAACTTCTCAGAGCTATTTTTGGTGATAAGGCAGGAGATGTTAAAGATGCTTCATTAAAAGCTTCTCCTTCTCTAAATGGTGTAGTGATTGAAAAAAAGCTTTTTTCAAGAGCAATTAAAGATAAACGTAAGCGTGCTCAAGATAAGGAAGATATAGCTAATTTAGAAGATATCTTTGATGTTAAGTTTGATGATTTAAAATCCGTTTTAGTTCAAAAATTATTTTCAATTGTTGGTGGGAAAACTGCTCAAGGAATTTTTAACGATTTAGGCGAGGAAGTATTTCCTAAAGGTAAAAAGTATACTTTAAAAATGCTAAATGCTGTAGATGATTATGCTCATCTAATCAATGGTAAATGGACTACAGATAGTAGTTTAAATAAATTAGTTAAGGATCTGATTCATAATTATAAAATTAAAGAAAATGATCTTCAAGGATCTTTAAGACGTGAGAAATTCACCATTTCAGTTGGTGATGAACTTCCTGCTGGAATTATTAAACTTGCTAAAGTTTACATTGCTAAAAAACGTAAATTAAAAGTGGGTGATAAAATGGCAGGACGCCACGGAAATAAAGGGATTGTAGCCAGAATTGTTCGTCAAGAAGATATGCCTTTTTTAGAAGATGGAACCCCTGTAGATATTGTTTTAAATCCTCTTGGCGTACCTTCTAGAATGAATATTGGACAAATTTATGAAACGGTACTTGGATGGGCAGGAAAAGATTTAGGACGTACTTTCGCCACCCCAATTTTTGACGGAGCTACATTAGATCAAATCAATGAGTTTACGGATGAAGCAGGGATACCAAGATTTGGACACACATATCTATATGATGGAGGTACAGGTGACCGTTTTGATCAACCAGCAACCGTTGGAGTTATTTACATGTTAAAGTTAGGTCATATGGTTGATGATAAAATGCATGCTCGATCGATTGGACCTTATTCTTTAATTACTCAACAACCTCTTGGTGGTAAAGCCCAATTTGGTGGTCAACGTTTTGGCGAGATGGAAGTTTGGGCTTTGGAAGCATATGGGGCCTCAAGTACTCTCAGAGAAATACTAACTGTAAAGTCTGATGATGTAATTGGAAGAGCCAAAACTTACGAAGCTATCGTAAAAGGTGAGCCTATGCCGGAACCTGGATTACCAGAGTCATTTAACGTACTCATGCACGAATTAAAAGGTTTAGGGTTAGACATTAGATTAGAACAATAATTTTAAAGTATCATATATCACACATAATGGTAAGAAATCAAGATAATACAACGCAAAAAAAGTTTAATAAAATTTCAATAGGATTAGCTTCACCTGAGTCCATTTTAGCAGATTCAAGAGGGGAGGTTCTAAAACCAGAAACTATTAACTACAGAACTCACAAACCAGAGCGCGATGGTTTGTTTTGTGAAAGAATTTTTGGTCCTGTCAAGGATTATGAATGTGCTTGTGGCAAGTATAAGCGAATAAGGTACAAAGGAATAATTTGTGATCGCTGCGGAGTTGAGGTAACTGAAAAAAAGGTTCGTCGAGAACGTGTAGGGCACATTAATTTGGTAGTACCTGTTGCTCATATTTGGTATTTTAGGTCTTTACCTAACAAAATAGGATATTTACTAGGTCTTCCCTCAAAGAAGTTAGACATGATCATTTATTATGAGCGATATGTTGTTATACAACCTGGTATAGCTTTAAACTCAGAGGGTGAGCCCGTCAAAAAAATGGATTTTTTAACTGAGGAAGAATACTTAAACATAATTGAAACAATTCCTCAGGAAAATCAATATTTAGACGATACTGATCCAGAAAAATTTATCGCCAAGATGGGTGCAGATTGTTTGATTGAGTTATTATCTCGCATAGATTTAGAAGAACTTTCTTTTGAATTACGTCACAAAGCTAATACAGAAACGTCGAAACAGAGAAAAACAGAAGCGTTGAAGCGCTTGCAGGTTGTCGAAGCACTCAAAGATGGAAATCAGAATCGTGAGAATAGACCCGAATGGATGATTATGAAAGCGATTCCAGTTATCCCACCGGAACTTCGCCCACTAGTACCCCTAGATGGTGGCCGTTTTGCCACTTCTGATTTGAATGATTTATATCGACGAGTAATTATTAGAAATAATCGATTGAAGCGTCTTGTAGAAATCAAAGCTCCTGAAGTTATTTTAAGAAATGAAAAACGAATGTTACAAGAATCTGTTGATTCTCTTTTTGACAACACACGTAAATCTTCAGCCGTAAAAACGGATTCTAACAGACCGTTGAAATCACTCTCTGATTCACTTAAAGGTAAACAAGGCCGTTTTCGTCAAAATTTACTTGGTAAACGAGTTGATTATTCCGCTCGTTCCGTTATAGTAGTTGGACCAGAACTAAAATTATTTGAATGTGGGCTCCCAAAAAATATGGCAGCAGAATTATACAAACCTTTCATTGTTCGCAAGTTAATAGAAAGAGGAATTGTTAAAACTGTTAAATCTGCTAAGAAAATTATCGACAAAAAGGAACCAGTGGTTTGGGATATTCTGGAAAATGTTCTTAAAGGACACCCAGTTCTGCTAAATCGTGCTCCTACATTACACCGTTTAGGAATTCAAGCATTTCAGCCGAAGCTGATCGAAGGAAAAGCAATCCAGTTACACCCTTTAGTGTGTACGGCATTTAATGCAGATTTTGATGGAGATCAAATGGCAGTTCATTTACCACTTGGTCCTGAAGCTATTTTAGAAGCACAATTATTAATGCTTGCGTCCCACAATATTTTAAACCCTGCCAATGGCTCGCCAGTCACAGTACCCTCGCAAGACATGGTGCTTGGTCTCTATTATATGACCAAATTACGTGAGTCAACAAAAAAAGTCAAAATTTTAGGTGAAGGTCTTGTATTTTACTCTCCCGAAGAGGTCATTATTGCTTACAATGAAAAGAGAGTCGAATTAAATGCAAAAGTTAGAGTAAGAACTGAAGACTACAATTCTGATGGTAATTTGGAAACTCAACTAATTGAAACTACTGTAGGTAGAGTACTTTTTAATGAAAAAGTACCAAAAGCAGCTGGTTATATAAATGAAGTATTGACAAAAAAGTCATTACGTGATATTATACATGATATACTGAAAGCAACATCAGTTCCAGAAACTGCAAGTTTTCTTGATGAGATTAAAACTTTAGGATATAATTTTGCTTTTAAAGGTGGATTATCCTTCAGCCTAGGTGATATTATAATTCCTCAGGAAAAACATAGTATGATTGAAACTGCTAATAAGCAGGTCGATGGTATAATGGCAAACTACAATATGGGGTTAATCACAAATAATGAGCGTTATAATCAAGTTATAGATATTTGGACTTCTACGAACGCTGAATTGACAGAACTTTCAATGAAACGTATTCGTGAAGATCAGCAAGGATTCAATTCCGTTTATATGATGCTCGATTCTGGAGCTCGTGGGTCCAAGGAACAAATCCGTCAGCTGACAGGTATGCGAGGTTTAATGGCTAAGCCTAAAAAATCCAATGCTGGAGGTGGAGAAATAATCGAAAACCCGATTCTCTCCAATTTCAAAGAAGGATTATCAATTTTAGAATACTTTATATCAACGCACGGAGCACGTAAAGGTTTAGCGGATACAGCTTTGAAAACTGCAGATGCAGGATATTTAACTCGTCGACTAGTGGATGTTTCACAGGATGTAATAGTAAATTCTCATGATTGTGGAACATTACGTGGAATAAAAGTAGAACCCCTTAAGAAAAATGAAGAAATAGTTGAAACTCTGGAAGAACGAATTGTTGGTCGTACATCCTTAAATGATGTTTATGATCCTCTTTCAGAAGAGCTATTAGCCTCTTCTGGTGAGCATATTGATGAGGTTGTTGCTAATAAAATAGAATTGTCTGCAATTGAATCAATTGAAGTTAGATCTCCATTAACCTGCGAAGCAAAAACTGGAATATGTGCCATGTGTTATGGACGTAATCTTGCTACAGGTAAAATGGTTCAAATCGGAGAGGCAGTTGGGGTTGTTGCTGCACAGTCCATTGGAGAGCCAGGAACACAGTTAACACTTCGAACTTTCCACGTTGGAGGAATTGCTGGAAATATATCTGAAGAAAACAACCTTGTCGTTAAGTTTGATGGATTAGCTGAAATTGATGAATTAAAAACTGTAAATGGTAAGGATAATGAAGGAAATGATGTTAATATTGTAATTTCCAGGACCTCCGAAATTAAATTGGTTGACAAGAAAACAGGTATTATTTTGAGTACTAACAATATTCCTTATGGTTCTAATATTTTTGTTAAAAATGGTCAAAAATTAAAGAAGGGTTCTGTTGTTTGTCAGTGGGATCCATACAATGGAGTCATTATTTCTGAATTTTCAGGAAAAGTTCGTTTCGAAAATATAGAACAAGGAGTTACTTATCAAGTTGAAATTGATGAACAAACTGGGTTTCAAGAAAAAGTAATTTCTGAATCTAGAAACAAAAAACTTATCCCTACACTTCATATTGAGGACAGTAAGGGTAGTGTAATTCGTTCATATAATTTACCTGTTGGTGCACACTTAATGATTGAAGACAATGATAAGATAGCTATAGGTAAGATTTTAGTAAAAATACCACGCAAATCATCTAAAGCTGGAGATATCACTGGAGGTCTACCGCGTGTGACTGAACTTTTTGAAGCTCGAAACCCATCAAATCCAGCAGTGGTTAGTGAAATTGATGGTGTTGTTTCTTTTGGTAAAATCAAACGAGGTAATAGAGAGATAATTATTGAATCCAAAACAGGTTCAATTAAGAAATACTTGGTTAAACTTTCAAACCAAATTTTAGTACAAGAAAATGATTTTGTGAAAGCTGGTATGCCACTTTCTGATGGTTCAATTACTCCAAATGATATTTTAAATATCAAAGGGCCATCTGCAGTACAACAATATTTAGTTAACGAAGTACAGGAAGTTTACCGACTTCAGGGAGTTAAAATTAATGACAAGCATTTTGAGGTTGTGGTACGTCAGATGATGCGTAAGGTACGAATTCAAGATTCAGGAGATACAATTTTCTTAGAAAATCAATTAGTCCATAAGTCAGATTTTATTAATGAAAATGATGACATATTTGGAAAGAAAGTAGTTGAAGATTCTGGTGACTCTGCAATACTTAAAGCTGGACAAATTGTTACAGCTAGACAATTAAGGGATGAGAACTCAATTCTTATACGTGAGGATAAAGTCAGTGTCTCAGCCCGAGATGCTCGTCCTGCAACAGCTACCCCAATTTTACAAGGTATCACACGTGCATCATTACAAACTAAATCCTTTATATCAGCTGCCTCTTTCCAAGAAACTACCAAGGTACTTAATGAAGCTGCTGTAAATGGAAAAGTAGACAGTTTGGAAGGACTTAAGGAAAATGTCATAGTTGGGCATAGAATACCAGCAGGTACAGGCTTAAGACAGTATGATAATATGATTGTTGGTTCAAGTGAGGAATTGGAAAGCTTGATTAAAGCTAAAGACGAAAAACAAATATTTAATATTTAATTTATGGGTGAAATAAAGAAAGGAAATAAAGCCCAAATTAATATCGAGCTTGATGCTTCTGTTGCTGAAGGAATTTATTCAAATTTAGCAATTATAAACCATAGTGTATCTGAGTTTGTAGTAGACTTTGTTAATATAATGCCTGGGATTCCTAAAAACAAGGTTAAGTCAAGAATTATATTAACTCCACAACATGCTAAGCGCTTAACTAAAGCTCTGCAAGAAAATGTCAAACGTTTTGAACAGGCTCATGGTGAGATCAAAGATTATGAGCAACCACCTATGCCACTTAATTTTGGACCTACAGGTCAAGCATAAACAAAAAAATCCCGTTTTATTACTTGAAATTTTTTTAATTCAAAATTCTGAGTTCAAATGAAATTTAATTGATGGGTATTTTTGTTCGGTCATTTGTAATGAGAATTTTGAATCGGCTAAAAATACCAACTGGCCTAGTTTGTCCTTAGCTAGGAAGCGTTGCTTAATCCGCTTGAATTCATTGAACTCTTCACTCTTCATGTCTTCAGGCTCTACCCAAGCCGCTTTGTGAATGTTTAAATTTTCATAGCTGCATTTAGCACCATATTCATGTTCTAGACGGTATTGAATCACTTCATATTGTAGGGCACCTACAGTTCCAATAACTTTACGACCATTCAGGTCCAAGGTGAATAGCTGTGCAACGCCTTCATCCATCAATTGATCAATTCCTTTAGAGAGCTGTTTCGATTTCATGGGGTCTACATTATTAATATATCTAAAATGCTCCGGTGAGAAACTAGGAATACCTGTGTAATTTAAAGTTTCTCCTTCGGTGAGCGTATCACCAATTTTAAAATTACCTGTATCGTGAAGTCCTACAATATCGCCAGCATATGAAATATCTATAATTTCCTTTTTTTCAGCAAAAAAAGCATTGGGACTTGAAAACTTTAATTTTCTATTTTGGCGAACATGCAAATAAGGCGTATTACGTTTAAATGTTCCTGAGACAATCTTTACAAAGGCTAAGCGATCGCGATGTTTTGGATCCATATTAGCATGAATTTTAAAGACAAATCCAGAAAATTTATCTTCCTCAGGACATACCAAACGCTCTTCACTTGCTTTTGGTCGGGGCATGGGTGCAATATCTATAAAACAATCCAATAATTCTTTGACACCAAAATTGTTGAGGGCAGATCCAAAAAATACAGGGTGTAAATTAGCTTCTTGGTAAATCTCTTTGTTAAATTTTGGATAAATTCCGCGTACTAATTCAATTTCATCTCTCAATATTTTTGAAGCAGAATCTCCTAAGATAGTATTTAGTCTTGAGTCGTTCAAATCTGAAATTTCAAGCGTATCATTAATCTTCTTTTTACTGTTTCCAGTAAATAGATTAATATTGTTTTCCCATAAATTATAAATTCCTTTAAAATCGTAACCCATACCAATAGGAAAACTTAAAGGAGTGACTTTTAGTCCTAATTTTTGTTCCACTTCGTCTAAAAGATCAAAAGCATCTTTTCCTTCACGGTCTAATTTATTGATAAATATAATTATTGGGATATTCCGCATGCGACAAACCTTAACTAGTTTTTCTGTTTGCTCTTCAACTCCTTTAGCCACATCGACTACGACAATTACACTATCTACAGCCGTGAGCGTTCTAAAGGTGTCTTCAGCAAAATCTTTATGACCGGGGGTATCAAGAATATTAATTTTGATTCCATTGTACTCAAAGGCCAAAACAGATGTGGCTACAGAAATCCCGCGTTGACGTTCAATTTCCATAAAGTCGCTGGTAGCCCCTTTTTTAATCTTATTACTTTTAACAGCTCCAGCTTCTTGTATGGCCCCTCCAAATAACAGTAGTTTTTCGGTAAGTGTAGTTTTACCAGCATCTGGGTGTGATACTATTCCAAAGGTGCGTCGGCGTTGGATTTCACTACTAAAAGACATTGAAAATAATTTTTTGGCAAATATAGCACTATCAAATTAAGATATGATGCAATTAATGTGCATAATGATAATTTAGTAAAATTTAAAAACAGCATTTTAGCATTTAATTAATACAAAATGTAAAATTAGTTGATAATTTAGCATAATGGTTGAAGAACAGGTTATTTTAGTGAATGAAGATGATGAGCAAATTGGCTTAATGCCTAAAATGGAAGCCCATGAAAAAGCAGCATTACACCGTGCCTTCTCAGTTTTTATCTTTAATTCAAAAAATGAATTGATGCTACAACAGCGTGCAGCACATAAATACCATTCTCCCCTTTTATGGACCAATACTTGCTGCAGCCACCAACGTAATGGAGAGTCTAATGTTGAAGCCGGTACCAGACGATTAGCTGAAGAAATGGGATTTACAACGGCCTTAAATGTAGTAACCTCTTTTATTTATAAAGTACCTTTTGACAATGGCCTGACAGAACATGAATTTGATCATGTGATGACAGGTTTCTACGAAAATGACCCAGTCATTAACAAGAAAGAAGTTAAATCTTGGAAATGGATGTCAGTTGAAGCTATTAAATATGATATTTCATTAAAACCTGAACGCTACACCGCTTGGTTCAAAATTATATTTCAAAAATTTTACACTCACTTAAATCATAAATCATGAAAGTAACAGTTAGCCGTAGAGCCCATTTTAATGCTGCCCATCGTTTATACCGCCCAAATTGGAGTGATGAAAAAAATGAAGCCATTTTTGGGAAATGCAATAATCCTCATTACCATGGACATAATTACGAATTGATTGTAAGTGTCACTGGTGAGGTTGATCCCGAGACAGGTTATGTCGTAGATGTGAAAATCTTAAAAGATTTTATAAAATCAGAAATTGAAGATACTTTGGACCATAAAAATTTGAATTTAGAAGTCCCAGAGTTTAAACATAAAAATCCAACCGCAGAAAATATTGTCATTTTTATTTATAACAAACTCAAAGTCGTTTTAGAAGATGATTTGGATTTGGAAGTAACGCTATATGAGACCCCAAGGAATTTTGTGTCCTATTCCGGAAAATAATTTTTATCTGTATTATATCTCTAAAATTGGTGTAGATTTGCACTATAAAAAATTCAATTATGGCAAATATTAGAAATTTAAAGAAAGACATCAATTATGTTCTAGGGGATATCATTGAAGCGGTTTACATATGGGAAAATGCAAATCCAACTAAAGATACTAAAAAAAGCGAAGCCATTATTGATGAAGCCATTGCTACTTTCGACTCTCTAATCAAAAAGGTGAATGTGAAAAATATTGAAGCTCAGAAAGTACATTTTAAAAGTATCACTACTGAGCTTGAAACAAAAGGCCGAGCGATGATTGAAAAAATTAATAAACTCTAAGGTTTTACTCTGCAGATTCTAAATCTGCAATGAAATCTTTAAAAATCACTCCGTATTTGGAACCAGCTATAGCTGGGCTTAAGCTATTATAAATTGTATCTAAATAACTTTTTTTGGCATCGTAAAGATCTGCCAAGGCTATATAAGGTGCTATTTCACTTGATGTATTATTAACTGCGAAGTTTATGCTATATAAGTACTGACGCTTAAGATTTGTAGCCCGTCGATTTTTCGTTTGCTCTACCTTAGCTGTATCATTGATTAGTTGTGCGTTCAATAGATTTTCTAACAATTCTAAGTCTAAGTTTTTAAATCGCTCAATGTTGGCGTTATAATCTTCTAGTATTTTTTGCTGCGGGCCTCCATCAATTTCAGCATCAAAACTAAAGCGTTTTAAAGTGGTGTTTATAGTTGTTGTTCCTATGTGAGCAAAAAATGGAATGCGTTCTGTATCCAAAGACTCGGAACGTCCTAGGTAAAGCATTTCCGGCTCTTCAAGTTTAAAAGTAAACTGAAATTCTTTTTCTCCTTTTATAAAAATTGAGTCTATCGTTACATAGGCAGTATCTTGAAATTTTTGTAAATAAAGCGTTCCTTTTTGAAGTCCTTTTACAATGCCATTAACGACTGTGTTATTAACTGGCATTTCGTTGCAACCTAGCAAAGCGATAATTAAGAATAGAGAGTAAATTTTTTGCATTTATAAATATAATTATTTTTTTAAGCTGTACCAGCGGCCAAAGTCATCAGAATAGTACATCCAATGGCTGCTACGGTTCCAATAGCATAACCAAAAACAGCCAATAAAACCCCTACTGTAGCCAATGAAGGGTGAAAAGCTGCAGCTACAATGGGAGCCGAAGCTGCTCCACCCACATTGGCCTGACTACCGACTGCTAAGAAAAAATAAGGAGCTTTTATAAGTTTAGCTACCAAAATGAGAAGCAGCGAATGAATGCACATCCAAACCACTCCAATAGCGATCAGTCCAGTATTATCAAAAATAAGTTTTAAGTCTATTTTCATTCCAATAGTTGCAACTAGGATATAGATAAAAACACTACCGAACTTACTGGCACCTGAACCTTCGTAATTTTTTGCTTTGGTAAAAGACAGTCCAATGGCAATAAGCGTAGCTATACTGATCATCCAGAAAAAAGACGATCCCAAAAAAGTAAATATATTTTTTAAAGTTTCGGATGCAATCCTTTCTACAAGTGAATTTAAGTAAGGCGCTAAATATCCAGCTGAGAAATGGGCAAAACCAACCGCTCCAAAAGCAATTCCTAACATGATCATCAAATCCGTAAGGCTTGGATTTTTTTTCACACTTTCTGAAAATGCAGATACTTTTTGTTTTAAATCCTCAATCGCTGTAGTATCGGCTTTTAGCCATTTATTGATGCGTTTTCGTTTGCCAATTCCAATTAACAAAATAGACATCCATATATTCGCTACTACAATATCCACAAACACCATACCTCCGTAAAGCTTAGGATTGTATCCGTAAATTTCTAACATAGCCGTTTGATTAGCACCGCCGCCAATCCAACTTCCTGCCAGTGTTGATAACCCTCTCCAAACTGCATCTGGGCCAATACCTCCTACAGTTTCCGGGGAAACAGTTGCAATGAGTAAGATTGCAATCGGCCCACCAACGACAATGCCCAATGTGCCTGTAAAAAACATTATGAGTGCTTTCCAGCCCAAGTTAAATACTGCTTTAAGATCAATGCTCAAGGTCATAAGTACTAAGGCTGCTGGTAATAAATAACGGCTTGCGACATAATACAATTGACTGCTTTCAGCCACCAAATTCCCAGAATTCGTAATGCGTTCCCAATCTGGTGCAATCCAACCAAGCGTCGTGAAAACAGCGGGTAGCATATAAGCTATAAAAAGTCCAGGAAATACTTTATAAAATTTATACCAAAAGCCTGAGGTTTTTGATTCTGTGTAAAAAATGAATGCAATGGCCACCATAAGGAACCCAAAGACAATGGAATCGTTTGTGAAAAGTGGAGAAGTATCTAGCATACAATCTTATTTTTTTACCGTGAATTTGCTCAGTCTTTGTAAATATAATAATTAAAGTAATGGCTTATAAAAATTGTTTTGCTCTGAATAAGTTAAAGTCTAATAGTTCCATAATCAATAAG
>CEVX01049252.1_pt1 | contig 11362 bp, 10 predicted proteins | sample 356561 | NCBI WGS metagenome assembly CEVX01 (sample SAMEA2623886, study PRJEB7988) | marine metagenome | biome: marine biome (ENVO:00000447); feature: surface water layer (ENVO:00002042); material: "saline water (ENVO:00002010), including plankton (ENVO:xxxxxxxx)" | depth 5 m | reverse complement strand
AGATTATCTTAACTCTTCTGAGAAGCCAAATTTTTTATTAGATTCTTCCTTTTCTTCTGCCAACCTAGATATTAATGACTTTTTAATCTGTTCATCATTTTTTTGAAAATTAGTCCACCAATCGCCAAGACTCCTTCCCTGACCATTAGCCTTTTCTCTTATTAATAAGAAGTCATAAGCTGCTCTGAATCTAGGATGTTTTGCAGTTTTGTATGGTTGTTTGCCAATTCTACTTTGAAGTTTTAATTGAAGAACCCAAATATCTTTAATGTATGCATGAAATTTTCTAGGTAAGGCTGTGATTTTTTGCTGCCTTCTTAGAACACTATCCATTGATCTAAAGAATTTTCTTAAATTGATTTCTCCTTTTTGATTTGAAATTTCAATGAGCTGAGGCCATAAAAGTGCAGCTACAAGAAAGCCTGGCGTAACTGATTGATTATTATGTATTCTTCTATCAGTATTTTTTAAAGCTTCAATCATTAAATTATTTGTAAATTCATTTTTTTCTGGATTTGTTCCAATTAAGTATTTATTTAAACCAAAGGAGAACAACTTATTAAAATTTTTCTCAGCCATGCCACTAAGAAATATTTTGCAAAATTCATCAAATAACCTAGCATTGGATATGTTTAACAACAGGCTTCCTTTGTCATAGATCGCATGCTTAACATCTGTGTCTATTTTAAAATTTAGTTTGTTACTAAATCTTATAGCTCGCAAACTTCTAACAGGGTCTTCAGAAAAACGTTTTTGAGGATCACCAATTGAGACAATGACCCTTTCATGAATATGCTTCATGCCATTATTATGATCTTCAATTTTTTGAGAAATAGGGCAATAATATAATGCATTCACAGTGAAATCTCTTCTGTATGTATCTTCCTCTAATGTTCCCCATATATTGTCTCTTAAAATTTTACCGGCTTGATCTTTTACTAGACTTCCATCATTTGAACTATCTTCCCCAGATCGAAACGTTGCAACTTCAATTAATTCAGTTCTGTTAAATACATGAACTAATTTAAATCTTTTTCCAATTATTCTAGAGGCTTTAAATGTTTTTCTAATTTGCTCTGGGGTTGCATTGGTAGCAATATCGAAATCTTTTGGTTCAATACCACAAAGAAGATCTCTGACACATCCACCTACTAAATAGGCTTGAAAATTTTTGTCTTGTAGGTCTTTTACTATTGATATAGCAAATTTACTTATTTTTTTATTATTTATCAAAATTTAGTTTTGATAGGAGGGTAGGAATCACCCGCTGAGCTGTTTTTCTTTAATTTCATCTAAAGTTTTACAATCAATACAATGAGTAGCTGTTGGTCTTGCTTCAAGCCTCTTGACACCGATTTCATCTCCACAAGATTCACACCAGCCATAATCATCCTGTTTAATTTGTTCTATAGAAATTGCAATCTTATTTATCAATTTTCTCTCTCTGTCTCTTGTTCTCAACTCAAATGCAAATTCTTCCTCTTGAGAAGCCCTGTCGATGGGATCAGCATAAGTTTCTCCCTTTGCCCTCAAGTGGTTAAAGGTTTTTTGCATTTCTTCTTTAAGATGCTCTTTCCATAAAAGCAGTACAGCAATAAAATGTTTTTTCATTGCAGCACTCATATATTTTTCATTCTTTTTCGGTTTATATGGAGCAATCTTAGATTTGTCATTGGCTATGGTTTTAGCCTTAACAATCTTTTTAGTATTTTTTTTTGTAGTTTTTTTAACAGGCGTTTTTTTAACAACAGCTTTTTTTACTGTAGGCTTTTTTGCTGGGGATTTTTTTACAGGTTTTTTAGTAATTTTCTTTGCTTTTTTTTCAGCCATTGTGATTTATCAAATAATTCAGGGTGGAGAAAGTATCAGATACTAGCTAAATTTACTAGCCTTTTCTCAATTTATTTAAAACATCTTGATAGCCCTCAGATGTTAATCTTGGTCCAAATGTTTCAACAACCTTTGATGAAGCATAATTGCTGAACCTTGCACACTCAGAAATATCACAACCATTTAAGAAGGCATGCATAAAGGAACCTGCATACATATCTCCAGCACCATTAGTATCTATAGGTGTTATTTGTTCCGCTGGAGAAAATATTTCCTTTCCATCCTTAATTACAATACTTCCTTCAGCGCCCTTTGTTATAGCAATCATGTAGGATTGTTTTTTATAGAATTCAATAGCCTCTTCTAAATTTTCTACACCAGCAAATGCAATAGCCTCATCATCATTACAAAAAATCATATCAATTCCAAAGGACTCTATCTCTTTGAATTTATCTTTAAAACCATGAACTATGCCAGCATCAGAAAGAGATAATGCCTTTAGAGTATTCTCACTATTGATATTTTTTAAAACTGAAGTTACAGCATTAAAATTTTCTTCACTTGTTACCATGTATCCTTCGATATAAAAAATCTTTGAATTATCTACTGCATCAAAATCTATATCTTTTGACCCTAAGTATGCGCTTATTCCAAGCATGCTACTCATAGTTCTTTTTGCATCTGGGGTAACAAATATTAAGCATTTGCCAGTTGGAAGCTCTGACTCTTCTTTACTAAAGCCAATATGTTTTACTCCAGCCTTTTGAAGGCTTTCTAAATATTTTTTGCCATCTTCATCATTTGCAACTCTGCAAACATGATGACAGTTTGAACCATAATAAGATGCAGCAACTAGTGAATTAGTTGCTGAGCCTCCACAATCAGAGACTGATTCAACGCCCATTTGTTGGAGTTTATCTATAATTGGAGAATGTTCTTCTGCAGATGCAAGAGTCATTGAGTCTGGTTCTAGACCAATGCCTTGTAAAAATTCATGCTCGACCATGTACTGAGTGTCAACTAAAGCATTTCCTAAAGCACTTATATCATATTTCATCTTATAGTCCCTTTTCTAATATTTTTTTGATAATACTAATTGTATGATTAATTTCTAATTTAGTATGCTTTGTTGAGATAAAACCTGCTTCAAATTTTGATGGAGCAAAATATATCCCATTAGCAATACACTTATTAAGAAATGTCTTAAATTGTTTGTCATTTGTTTTAATAACGTCATTAAGATTTTTTGGTAAGTCTTTAGAGAAGAAGAATCCAAACATTCCTCCCCTTTGATCAATAGAAATAGGAATATCATGTTCTAAAAATAATTTCTTCATTTCATTCAGTAAATAAGAAGCTCTAACTTCTAGAGATTTATATGGATTATTTTTAATCAATAACTTAATAAGTTTTGAGCCTGCTGCCATAGCCAAAGGATTTCCAGATAGAGTGCCAGCCTGATATACAGGACCATTTGGCGCTAGATAATCCATAATTTCTCTGCGACCACCAAAAGCACCAACTGGAAGACCGCCTCCAATAACTTTACCAAGTGTTGTTAGATCCGGTTTAATTTTATAGATTTCTTGAGCTCCTCCTAAGGAAACTCTAAACCCAGACATAACCTCATCAAAAATTAGTAAAGATTTATTTTCTGAGGTTTTTTTTCTCAACAATTGAAGAAATGACTTGTCAGCAGGTATAAAGCCCATATTTCCTGCAATTGGTTCTACTATTACTGCTGCTAGATCATTTTTGATTTTGTTAAATATTTTTAGAAAATCTTCTTTATTATTAAATTCACAACTTAATGTTTGTTTTGCTAGTTCTTTAGGAATGCCAGGAGAATCAGGTAACCCAAATGTTGTTACACCCGAACCAGCCTTTATTAATAAAGAATCTACATGACCATGATAACAACCATCAAATTTAATAATCTTATTTCTTTTTGTGTATCCTCTTGCAAGCCTGACAGCGCTCATAGTGGCTTCAGTTCCTGAATTTACCATTCTTATTTTTTTTATTGATGGCATACATTCTTTAATAAGTACTGCTGTTGATGACTCAATACTTGTAGGAGCTCCATAACTAGTTCCCAACTGAAGTTGTCTTGAAACAGCTTTAATTATTTCAGGATGAGAGTGTCCCATTATCATTGGCCCCCAAGATCCTATATAGTCAATGTATTTATTATTGTCAGCATCAAAAACATACGCACCTTTAGCTTTCTTAAAGAAAATAGGATTGCCGTCAATATTTTTAAAAGCTCTTACAGGTGAATTCACGCCACCAGGCATATGTAATTTGGCTTCTTTAAAAAGCTCAATAGACTTATTTATTTTATTCATAGCTTTAAATCTCTTGCAAAATTTTCAACTTCTTTCCAATTAGTGAATTCATATGTTTGAGAAGTATCGGTTGGACCTTTTGTAACCCACATAATAAATTTTATAGCGTACTTATCAATAAAATTGTACTTTGGATATTCTATTTTGCCTGCAAAAACACCAAGATTTTTAGGTTCCCAATTAGTTTTATCTAAAAATTTTATTAAATATGGGTTGGTTGTAGGAGAGTTTTTTTCAGGCTTTCTAGCAACAACATTTACTGAAAAAAATGCATTTTCTTTTGAATCAAGAATATGTATATTCTTATCTATAAAATCAAATACTTCATTGCGATACTTCCCATATCTTATGCTTGCCCCAATAATTATATTTTTATATGAGTCCAACTTAATTTCATTTGAGATTGGAAGTACATCTATGCTAGTTTCAGATGCAAATTGAGCAATTCTTTTACAAATTGCTTTAGTCTGTCCGTCAACTGTTGAATATATTATTAAAGATTTTTCCATTGATAATTATTTTGAAATTAATTGAATTTCTTGAAAAAAAAGTATTTAGGCATATTTATATTTTATACTGATATTTAAATTTATAATGTTTTGATATGAAAAAATATTTTTTAGCAATTATTACGTTTTCTTTGTTTCAGCTAAATGCTGAAGTTAAACTTGAGGATTGTGCTTCGATAAAATCTGATATCAAAAGGCTAGCCTGTTACGACTACCTTACTACAGGCGCATCTAAAACATCAGAGGAATTAGTTAAGAAAGAATCTAAGAGCACTCCCTCTGAAGCGGTAACACCTGTATCTAAAGAAGAGGCTAATTTTGGGTTATCGAAAAAACAAAAAATAGAAGCTCAGATACAAGTTAATAAAACTCAATTGAATTCAAAAATTTCTGATGTTTCAAAGGCTACTGGAGGCAAAACAAGATTTAAGCTCTTAAACGATCAGCTATGGGAATCTCAGTCAGTTTTGTCATCCATTAAGCTTAATAATTTCAGAGTAAAAAATAATATTATTATTGAAGAGGCAAATATGGGTGGTTTTTGGATGATAAATACATCTTCAAATGTAAAAATTAAGGTAAAGCGTATTTCTTAATATGAACGAAATTTCTAACAAATCTCTGAATTTAACCACAAGTGCTTTATCAAGAATACAAAGCGTCATGATAGCCAATGATGACCTAGGATCTAAATTTAGGGTTTATGTAACTGGAGGAGGTTGCTCTGGTTTCCAATACGGATTTAAGTTTGATCCTGAAATAGCATTTGATGATGATGTGATTGAGTTTGAAAGTTTCTCAGTTTTACTAGATTCAATGTCTTACCCATACTTGTATGGATCCACCCTAGATTTTGTAGAAGACCTGTCTGGTTCTAAATTTGTTATTAATAATCCAAATGCAAAGACAACTTGTGGTTGTGGAGAATCATTTACTATCTAGGGCTAAATATTTTACCTCTCTCTAGATATGCAAGATAGGCAAAAGCTGCTGCTTCAACAAATTTAGATTCAATTTCTGTATCAGTAGTTTTTACTTCTAAACCAATTTTTTTCTTAATTAAGTCCATAAGAAACAAATTTTTTGTTCCTCCCCCATGAAAGATAATGTCTTTGGGATTATTACAATGATTACAAAATTTTTTAATCATTTCCGCACTAAACTCCGCTAGAGTTCTTATCAATGAATTTGAATCTATTGAAGATGTTTCATTCATCAGAGCATAATAATCTTTTTTATCATCCGCCCTTGGAAATTCCATATTTGCACAATTAGCTAGTAACTTAGCCAACAAAATATCATTAGCTTTACCTTTTGATGCTTCTTCTCCATTAAAGTCAAATGGCCTATTAAATCTTTCATTTGCAACTAGGTCCATAAGACAATTGCCCGGCCCAACATCAGAAGCCAAAGATATTTCTTCGCCATTTAGATAGGTGCCATTAGCTATTCCACCAATATTAAAAATTAATTTATTTTTTTCTTTTTCTGAATATAGATACTTATGAAAAAAAGGAACTAAGGGTGCACCCATACCACCTAAGGCTATGTCAAAATTTCTGAAATCAGACAAAACTTTAATTCCTACAGAGTTAGATATTTTTTGAGGATCACCAACCTGAAAACTTTTTTGATTGGTATGGAAAACAGTTTGACCTGAAAAACCAATAGCAGCTATGTCATCTTTTGCTAGTTGACTCTCATTTAAAAGTCTTTTGATGAGTTCCATAGTTTGGCTGTTTAACATATTTTCCAACTTGAATAGTTTTTTTGATTCATCTATGGTTTTGTACCCAGCCATCAAACATTCCTCATAATCTTTTTTATAAGACTCTTCTAAATCTAAACTAATTCTTTCAATTAACTGGAATTGACCATCAAAAGAGACGATACATCCATCAAGTGCGTCAGCACTTGTTCCAGTCATAACTCCAATAAAATTTTTACTCATCTTGTTTCAAATTATACTTATTTAGTTTTTCTAGATTTAAATTAACTAAATTTTTAAATTCTTTCATTTGACTTGGAGTGACTGATTTTGCAGAAGGCAACTCAACTTTTACTGGATCAGTTCTTGTTTTTCCTTGCCAAAATTCAAAATGTAAGTGAGTTCCTGTTGCTTGGCCTGAATCACCTACGTATGCAATTATTTCTCCTTGTTTTACTTTATTTCCAACTTTTGTTTTTGAATTAAATCTTTCTAGATGAGCATATAAGGTTTTTATATTGCCACCATGCTTTACCTCAACAGTTCTTCCATAACCACTCTTATATCCAACATAGGAGATCACTCCATCTCCAGAAGCCATTACAGGCGTATTTCTTTTTGCTGCATAATCGACACCATTATGTGCTTTTATTTTATGAAGAATAGGGTGCATCCTATTCGGATTGAAATGAGAGCTTATATATGCAAAATCTAATGGTGCTCTCAAGAACGCCTTCTTAACATTATCACCATTTTGATTAAAGTATTGCTTGCCTTGATCTTCATCATAAAATCTTTGAGCAATGTACTTACTATTTTTATTGATAAATTCAGCAAAAATTATATCTCCACTAGAAATCTTTTCACCTTGCGAGTAATCAGCTTCAAAAATGACTGAAAATTTATCTCCTTTTCTTACATCAAAAATAAAATCAACATCCCAACCAAAAATATAAGCAAAATCCATAATAATGCTGTCTGGAATGCCAACATCTAAAGCATTTTTATAGAAAGAAGTACTTATTTCACCTTGCTTAAATGAACTAATATTTTGGATTTCTTTTTCAATTTTTTCTACTGTTACCACTTCAGAAACTCGAATTACTATTGAATTTATTTCATCTTTAATAATTTCGATACTATCTAACTCTTCACCAATATAATTAAATTCCATAATATCGTTAGGTTTTATGCTTGATAAAATATTATTTTTATCAAAATTAAATATTTTATAAGCTGTATTCAAAGGAATATTTCTTTCTTCAAATATTATCGAGAGACTTTCTCCATTTTGAACTGTATGGATTTCCTTATTTTTAAAATCTGGAAGTTTCTCGGTAAGGTTTTTAGAAATTATAATTTCTTCTATTGATTCAGGCTCATTCAGAGTCGAATCTACATAAATTAACAAGACCGCAAAAACAGAAATTAAAAAAATAATTATTACTAATTTTGCCGGAGTTTTTTTAAACCCAATCATAAATCTTCTTGAAGATTTAGTAGCTCAGTATTGCCACCAAAGGCTACAGAATTTTTTGAAATAACCTTTTCATTTAGAAATTGTAATAAATAGTTAGGACCACCTGCTTTAAATCCACTACCTGAAAGACCAACACCTCCAAAAGGCTGCGATCCAACTACTGCACCAACCATATCTCTATTAATATATATATTTCCAATATTAGACTTTTTCCCAAAATAGTCTGCTATAGATTCTATTCTTGTATGAATACCCATTGTTAAACCATAGCCAGTTTTATTAATATCATTTATTAATTTATCTGTATCATTAGATGAATATTTGAGCAGGTGGAGTATCGGGCCAAATTGCTCATTTTTAATATCTGATATTTTGTTTATTGCAATTAGCGTAGGTGAAATATGCTTATCGTCATTATGTTTAAATGTTTGAAATACATCAAATTCTTGTTCTCTACACCCTTCAATATATTTATTAAGGTTTAAGATTGCTTCCTTGTTAATTATTGGCCCAATGTCTGTGTCAAAATAATTTGGGTCTCCAATTTTTTGAGTGATCATATTACCTTTAATCATGTCAACGAGTTCTTCATAAATCTCTTCTTGAATGCACAGAACCCTTAAAGCAGAGCATCTTTGACCAGCGCTATCGAATGCTGACCTGATAACATCATCAGTTACTTGTTCTAGTAATGCACTTGAATCAACAAGCATTGAGTTAATGCCTCCCGTCTCAGCAATCAATGGAACTATCTGATTTTGATACTCAATAAGATTTGACTGAATTTTTTTTGCTGTTGGAAGAGATCCAGTAAAAGCGACACCTTGAAGTGAATCTATTTTAGTCAACATGTCACCATATAAACCATCACCAAGGATAAGTTCTAGTGCACTAAGAGGGACACCACATTCATGAAATTTACAAACAACTAGATATCCAAGTATAGAAGTGTGTTCTGATGGCTTTGCAATAACTTTATTACCACAAGACAGTGCTGCCGATATTTGTCCAATAAGTATAGCTACCGGAAAATTCCATGGGCTAATACATAAGAACCTTCCTTTTGGAGTATATAAAATTTTATTTTCTTCTCCAGTTGGACCGTCAAGTTCTCTTCCTTCTATTATTTTTAAAGCCTGTTCTGAATAATATCGTAAGAAATCGACTCCCTCTCTTATTTCATCCACCGCATTTTGTATAGTTTTGCCAGCTTCATTTATGAGATAGAAAATTAATTCATAAGGATCTTTTTCAATAGAATCAGCAACCCGATTTAAAATTTCAGATCTTTTTTTAAGACTGATGTTTTGCCATTCATCTAAATCGTTTTTTTCAAGACAATCTTTGATATCTTTTGGAGCATCATAATTAATGGTACCCATCTCTATGTCAGAAGAAATTGAAGATACTTTAATTTTTTTCTCACTAGATTCTTGTCTTCCTAAATAAATAGATTCAGCATTTACCCTTTTATCTTTAAATTTTTCTAATTTCATTGAAAGATTTTCTAAATTCTGTTTTTCAGAAATATCCATTCCAGCAGAATTTAACCTTGTTCCAAAAATATCTTTAGGCAATGGAATTTCTTTTTTTTCATTCTTCATTCTGATGTATGGATTTTGTGCCAACCATTCTGAGTCTGTTTCTGGATCAAGCAACCTGTTTATAAAAGAGCTATTGGCACCATTTTCTAAAAGCCTTCTTACTAAGTATGGAAGTAAGTCTTTATAGCTTCCTATTGGTGCATATACCGAAGGAGACTTTTCCAATTTTAGAACATTCGAAGCACTTTTATATAAAAGCTCACCCATTCCAAATAAACGTTGAAATTCATATTCGCAATTTTGTCCAAGATAATTGATAGATGAAATAGTATGAGCATTATGAGTAGCAAACTTTGGATAGATTTTTTTGTTTTCTAAGATTCTTTTTGAACAAGCCAGATAAGCAATATCTGTAATAGATTTTTTAGAGAAAACTGGATAACCGTCATATCCAGATACTTGCGCATGCTTAATTTCGTAATCCCAATAAGCACCCTTAACAAGTCTTAAGTGCATCTCTGCTCTTTTATCTAAAGCACTATTTAACCAATCAATTGCATCAAATGATCTTTTGCCATATGCCTGCAGAGCAATTCCAAATTTGTTCCAATTTTTGATTTTTTTATCAAATGCAAGCTGTTCTATTATATGAAGACTCAACGAGAGCCTATCCTGCTCCTCAGCATCGATAGTAATCTCAACATCTTTTGAATATGCATGATGGACTAATTCTTTTAATCTAGGAACTAACTCTAAATTTATATCATCTATTTTTCTCATTTCATATCTAGGATGTAAGGCAGATATTTTTATAGAAACTCCATGTGACAAATTTTTTACAAGATTAATTTTTGCTACCTCATCAATAGCATTTAAATAGGACTCAAAATAATTCTCAGCTTGAGAAGGAGTCCTTGCAGCTTCACCTAACATATCAAATGAATAAGCCTCTTCACTAAGACCAGGAAGTTTTTGAATATCTTTAAAATTTTTACCTATTACAAATTCTTGACTGAGAATCTGCATGGCAGCTAAAACTGCATTCCTAATTGGCATCTCTCCAGATTTTGAAATTAAGTTGGAAAGAAAACTATTTGGATTCTTAGACCACTCATTTGGTGTTGTAACGACTTTGCCTGCAAGCAATAAACCCCAAGTAGATGCATTTACAAAGATACTATCTGCTTTATTTAGATGATCAATCCATTTACCCTCTGAAAGCTTTTCAGAAATTATTAAATCTCTTGTTTTTTTATCAGGTATCCTTAATACAGACTCTGCAAGACACATTAAGGCAACTCCTTCTTTATTGTCTAATCCATATTCGTTGAGAAAAGCATCAAGCATGGTGCGATCTTTTTTATCTTCTCTGCAGAGATCAATAATAGACTTAGCATCTTTAGATATTGATGCTTCTTCTAAAAACTTTGTTTCATTAGATATTTCTGATAAAAGCTTAGTCTCTGATACAAATTTATTATTTATCTTAAGCATAGCCATTATTTTAATCTTTAAGTTCTAAGTAGCAACTTTGTGATTCTAATAATGATATAAAAATACTATGATAGTGTTATGGAAGATGCTTTTAAAATCATTAATAGGGGTACAGATGAAATACTTACCGAAACTGATCTCACGAAGAAACTTAAATCAGGTAAGCAGCTTGTTATAAAAGCTGGCTTCGATCCAACAGCACCTGACTTACATCTTGGCCATACTGTTCTACTAAACAAACTCAGACACTTTCAGGATTTAGGTCACAAAGTGATATTTTTAATTGGTGATTTTACTGGAAGAATTGGAGATCCATCAGGCAAAAATAAAACAAGACCAACACTAAATTCAAAAGATCTTATTGAGAATGCAAAGACATATGAAAAACAAGTTTTTAAAATCTTAAAAAAAGAACTTACAGAAATTAAATTTAATTCTGAATGGTGTGA
>CEVX01035751.1_pt1 | contig 11411 bp, 9 predicted proteins | sample 356561 | NCBI WGS metagenome assembly CEVX01 (sample SAMEA2623886, study PRJEB7988) | marine metagenome | biome: marine biome (ENVO:00000447); feature: surface water layer (ENVO:00002042); material: "saline water (ENVO:00002010), including plankton (ENVO:xxxxxxxx)" | depth 5 m | reverse complement strand
TACCAATCGTTTGGAGTTGTTGTATAGTTTGGATGTTAATTCTTCGATTAAATATGATCCTGCAAGGGGGTCTACGGAATTAGTGACATTTGTTTCATCAGCCAATATCTGTTGGGTTCTTAATGCTAATAAGGCGGATTTTTCTGTTGGTAAACCGATCGCTTCATCATAAGAATTAGTGTGTAGACTCTGGGTTCCACCAAGAACTGCTGATAGCGCCTGATAAGACACTCTGACTGCGTTATTGAGGGGTTGTTGGGCGGTTAATGTAACACCAGCAGTCTGGGTATGGAATCTTAACATGGTTGATTTTGGATTTTTTGGCTGAAATCTTTCCATGACCAAATCGTGCCACAATTTCCTCGCGGCCCTAAATTTCGCTACTTCTTCAAAGAAATCATTATGGCAGCCAAAAAAGAATGACATTCTTGGTGCTACATCATCAATTGTCATCCCAGCGTTTATTGCTTGGGTTAGATATTCCAATCCGTTAGCCAATGTGAACGCTATTTCTTGTGTGGCAGTACACCCCGCCTCTCTCATGTGGTACCCACTAACTGAGATTGTATTCCATTGCGGAGTGTTTAGTTTGCTCCAGGCCATCAAATCTGTAGTCAACCTCATGGATTCTTTCGGTGGAAATATGTACAGACCTCTAGCAATATATTCCTTCAGTATATCGTTTTGAACAGTGCCACGTAAACTTTGCCGAGAAATACCGCATTCATCAGCATAAGCAATATAGAGTGCAAATAATGAGGTGGCAGGGGCATTAATCGTCATTGATGTCGATACTTTAGATAAGTCAATACCTTCGAATAGGTTTCTAAAATCATGAATTGAGTCTATAGCCACTCCAACTTTTCCGACTTCCCCTATGGCTAAATCTGAATTAGAATTCAAGCCTAATTGAGTCGGTAAATCAAAGGCTACTGATAGGCCAGATTGACCATTTTCTAGTAATTCCAAAAAACGTTTGTTCGTAGATTTAGCATCGGAAAAACCCGCGTATTGCCTCATTGTCCACAGTCTATCTAGATACATATTTTCGTGAATTCCTCGAGTATACGGAGCGGCCCCTGAAGCGTTATGCCCGGTGAATGTATTATCGATACGGTTCAGGGTGTTTGCATTAGGGTGAGTAGACCGTTTAGTGTGTAAATCGAAAACATCGCGGTCCACTCCCATACTTCAACCGAAGCGCGTTCGATGAATGAAGTATATGTTACGTTGTACTCTTCAACGCCGAATAGTATAATCATCTACAATAGCCAATAAATCTGATACTTGTGCTTCACTAAGGATTCCTTCATTTTCTTTGTCCAAAATAAATTGTTTGGATTCTTCGATATTCTGTCTTTCACCTTTGGCCCAAATAGAACCAAGAAGTGCAGATCTATGTTCTTCGGCAACATCAATTTCTTGCAATAAACCACGCATCTCGTATTTGTATTCCATATGTCTTGACCTATCAAGACGCTTTTCTCTAATTGCGGGTTGAAAATCTGGTTTTTTCCTGCGGTATGGGCGGGTTGTTTTCTTTGTAGGTACTGGCGGCTTCGGAGGGGTTTTTTCTACGGTGACGTTTGCGATAGCCCGAGCCTTGGAAGCTTTGATAATTTCTTGTGCTTTGGAACTTGTAGCGGTACTCTCTTCGGTTTTCTTCACTACTTTCTTATGCTTGGTTAAACCTCTTGTTGGTTTCTTGGTAACACCAAGCAATTGTTCCTCTAAAATTGAATTGTCTTGACCTGGAGATTCTGATTTTGATACTTTCGGTACCTTTTTTGGTTCTGTAACAATTGCCTTCGACGGACTAGCCGGTTTAGGTGCCACCGGAGGGGGTGGGGATTTTGAGTGTGGGGTGGGAGGTAATCCAGAACCTGTACCTCTTCTGGGTTTAACGGCACTTTTAGGTGGCTTGCCGCCAGAGGATTTATCGAAAATATTTCGAGGTTCACTCTTCGGCTTCCTACGGCGCTGCACTAAACTTTCTGCCTCCTAATCTGTCGACACGACCGTTGATAGTTAAGACTTCGCAATAGGACGGTTAATTCCAAGTTACGATGGTATGGTCCGTTCTAAGCGAAGGATTAATTGCACTAGCCTTGAATTGGGTGGGGTTCTGGGTCTCCAACATTCTTCTACCTAATTCAGCAATCATGGTGCCATTATCAATGCAATATCGTTTCTCTGGCCAAGTCCCCACGCAAGACCGCTGTGTACACATAATATGAGCCATTTCTCTAATCCGTTCATTACATGCGACTCCTCCTCCCAGTAACAATTCTGTTTTACCAGAGTGTGCTAGTGCCCTTTCTGCGACCTCGATGCAAGCAGCAAATGCATGCTCTTGCAGCGACCAGCATACGGCACCAAGTTCAGCCCCTTCATTGACTTTCTGAATAGCGGCATTTAGTAATCCAGAGAAATTAAGATCCATGCCTTGCACACTGTAAGGTAATGGTACCAGATCTACATCTGCTCCGGGGTTATGATCAAACCATTCTTTGGCTAATCGTTCAATCTTTGGCCCACCTGGGAATGCTAAACCTTGGGTTCTACCAAACTTATCGAGCATATTTCCAATCCCAATATCGAGAGTTTCCCCTAAAACTTGGTAACGATCACCAGCCCTAGCAATCACTTGTGTATTTCCTCCACTAACATATAGTAAAACAGGGTCTACGCAACCCGTTTGATTACGTCCAATTTCTATGTGTGCCACACAATGATTGACCCCAACGAGGGGAACGTTCCATTGCTGTGCTAGTGCCCTAGATATATTCGCCCCCACGCGTAAACACGGACCTAAACCCGGACCTTGACTAAACGCGATAGCTAATACATGATTTGGCTCGATATTTTCTTTTTCCATAAGCGTAGAAATAAGATTAGAGGCTAATGTGGAATGGTGGTCCGCAGCTTCTCTCGGGTGAATACCGCCTTCCTTAGGACGATATAATGCAGAATACGATTTGAGGGGAACTCCATCGCCCGTTACTAATCCAAAGGATAGAGTGTGGGCGGTACTCTCTACCCCTATGATTACCCCTGTCACATAGTTTTGAGTCGAGAACTACATATCAAGGGAACGTTCGAATCACCTCTATGCGTCTATTGTTGCTCAACACTGGACCAATCGCCACCCTCTCTAATCATGATGTAGAAACACCTCTAACTGGGGAAGATATGTCAAATGAAGAATCTCTCTGCCTAGAAGGTGGCCAAGGCATTTTGGTTAGTGATGGTACTATAGAAACAATTTCTCAGACCCAAGAACTATCCCACGAATACGGTATGGAAGAAAATTCTGATCTACATGTTTTTGATTGTCAGGAGAAAGCAATAATCCCGGGTTTTGTAGATTGCCATACTCACTTAGTATGGGACGGAGATAGGGCTAATGAAATGCAATTACGTCATAGTGGGATGACATACACCGGTATTGCCGAATGTGGTGGAGGCATACAGAAAACAGTAGATTTCACTAAGTCCGCGCCGTTTGGTCGATTAGTGCAATTAGGCAAAAAGAGAATATCTAGGGCCCTGAAAATGGGCACCACAACAATGGAATGTAAAAGTGGTTACGGCTTGTCAGTAGATAGCGAACATAAATTATTAGAAATAAACCAATTCTTAGGCCAAAACACACTCATGGACATTCATTCAACTTGGTTAGGTGCTCATGATGTACCCCGAGATATGAAAATTGACGATTATGTTGATATGCTAATATCCGAACAACTTCCGGCAGTAATCGAACAAGGCAATGCACACTATGCAGATGTTTTTTGCGAACCGGGATGGTTTTCATTAGAGCAAACCGAAGAGATCGTCAAAGCTGCTCGAAAACATGGACTGCCATCAAGGCTTCACGTGGATGAGTTCGTAGACGGAAATGGTTTGGCGCTAGCATCTGATCTTGGAACCATTAGTGGAGACCATGTAGGCCATTCTTCAGATGATGCTAGGGATTCTGCATCAAAATCCGGGACTATGCAAACATTTCTCCCTGGAACTCCCTATATTCTTGGACACGGTCTAGAATCTCCATTAAGAAAGTGTATCGAAAATAATTGGCAATTTTCATTGGCTACAGATTTTAACCCTAATTGTCGAACCTTGTCTATGCCATTCGTAGGGAGTTTAGCTACGCATAGATTGGGGCTATCGCCATTGGAAGCTTTGGTAGCAGTTACTCGTAATCCAGCATCAACCCTAGTCAAATCCACCCAAGGCCCAATCTCTGGCTCAATTAGAGAAGGGGGGCCCGCTGATTTGTTAATTCTTGATTCAGAACATATTGATGCTTGGTGCCAAATGCCCGGAGACAACCCTATCTACCAGACTGTAAAATCTGGAAAACTTGTAAATTGATAAAAGGTGAAACATTTAATCGTAACGTGGAAGGAAGATATATAATAGCTTTAGAGACATTACAAGTATCGCTATATCTCTTTTTAGCATACTTAGTTCCCGAGGTGGATAACCACTCTATTCTCGCTCATCATTCATCCGATAATCATGGTTATCAGCCAAAATATTCCTATAGAAATTGAGGATAGGCTTCCAGTACAACGTTTTTAACAAAATATCAATAATACTGTAATTTAGCCCTACATAGTCGGGTTGATATGATTGAGTCTTGGCAGGGGAACATGGTTGAGGTTGTTACAGGATTCTGTATGAAGTGCAAACAGTCTAGAGTCATCGAAAATCCTGCTCGCACAACCATGTCCAATGGTAGAATACGTGTAAGTGGAATATGCAGCTCGAAGGATTGTACGGGATCCATATCAAAAATCATATCCTAGTCAGAATACCTCACGGAGAATCATTCATTTGGGAGAATAGAATCGCCGAGTTATTCTGGGCTCGTGGTCTAGGGGTTATGACGTCGCCTTGACATGGCGAAGATCGCAGGTTCAATTCCTGCCGAGCCCACCAGATTAAACATATCATTATTTGTCATTTTACAAACGAATAAGAGAATCTAATTCTACCCTTCCCCTTATTCTTCTTTGCAAGAAATTGTATGTGGGGTATATTCGAGGTATTGTCAACATGTGTCCCAGCACATGGACATAGATCTACACCCTCCACTTCCACAACTCTTAGATTAGATATCGATTTAGGAATTCTGTCCATAAATTTCGTATGGCGCATTTGTTCATGTGATTTTATTTGATCACGGTCCCATTCATGGATATTAACTGGGATTTTTTTGTTTAGAGTAGCATTGACCTGTGAGACTAATTCTTCAGAGTCAAATACTGTTTTGTCTTCGAATAATAGGTCCACTCTAGAGTTGTCTGTAGATAATTGATTTCCCACGGTTTCTGCGCCCCAGATGTCTTCTGCTAATGCTGAGACAATATGTTGGGCAGTATGCATCTGGGCATGTAGATTTCGTCGTTCTTGATCGATTGAACAAATTACTTCATCACCAACCTCAAACAGATCTGGTTCGCCTATAGGATGGAGTATCATCTCACCAGGCAAGACTTCACAAATTTGTGTTTCAATGTCTCCAGCCACCATAGTGCCGGTATCTCCAGGCTGACCGCCACCTCGTGGATAACAGTATGTTGATTCCAATAGAGCATTCGCGTCCTGGAACCCGGTTATGATGGTAGTAAAGGGTTCAGGATTGGTCCCTGGATGATGATTCATATGCAATTTCTGTTGCATATCATCACCCAAATATTTCCTGAAGGCTACCATCAAGGAGTTGGTTGCTGAGAGTTGTGCATTCTTCACTCATTACCGTATCTCCACTATATTGGCCAACATATTCTCTCACCCAATGGTGAATTTTAGCCACACCTTGTCCTGGTTTATGCGGAATCCTATCCAGTGCTTCCGTCGCACAAATTAATTCGTTCGCCAATACTTGGGAAAGTAACTCTGTTGATTGTAAACTTCTGAAAGCACCTGTTGCACCCATAGAAACGTGGTCTTCCTTCCCCATACTTACTGGAACATTCGAGGTTGTGACTGGATTAGCCAATAAATGCAATTCTGCTATACATGCTGCAGCAACATACTGGATTATCATGTAACCACTTTCCAAACCCTCGTTCTTAGCTAAGAATGGAATTTGGCCACTCCATTGGGGGTCCAAAACTTGGTTAATCCTCCTTTCAGATATACTTGCCAATTCATGACATGCAATTGCTATAGAATCACTAGCTAATGCTAGGTTTTGGCCATGGAAATTCCCCCCACTTATCACATCAACATCTTCACCATCGACAAAAACTAAGGGATTGTCTGTGGCGCTATTAATTTCAATTTCTAACATCCTTCTAGTCTCTGTTAGCAGGTCTATAACGGGGCCATGTACTTGTGGGGCGCATCTAAAACAATAAGCGTCCTGAACTCTATTACAATCTACATGTGAAATCTTGATTTCAGAGTCTTTCAGTAACGCACATATTCGTGCAGCTGAGATTGATTGTCCGATTTGTGGACGATTATCATGAATCCTTGTATCAAAGGGGCTATGTGAGCCTTTGATTGCTTCAAGTGATGTTGCCGCACTAGAATCGGCTGCAAACACTAATTTCTCGAGGTTTAGTATTGTCAAGGCCAAATACGCACACATTTGGCTAGTGCCGTTAATCAATGATAGTCCTTCTTTAGCGGCTAATTCAGTGGGTTCCAAGCCAACGCTATGTAATGCATCCAAACTAGACATTGTAACCCAGCCAGATTCCTTTCTCACCATGGATTCTCCTTCTCCAAGTATTGCTAATGACATATGAGAGAGGGGTGCTAAATCACCAGAAGCACCTAATGACCCGATTCGTGGTATAACTGGGGCTATACCGTTGTTTACCATACCTAGCAGTAAGTCTACGATTTTTGAGCGTATTCCTGATACACCCTTAGCGAGTGAATTAGCACGAAAGACCATCATTAACAATACATATTCCGGATCCATCAAATCACCGACACCACAGGCATGACTCTTGATTAGGTTGGTTTGCAGTTGTTCAAGATCATCTCCCGCTATTCTAACAGAAGACATTGCCCCGAATCCTGTATTAATGCCATAGACAACTTCACCAGAGTCGATTATTTGCTCAACGCCTTTTCGAGATTCTTCCATCCGCCTACGTGCAGATTGAGGGAGTACAGCGGTATTGTTACCATTGGCTACGGAAATTGCCCCTTCAATGGTCAATGAGTGACCATCAATCTCGATGTGTGCCACGTATCAGCGAACAAGGAATATCAAATAGAGTCATCGAGTCTCTCGCTTAGATAGGTTAGTATCTCTTGATCAACCAAATTTGGAATTGTAACGACTAATTTTGGGTCTAATTTACCTGCTTCTTCAACAGTATCAATTGCACCAATATTACGTGCCCAAGACCTACGTGCAAGCCCATTCATTACATCCCAGGAAATCATAGAATGGATACTATTTTCGGATTCTCCACTACCATCTATGTACATACCGAATCCTCCATTAATCACCTCACCCCATCCAACTCCTCCACCATTATGGATACTGGTCCAAGTTGCTCCCCTGAATGAGTCTCCTACGAAGTTATGAATGGCCATATCTGCAGTAAACATTGACCCGTCTCGAATGTTTGCTGTTTCTCTGTAAGGGCTATCCGTACCACCTACATCGTGATGATCTCTACCAAGGACGATTGGGGCACTGATTTTCCCCTCCTTTATTGCCCGATTGAATGCTAGTGCTATTTGCAATCGACCTTGTTCGTCTGCATACAAAATTCTAGCTTTACTACCCACAACCAAGTCGTGATTTTCTGCTTCCTCAATCCAACGAATATTGTCTTGGTATTGTGTGGAAATTTCGGGCTTACATCCCTCCGCTAAATGTGATAGTATTTCGGTTGCGATCTTATCTGAAATTCTCAGGTCTTCATCCGTCCCGGAGGTACAAACCCAACGGAATGGACCGAATCCATAGTCAAAACACATCGGGCCCATAATATTCTCAACATACGATGGATATCGAAATGAGCCATCGGATTCTACGACATCTGCACCAGCCCTACTAGATTCTAGTAGAAACGCATTTCCGTAATCCCAGAATATTGTACCACGGTCTGTTAATTGATTAACATATTCAACGTGTTTTCTAAGTGTCTTTTGCACCTCATTTTTGAATCCGTCAGGATCATTGATAATCATTTGTCTACCATTCTCAAAAGACATTCCAACAGGCATATACCCTCCTAACCATGGGTTGTGTAGACTTGTTTGATCGCTAGCTAAATCGGGTGTGATATTCTGTTCGACAAGATATTCCAATAGGTCCACTATGTTACCGAGATAACCTATGGATATCGCTTCTTTTTTCTCCACTGCTAGTTTGGATCGTGAAATCACTTTCTCTAAGTCATCATATAATTCTGTTAACCACCCCTGCTGATGCCTCTTATTGGCGGCTATGGGGTCAATTTCGGCTATGATACAAACCGCTCCTGCGATGACAGCCGCTTTAGCCTGTGCTCCAGACATACCCCCTAATCCAGATGTAACGTACAATACGCCTCCAAGGTCCGATTGATCCTGTAAGTCAAGAAATTTTCTAGCCGCATTGAGTATTGTGATCGCAGTGCCGTGAACTATTCCTTGAGGGCCAATATACATGTAAGATCCAGCAGTCATTTGACCGTATTGGGAAACTCCGAGGGCATTCATTCGTTCATAATCCGTCTGAGTGGAATAGTTAGGAATTACCATACCATTAGTTACTATTGCAGTAGGTGAATCCTTTGATGATGGGAAAAGGCCCATTGGATGGCCAGAATACATAACTAGGGTTTGATCCTCTTGCATATTGGTTAGATATTGCATAGTTAGCAAGTATTGGGCCCAATTTTGAAACACTGATCCATTAGTGCCGTATGTAACTAATTCATGTGGAAATTGAGCTACCTGTGGGTCGAGGTTATTTTGAATCATTAACATCATAGACGCTGCTTCTGGCGTCTTTGCATCATATTCAGAAATCGGCCTTGCATACATTTCGTAATCAGGTCGAAATCTATACATGTAGATGTGACCATATTCCTCCAATTCCAAAAGAAATTCTTGGGCTAACTCTTTATGCCAATCTTTTGGAAAATATCTCAATGCGTTCGAAATAGCCAGAATTTTCTCCTCTTCACTCAATACTTGAGGGCGAATAGGTGCGTGGGAGACAGTTTCATCCAAGGGTTTCTTGTTTGGCAATATATTTGGTATTCCTTGCCCGAAATCTACCATATATTCACCAACCTAGTCTATTTGTGTATAATTTGGTAATCTCACTCATTACTTGATTACATTCCGTGAGTAGATTTTGTGAGGCTGTTTGCAGAGAATCTATGTCGTCTCCTGAGAGGTAGTCTATGTTAATTCGCACATTAAATTCCGCCATTTTACAAGCTGATATTCCTAACTCCGCTGCTGAAGCTAAATCTGTTAGTGCGTTTGCGTTACATTCCTTAGCCAAATCCGCTAATGTGTGCATAAATTTAAGGCTAAATTTCATTGTTTCTAATGGTGCTTCGGCAGCTTCTATTGTAGCCTTCCTAATTGCGATTGATCTGGTATTGGAACCCTCTTCATCCTTAGGTAATCTATACGCCTCCATAACACCTTCAAAGGCGCTTGAATCATTGTTTGCTAATGTTATGCAGCTGGAAATACTTTTTTCAGATTGGCTGATTATATTATTTGCTACAGTATGCCCCTCAATCCATTTATCGCTGTTTACCGTAAGTCGAGAAACCATAACTGAAAGGGAATGGCCATGAGCCAATGTCAATGCCGCAACAGAACCTCCACCAGGTGTAGGCTTTGAGGATGATATAGAATTCAATATCTGCAAATATCCTTCATTCATTTTTTTCCCTCTCTATAGCCCATTCGATAATATTCTCATACGGGTCAAATGACTCTAATCTATCTAACATCAAACCCTCGATAGCATTTTCAACAAGGGAATCAACATCTTGTATGTTTGTATCTGAATAGTGATTACCGGCATCCATTATTGCTTGCAATGGTACCAATCCGACTAATTCTCCCGCTACTGCCTCTAAACCTAATTTTGACGCCTCGAGCTTAATCGCCTCCATTACGTCATGTAATCCCGTCACAGAATAATCTAACAAATTCATAGAAACTTGGGCAATCTCTTCATTGTACATCCAACCAGCAGCTTGCAATTTTTCAAAGATTCCTGATATCCTTTGAACGATCCCGTTTTTGTCTCTTACAGTCTCACCTTTGTCGTCTTTCACAACAATTCCACTAGTACGTATCTTGGACGCTATTGTATTTGCTTTGGATTTATCCGCGGTGTTTAGATTCACATTGTATGCTATAAGGAAATTTCTTGCACCAGTGGCAGTAGCGCCCATTGTCGGTTGAAACTTAGCTGGTCCAAAATCGGGCTTCCAATCTGGAGATTGTATTTTCTCCTGTAATCCTTCATATTCTCCTTTACGGATATCTGGTAAACGAACCCTTGAGGGATATCGCGCTGAATTAGCATATAGAAAAACAGGTAAAGAATGTTCATCAGATACTAATTTAGCATACCTATTGGATAAATTAATGCATTCTTCCATCGTTACTCCTTTGATGGGGATAAAAGGGACGACATCAACTGCACCCATCCTTGCATGTTCCCCTGAATGAAGGCGCATATCGATTAGTTCCAATGCTATCGAAGTACACTCTGTAACTGTCTGTAGGACTGATTCCGGCTCACCCACCATTGTCACCACAGTGCGATTGAAATCTCCTCCCATATCGATATCTAACAGACTAACAGATTTGTTATCTAATATGGGCTGAATAATTGAATCGATAATGGCCTTGTCTTGGCCTTCGCTAAAATTAGGTACACACTCAACAAGGCGCTGTTCCATCAGCCCCTATGGAAAAATATCTATTGATGAGCCTTATCATCAACCATACAGGCCTTCGTGGTTATTTCTAAGTGAATCTTTACGGTTATCTTCAATCATAGATAATGCATGAGAAAGATCATCATTAGAAACTGATTCTTTTCCTTGGGAAATTGCTCTCATTCCAGCTTCCATCACTAAAGCCTTCAGTTCTGCACCACTATATCCTTCGGTTTTATTGGCTAAATTGTTTAAATTTAATTTATTTGAAAGAGGCACCTCATTAGTTATAATCTTCAAAATTTCAAGCCGTGCATCACTATTAGGCAATCCTATCTCTATTATTTTATCAAATCTCCCAGGTCTGAGTAATGCTTTATCCAATAACTCTGGTCGATTAGTAGCAGCGATGATTTTGACAGAATTCGTGGATTCAAAACCATCCATTTCAGCCAATAGTTGCATTAATGTCCTCTGTACTTCCCTGTCACCAGAGGTCGAAGAGTCCAATCTTTTTGA
>CEVX01173173.1_pt1 | contig 11448 bp, 8 predicted proteins | sample 356561 | NCBI WGS metagenome assembly CEVX01 (sample SAMEA2623886, study PRJEB7988) | marine metagenome | biome: marine biome (ENVO:00000447); feature: surface water layer (ENVO:00002042); material: "saline water (ENVO:00002010), including plankton (ENVO:xxxxxxxx)" | depth 5 m | reverse complement strand
CTTTGAAGATGCCTTAACTGATTTTGATTTTTTAAGAGTACATAAAAGTCATTTAATAAACATCAATTATGTTGAATCCTATCAGAAAGGAAAGGTTGGAGACATTAAATTATCCAATGGTAGTATTGTTCCACTTTCCTTAAAAAAGAAAGAATCGTTTGTAAATAAATTTAGTTTATAGCCTCTAAAACATGAAAAAGAAATTTTTTTTTATTTTATTTTTTATTTTATTCAAAGTTTTAATAGGATCTGTCCAAACCCTTGATTCATCCAATAAGAATTCTTCAACCATAATGGATACATCTCTTAATTTTGATATTTATTCAAAAAAATCATACTCACCGATTCAGAAAGAAAAAGGAATAACTACAAAAAACAAGAATTTAAGTCCAGAGGAAAAACAAAGGAATTTCCTAATGAGAACAGGTTTTCTCATTTTGGGCACTTTTATATTTCTGTTTGTTCTTTTTTTGGTTTTTCGAATGAAAAAAAAATAATCCTTCCGAAAGGAATTAGATTAATGTAAATTTACAAAGAAATCAATAAAGCATTTCTTTGAAGGAATTAAAATCACTTAACAAATTTTTGCTACGCTATAAATGGCGTCTTACTCTTGGTGTTTTCTTCATTATTTGTGCAAATTGGTTTAACCTATATCCTGCGCAAATTTTCAGAAATGCCATCGATACAGTTATTGATACTATTAACGATCAGAAAATTAACACGCAATCAAAACTTCAACCTGAAATATTTGATGACTTAACAAGAGCACTTTTGATTTTTGCAGGTTTGCTTCTTACTGTTGCGCTGATAAAAGGAGTTTTTACATTTTTGATGCGTTATACAATAATTATGGTTTCTCGATTTATAGAGTTTGATTTAAAAAATGAAATATATCATCATTACCAAAAACTAGATACTTCCTTTTATAAGGAAAATAAGACAGGTGATATCATGAATCGAATTGGTGATGATGTTAGTAAAGTAAGAATGTATTTGGGACCATCTATTATGTATTTAATCAATTTAATTGTCTTATTTACTTTAGTTATCACAACCATGGTAAATATAAATGCAGAGTTAAGCCTATACATTTTATTACCGCTCCCAGTTCTTTCAATTACGATTTACTATGTATCGAGATTGATTAATATAAAAAGTGAACGTGTACAAAGGCAACTTTCAAAATTATTTAATTTAAGTCAAGAAACTTTTACAGGAATTCGGGTTATTAAGGCCTACAATAAATCAAATTCAACCATAAAAAACTTTAATCAGGAATCCGAAAAATATCGTTCAATAGCGATGAATTTAGTAACAACAGAGTCGTTATTTTATCCTGTAATTCTTTTTCTCCCTGTACTAAGCACATTAATAACAATTTATGTTGGAGGACTAGAGGTTATAAAAGGAACAATAACCTATGGGAACATTGGAGAATTTGTCATTTATATAAACTTACTAACATGGCCCGTAGCTTCTTTAGGATGGGTAACCTCCCTTATTCAACGTGCAGCGGCAAGTCAAAGAAGAATCAATGAATTTTTACTTACTGAACCAAAAATTAAAAACCAATCGGAAGCACCCACAAGAATAAAGGGAGCTATTGAATTCAAAAACGTTCAATTTACTTATCCTGAAAGTGGCATTGAAGCCCTAAAAGGCGTTTCTTTTTCAGTAGAACCTGGACAAACACTTGCGATTGTAGGAAAAACAGGTAGCGGAAAATCAACTATTGTCCAATTATTAAATAGACTATATGATGCTACATTAGGAGAAGTCCTAATTGACAACATCTCGATTCAAAGAATAAATTTAAATGAACTAAGGAGCCAAACAGGGTGCGTTCCTCAGGATGTTTTTTTATTCTCAGACAGCGTTAAAAACAATATAAGTTTTGGGACTTTTGGAAATAATGGAAATTCAAAAATAGAGGATATTGAATGGGCTGCAAAACAAGCCGTTGTCCATGAAAACATTAAACAATTTTATAAGGGTTATGAAACAGTTGTTGGAGAGAGAGGAGTTACTTTATCAGGTGGTCAAAAACAAAGAGTAAGCATAGCTAGAGCCCTTCTAAAAAATCCTCAAATATTACTATTTGATGACTGCATGTCTGCTATTGATACAGAAACAGAGGAAAAGATTTTAAGCAACCTCAACTATATTATGAAAAACAAAACCACAATAATTGTTAGTCATCGTATATCTAGCATTAAAAATGCAGATCATATTATTATGATTGAAAATGGGAAAATAATTGAAGAAGGAAATCACCAAGAACTAATTCATAGAAAAGGAGAATATGAGAATCTCTACCAAAAGCAACTTGTTGAAGACTAATTATTAAATCGTAATGTTTTTTTTTGAAAATTCATCTTTAAAAACAATAGATTTGCAGAGGTTGCGTTGAACATAAGCAATAATGAAGCATAAGCTATTAACTATATTATTTTCTTTACATTTTTGTATAGTTTTTGCTCAAAACAAAAGTTTAATAAAAATTAACTGGAAGCAAGACATCACTGAAATAAGTAATGATTTAAAAGTTAAGACAAAGCCTTATTTTGAGAAAGCATTTTATCCAAAATCGAATTCATTTCCATATTATGTTATCACAAAAATAGTAGAAGGCAAGGTTGAAAAGGCAAATATTGAGCTTAGTAATATAAGAACCGAAAATATTGATGAGAATTATATTGAATTAAAAATTACTGAATCAAAACTCATCAAAACAGAAATAAAACAAATCGGAAAAAAGTGTATTATTCAGTTCTTAATTCCGACTTATCAAAAAAAATCATCTAATCAAGAGAGAATTATAAGTTTCGAATATTCTTTTTCTTATTCGTTAAACTCAACCAACAAGAAGGCAGTAAAAACTAATTTCCGGAGTAGTACGAACTCAGTAATGCATACTGGAGAATGGTACAGAATTGGTGTTACTTCGACTGGAATACAAAAATTAACCTACGATTTTTTCACAAACAATGGTGTATCAGTAAACAATGTAAATCCAAAAAAAATAAGAGTATTTGGCTATTCTGAAGGGATGCTTTCCGAATCAATCAACTCTAAAACTCCTTCAACACTTCCCGAGCTACCAATATATTTCGAAGGTGAGAATGATGGTTCATTTGACAGTAATGACTACATACTTTTCTTTGCTAAATCCGCTAATGTATGGGAATGGAATCACAGTTTGAAAAGCTTTTATCATGAAAAGCACTTATACACAGACACAGTTTTTTACTGGATTAATATTGGTACAGAAACTGGAAAGAGAATAAAGAACGTTTCCGAAACTGCTGAACCCTCCAATAAAACATTTAATACCTATGAGAATCATCAATTTCATGAAATTGACAACGTCAATCTTATAAAATCTGGAAGAGTATGGTTTGGCGATTATTTTGACATTACTTCAGGTTTAAAAAAAGAATTTCCATTTACGCACATTGGTAAAGTATCTCAAAATAAGATATACTTCAAAGCTAAATTTGGTATTCGATCATTAAAAAGTTCCGGCAACAATATAATCGTTAAAAATGGAGGATCTATAATTCATCAAGCTACCAATATAAGTAACGTAAGCAGTCAATACACAGCCAATTATGTTGTTGAAAAAACAATTTCTGACAGTTTTAATATTTCCGGTTTTAAATCGAATTTAGAATTCACCTATAATCAACCAGAATCTGGTTCAGTTGCATGGTTAGACTATCTAGAAGTTAAAACTGAATCTCAATTAAATTTAGATGTTTTACCGTTACAATTTTCGCAGCCCAAATCAGTTGGTTCAGGTAATGTTTCTCTATTTGAAATAAACAATACCTCATCAAATACAAGAATATGGGATATTACCTCACCTTATGATGCGTTTGAAATTAACACAAACTATGGTAGTTCAAAAACTACATTTAAATCTAAGACAGATTCCATTAAATCTTTTATTGCTTTTACTAATTCTGGCTTCAAAACGCCATTTTATGTAGGAAAATACTCTAATCAAAACTTAAGATCCTTAATAGATATCGAATACATAATAATTACAGCTAGTGAATTTAAAAGTCAGGCTGAAGAATTAGCAGAATTTCATAAAAAACACTCTAAACTTACTGCGCATGTTGTTACTTTACAAGAAGTTTATAATGAATTTTCAAATGGTCATCCAGACATAACTTCAATTAGAAATTTCATAAAATACATCTATGAAAATGGTTCCTCTGAAGCTTCAAAATTAAAATATTTACTCCTATTTGGGGATGGAAATTATGACCCCAAAGATAGAATCTCAAAAGACACTTATTTCATTCCTAGTTATCAATCTCAAAATTCTATTTCACCAACCGCCAGTTATATTTCAGATGATTATTTTGGTATGCTTAACGATGAAAATGGTATTTCTAGTAGCAGTTCTACCGTAGACATTGGAATCGGTCGATTTCCTGCAAGAAATATCTCGGATGCGTCAGGCTTTGTAAATAAGGTGAAGCATTATGCAAATACATCAAAAACTATTGGCTATGACGGCTTAAATGGAAGTGATTTAAAATCAACTTTTAGTGATTGGAAAAATCAAGCACTATTTATTGCCGATGATGGCTCAGCAGCTGACAACTATACAACAGCCCATCTAACACAGACAGAAACAATTGTAGAGGCATTGCTTGCAAAAGATAGTACTTTTAACATCAAAAAAGTTTACCTAGATGCCTTCGATAAAAAATCAACAGCTGGAGGAGCTCGTTATCCAGATGTAAATAGAGAAATTAGAGAATCAATCAACAAGGGAGTATTTTTCGCAAGCTATATTGGACATGGAGGAGAAGGAGGTTGGGCTGATGAAAGAATAGTAGATGTTGATGATATAAATTCATGGACTAATATTGATGCTCTTCCTGTTTTTATTACGGCTACTTGTGAATTTTCGCGTTATGATGACCCGGAGAGAGTCTCTGGGGGAGAATATGTTTTATTAAATCCAAATGGAGGCTCTATTGCAATGATAACAACTACTCGTTTAGTTTATGGAGGAATTTCAAACAATATCGGTTTTACGATAAATTTTTTCGAATCAGTACTCGGTGAAGCTTCTTATACTTTAGGAGATGCAATTCGTATGGCTAAAAATCTTAGTCCTTTGGGAACAAACTATAATAACCGAAAATTTGCTTTACTTGGAGATCCCGCTTTGAAAATGTCGTTTCCAAAATATAAAGTCACTACAACAGCAGTTAATGACATTAAAATATCAAATAGTCCTGATACACTTAAAGCACTTTCAAAAATTAAAATAAGCGGTGAGATTGAATTAAACAATCAAAAAACAAATGCAGAAGGGTTCGTTTATCCTATCGTTTACGATAAAATCGAAACTGTAACAACATTGGATAATAATAACACGGGCAATCTAACTAATTTTAAAACACAAAAAAGTATTATTTACAAAGGAATTGCATCCGTTAAAAATGGTGAGTTCAGTTATGAATTCATCGTGCCAAAAGATATTAATTATGTATTTGGAAATGGAAGAATAAGCTATTATTTTGCTAATAATTCCGTTGATGGCAATGGATTTACCGAAAAAATAATCGTGGGTGGAAGCTCTGATTATGCCAGAAATGATAAAACGGATCCTGTTGTTGAACTTTTCATGAATGACAGTAATTTTGCTTTTGGTGGATTAACCGATGAGAATCCATCCATATTTGCATTAATTAGTGATGATAATGGAATTAATACTTCTGGAACAAGTTTAGGTCATGACATTTCAGCAGTTCTTGATGAAGATTACTCCAACCCTTTTTTATTGAATGATTTTTATATTGCTGCTCTAAATAGTTACAAAAAGGGAAAGATTGTTTACCCGCTCAATGAACTTTCAGAAGGAAATCACACATTATCTCTTAAAGTATGGGATGTGAATAATAACTCAGGAAAAGCCTACACAGAATTTGTAGTAGCAAATAACGCCAAATTGGCAATTAATCATGTTTATAACTATCCAAATCCATTCACAACAAAAACTAAATTCTTGTTCGAACACAATAAAATGAATGAAACTTTAGAAGTGCTTTTAAGAATTTTTACAATTTCAGGAAAACTAATTAAAACGATTCAAACCGATATGATATCACTAGGAAATAACCACAGCACACCAATAGAATGGGATGGATTAGACGATTATGGTGATAAAATTGGAAGAGGGGTTTATATTTATCAATTAGAGGTTAAAACTACAAATTCGGAAACCGAGAGAAAATTAGAAAAATTGGTAATACTCCGTTAAGTGTTTTTACTTTAATCAACTATATTTGCATTTATGAAAATATTCAAGTTTACCGCTTTAATAATTTTAACAACTATATTTTTATCTAAAAATAGTTCAGCGCAAGAAGAAGATATTAATTACAGTCAGTTTTTAAATACTATTACTACTGCTGTCCCCTTTTTAATGATTGGTCCTGATTCAAGAGCTGGAGCAATGGGAGATGTTGGTGCAGCAACAAAACCAGATGCTAACTCTGCCTATTGGAATACTTCAAAAACAGCATTTCTAGAGCAACAACAAGCGCTTACAATATCCTATATTCCATGGTTAAGAAATTTAGTAAATGATATTTATATGGCTCAAGTTGGATATACATGGAAGTTAAACGAAAAAATGTGCGTTAGTCATGGGTTAAGGTATTTTTCATTAGGAGAAATAACCTTTAGAGGTATTGGCGGTGATTTTTTACAACGTGTTAATCCCAATGAATTAGCAATCGATATTTTTGGTGTTGGATACAAATTAAACGATAATTTCTCAGGCGGATTTAGTACTCGATATATTTACAGCAATTTAACCTCCGGAGCCGATGTTTCAGGATCAGCATCAAAGCCGGGTAATTCAATTGCTGTTGATTTAAATTGTTTTTACAAAAAACCAATTCAATTTGGTGATAAATCTGCTGATTATATGTTTGGTCTAAACATTCAAAATATAGGTAATAAAGTTTCTTATAGTGAATCAGCTGAAAGAGATTTTATTCCGATGAACCTGAAAATAGGTACAGGAATCAATTTTGAAATTGATGAATTTAATGAGTTTGGAATGTATATAGATGTAAATAAACTACTCGTTCCAACACCACCTGTTTACCAAAAAGACGAAAATGATCTTTACTTGACTGATGCCAATGGTAATTATCTAATAGAATCGGGTTCGGGAATGGATCCAAATGTATCAACTATTCAAGGTTTAATTCAATCATTTTATGATGCACCGGGAGGATTTAATGAAGAATTTAATGAGATAAATTGGTCTTTAGGAGCTGAATATTGGTACGATCAACAATTTGCCCTTCGAATCGGTTATTTTTATGAAAATCCAAATAAAGGAAATAGAAATCATATGACACTAGGATTAGGATTAAAATATCAAATTTTTAATCTTGACTTTTCATACCTCGTTCCATTTACTCAAAGAAACCCACTAGAAAATACGCTTAGATTTACCATGAGCTTTGATTTTGCAGACATTAAATCAATAGGAGACACCAATTAAAATTACATTATGGCTTTCAGAGTAGGATTTGGATTCGATGTTCATCAATTAGAAAAAGGTGAAGAGTTTTGGTTGGGTGGGATTCTACTAGACCATTACAAGGGAGCTGTTGGCCACTCAGATGCCGATGTTTTAATTCATGCCATTTGCGATGCTTTACTAGGTGCTGCTGCACTTGGAGACATTGGTTATCATTTCCCTGATACCTCTGATGAATATAAAGGAATAGACTCTAAGATCTTATTAAAACAAGTTGTAAAAATTATTACTGACGAAGGTTACTCCATTGGAAATATAGATACAACCGTAAGTTTAGAACTTCCAAAAATAAAACCACATATACTATCAATTCGTGAGAAACTAGCTTCAGTGATGGATATTGATGTCAGCTTAGTCTCTGTTAAAGCAACAACTACCGAAAAGTTAGGATACGTAGGAAAGGAAGAGGGTGTTAATGCTCATGCTGTATGCTTAATAAACTTGAAAAGCTGAATACTTTTAGAGTAAATCAATACTCTAATAAAATACTTTATCTTCTAATTTCTTAAAGTGTAATTCGAAGGCCTTCTTAGTGAATTGAACTTTTGAGGTAGCCATTAAATATAAGAATTGGTTCAAATAGTTTGCCCATTCGTAGTCGAGTTCATTCAACCTTTTCTGCATTAATAGATCTAAATTATTTTGTGTTTTAATATCCTCTCTACCTACCTGAACAAAATCAATCCAAAAAAAACGATAATGGAACATAGCTTTTGCGTGAGACCTCATTAAATTATTTAATTGAGTATTATTTAAAGTACTTTGCCTGTAAAGCCTAAGAAATTTCCCTTCTATCACATGTAAATCTTTAAAAATCCACTGAACCAACTCTTCTCGTTTTTGAAAATGATAAGTAAGGTTACCAGAACTTATTTTCATTTCCTGAGCAATCTGTCTAATAGTAACATTAGGCAACCCCTGCTCATTAAACAATTTCCTTGCTGTATCTAGTATTAACTTTTTCCTCACAACTTTGTTGATAACTAAATTAGTAAACTTGTCCTAAAAATAAAAACGCACGTAACTTAACAAAAACCCTTGATTATGCGTATTATTTTAATAGCAATTGTATTTATAATTGCTCTAATGCAAAGTCTATTAGGATAAAAACCCTTAAATATCTGGCAAGAAAACTGCGTTTCAGATTAAATAATTACGGCGTTTCTAATTAAACTAGATAGTTTATATACGTGACTTTTTTAAGGCTTTAATTAGAAAAAATAAAAAGTAATATTGTTAAATATTTTTAAATCTGTTCTTAGACATAGATTGATTTGAAAAAACAAAAAGAATGAATTGATAAAAATCAATCTTACGAACTGAATTACTTGACTTTAAAGCTTACTTCCGACGCTTAGTATTTTTACCACCCTTTTTATTCTTCTTTTTAGACTCTTCTGTAATGAATTTATAAGCCTGGATGGTTTTTCGATTAGCTTTATTAGGATGATTTTTTTTTGCTTTCTTTCTTTCGTGAAAAGCACCCTGATACGTTGGATCCTCTTTTCGTTTTTGACGATCTATCTCTCTTGCAAAAGCTTGTTTTTCTTCATAAGAAGAATCCAACACTTCTAACTTTTCAGGTAATTTTAACACCTTAATTTTTTGACGAATAAGATCTTCTATTTTAGCAATATGATAATGCTCCACCTCAGAGACAAAAGTAATAGCGACTCCTTCGTTTTCTGCTCTACCGGTTCTACCAACTCTGTGAACATAATCAGTATACATCACAGGAGCATCAAAATTAATAACATGAGTGACCGCCGAAACATCAATTCCTCTAGCAGCAACATCTGTAGCAACCACTCCCCTTATTTTCCCTTCACTAAACTCCTGATAGGCATTTAATCGGGTATTTTGCCCCTTGTTAGCATGAATAGCCTTCCAATCACCTACCTCTTTTCTGTTCAAATAGCGATGAATATTCTCCGCAGTTTCTCGTGTTCTTGCAAAAACGAGGACTCGATCAAAACCTTTTTCATTTTCTAATAAATGAACCAGTAAATTTAGCTTTGTTTTAGAATTAGGAACATAGTACAAGTATTGATCCACTAGATCTACCACAACCTTTTCGGGTTCAATTTCAACCTTATTAGGAAATACTAAAAATTCCCTCGTAAGTTCTTCTACTTTTGGATGAAAAGTGGCGGAAAACAATAGATTTTGCCTTTTAGAAGGAATGACCTCTAAAATTTTATTCAGTTGAGGTAAGAACCCCATATCCATCATCTTATCTGCTTCATCAAGTACAAGTGTATTTATTTTCTTTAAAAAAAGAAAACCCTGAGTATAGATATCCATAAATCGACCCGGAGTAGCAATTATAAGATCAACTCCTTTAGCCACCTCTTTTATTTGGGATTGCATTCCTACACCACCTATTAACTTACAGCATCTTAAATCAGTATGCTTAGACAATGCAATTGCATTATCATGTACTTGAACCGCTAACTCTCTTGTTGGCACAAATACCAATGCTCTGGGATTATCCCCTTGAGCATAGTTTAATTTTCGAAGAATAGGCAATATAAAAGCTGCTGTTTTACCTGTTCCAGTTGGAGCAATACCTAAAACATCTTGTCCAACTAATATCTTTGGAATAATTTCCTCCTGGATAGGTGTAGGTTTTTCATACCCTAAATCAGAAATTGCTTGAAGTATTTGTTTATTTAATTTTAAATGTTCGAAATTCATTCTTATTACTTCTCGAATAATAAATCTAACTGCATTCTAATTAAATCATTCATTCCATCGTCAGCTATATTTCCTTCTTCGTCAAATAATTTAAATATTTGTGACAAGGGAGGTTTGACAGGAACAACATTAATCTTAAGGTAATTTAAAATATTTGTTAAATCGTCCATACCTCGAGCATTACCCTGCCGACCTGAAGAAACTCCTACAAGAGCAGCCCATTTACCGGAAACTTTTCGTGGATCCCAGCCATCAATAAATGCTTTCATGACTCCAGGAAAACTTCCATTATACTCCGGAGTAATAACAATCAACTTACTCGGATTAAAAATATACTTCTGAGTGATTTGAGTAAATTCCTCATTTTCTCCACCATACAATGAACTAAACAAAAAATCCTCCGGTAGATTTACCAAATCTAAAACCTGACAGTCCCATCCTTTTTTAATTAAAAGCTTTTCATAGTATCGAGCCACCTTTAATGTGACACTGTTTTTTCGGTTTGTTCCAGCTATTATAGTTATCATATATAGGTTATTAACAATTCACAAAAATTTGTTTAAAATTCGACTTCAAATCAATGTATGAATGACTTATTTTTGCTGTACCTTATTGAGAGCCGAATTACTTAATTTAAAGGATACTCAACAAATTTAAGCATTTAAATTAACGATGAACATTACGTACTACGGACATTCTTGTTTTTTAGTTGACTTAAACAATATCAAAATATTGTTTGACCCCTTCATAACTCCGAATCCAATTGCGAATGAGGTTGATTTAGACTCAATAAAAGCAGATTATATTCTTGTTTCTCATGGACATGAGGACCATGTAGCAGATGTAGAATATATTGCAAAAAAAACCGGTGCTAAATTAATTTCTAACTTTGAAATAGTTTCGTGGTATGCTTCCAAAAAGGCAATCAAAAATAATCATCCAGTAAATCATGGAGGAAAAATTGAACTGCAAAACGGAATAACTGCAAAATATGTAAATGCCATTCACAGTTCAGTTCTTCCCGATGGAACCTATGGTGGTAATGCTGGAGGATGGATTATAGAGTCATCTGAAGGTTCATTTTACTATTCCGGAGATACGGCTTTGACCTATGACATGAAATTATTGGCCGAATTCTATACTTTAAACTTTGCTTTTCT
>CEVX01062059.1_pt1 | contig 11452 bp, 11 predicted proteins | sample 356561 | NCBI WGS metagenome assembly CEVX01 (sample SAMEA2623886, study PRJEB7988) | marine metagenome | biome: marine biome (ENVO:00000447); feature: surface water layer (ENVO:00002042); material: "saline water (ENVO:00002010), including plankton (ENVO:xxxxxxxx)" | depth 5 m | reverse complement strand
CGCAAATCTGCACGCGTGCGGCCAGCCAATGTGTGGCGTGCTAACGGCGTTTGCGGTGGTGGCGTGGCGACTCAACCAGTACACAGCCAATGGGTGGTTCAAATCGCTGATACACGCGCTGAATGTGCAGCTGGTGCTGCTCGTTGCGCTTACGCATTTTGTGCACGCGTGCCCGGGTCGCTAATTGTAAGCGTTGCAAACGTGTGTCGGCGCCGGAGACACAGTTTTACGAGTATAAAATTTAAACGGCAACGACAGGTTTTGCTTTAGTGTGGCTTTCGTGTGGCTCTCCCTCCATGATGGTGCCAACGGTGTCGTTGGTTCGTGGAGTGGGTCGCGCACTGTTCGTTTTGACGAAGGCGGTGGGCCCAATGCCTCACGACGCAGTGTACGATGAGCGCTACATGCCACTGGGAGCGGACAACATGCAGCTCTTTGCAAGGACAAACGGCATCCCACCCGCACCCGGATTTGTCATATTTGTAGAAGATGTCGTGGATGCATACGATCTTTCGTGGGGCGAACTGGTCGTGAGTTACGTGCTGCTCGAGAACGCGTTGCGCAGCATGAAATGCTCCCTGTATACGTATACGACGCGTCCTCTGTTTCTCGCCGCCGTCGGAGTGGCAATGAAGATCTGCACCGAACACGAGGAATCCTCTGCAAAATGGGCGGGGCTTCTTGCGGAGGTGGGTGTTGAGGCGACGCCACGCCGCCTCGGTAAGATGGAGCGCCTCATGCTCAGGATGCTCGATTATCGCGTGCCCTTTGACGCAGCACAGTACAGTCTGTACGCGACAGAGCTGGTTGCGTTTGGCGACCAAGACCTTCAGCAGTAGGTCCGGCGCCGAGGACCGCGACACCAAGTGTTTAGTACCATAGAATGGTGTGTGTAATAGAGCGCTGTTTTCAGCAGTAATAGTAAAACAAATAGGCAACGCTTGCCGCCCTTGCCGTCTCGTACGCTGCTTACCACCTACCGACATGTGGGGCGAGCGCTGGTCTGACGTGGCACTGCTTGTCGGGGCGGCAGCGGTGGGCGTGTATGTTCGCGCCACACAGATGCGAATTGCGCAACTGACCGGCGAGAAGGAACGGTTGGACTACGAGCGTCGCATGCAACGCCACGAACTGGTTGGGCGCGACGATTCGAAGCACGGAGGAACCGCGTGTGGCAACCGGCTGGGCGCAATGCAAGAGCAGGTGATAACCGATGCACAGCAAAAGGCGTCCAAACCGGTCGACCACGCGCCACTCGAGTCTCAAACCGAGTCTCCACACTCCATCACCAGGCCACTGTTTTGTTGCGGAGGCACCGACAACTGTGCGGTGGAGGGCTGGGTCGACCGCAGCCCGACGTGCAAAGCATCTCGCCCGTCGAACGTGACTAGCTCTCTGGTGAATCGTTCGCCGTCTCTTTGCGAGTCTGAGATACTATTGCCAATCGCAGTGGTCGCAAAGAATGCTCCTGCGACCTGGGCACCGCCGCCTCCCAACCTATTGCCAAGTGTTGAAAGGGTGCCGGCGCGGGAGCAGGTCCGGCGGTTCCGGCGTCGCAAGCAAGGCGTTCCATTGGTCGAGGCCCACCCTTTGGTCACCATGCTCAATGTGTCTGTGTGAGGCGCAAGATCCATGTCCATGTCCATGTCCATGTTCGCGCTGTTTGGCGGCAGCAGCAGCGCCTCGCACTGAAAGTGTGCACATGTTTTAGCTGTTGCCGTACTATCTCAACGGGGCGAGTTGGTTGTGGTGCCGTTGCGTTTTGCTTGTGTCTGCGAGTCGTGCAGTTTCAATGCAGATAAGCCTGCTTTTGGGAGATTCAGACAGTGCACAATGATGCTGCCATCGTTCGCCCGCCTCCCTCTCAGTTTGGGGACCACCGGGGCCGACAGCGCCCCGGTGCAACTGGTTGTAGGTTGGCAGTATGTTGTACACCGCAAAACGTCGGACGGTGGTAAGGTATACGTCACCTTCGAATGCATTGCCCTAACCGACGGCAGCGAAGAGGTGCCCGCTGACCGGGTGAAGATCGTGTCAGTAGTGAAGAATGCCACAAGGACAAGGTACGAAGAAGAGCTGCCCGTCGGCGTGCAGTTCTATTTCTTCCGCAACAGGTTCTATAGGATTGATAACGGAGATTTTGTGTTTCGAGACAATGTGACATTTAAGATGTGCTAGATCGCAGGTTGAGTGTTCTAGGCTGGCGTTGGGGTGTGTTGGCACGGATTAAATAAGACTGTCCATCAGACGTAGAAGTAAGCATCCCTTCAATTTCCGCTCCCCTGAGATGGCCGACGCCAGGAACGAGCAGGGGCGCAAGTCCATGGTGGAGATTGAAGGGATGCTTCAAAAGATGAAGCTGGACAACGGCTGGAGCATGGCGCAGCTCAAGGCGGAGGTCCACGAACGCGGAATCTGCCTCCGCAACGGGAAGGAGTACGGCAAGGCGCTGCGGTTCGTACTCGCCAAGCACCCGGTGCTCATCGTTGGAAAAAAGGCGGCGAAGCACTACCCACTGGCCAAGAAGTGCTTGGTCCAAGTCCCGGAGGCTTAGGTGTGGTGGTGTTCTTAGAGGTGCCTCCTTTTTTTAACAACAAACATCCACACAAAAGAACTCTGCCCCTTCGTGTCCGCTACTCGTCGGTGCGCTTGCGCTTGGGCGCGCGCTGGCCGGCGCGCCCTCGTTTGCCTGATTTTGTCTGAAGTGTCCTCTTCTCACGCACGCTTGCATCTTCGACGGCGGTGTCTATCAGAGGCCGAGCACCAAAGACAATGTGCGAGAGGATGGTGCGCGTTGGCATCGTCTTCATGGCGCACGGAATCCACGAGCGGAAGTGCATTGGACAGAAGAAGACGGTTCGCAGTGGCGGTGGAAGCGTCGCATTGGTGCCCGAAACGTCGTGCGGAGCGCGCACCATGCGCCACTTGACGCCACTGCGCTGCGGGTCAATCTTTGCGCAGAAGCGACATTGCGGCACCGACGACGCTGCGCTGCGTGCACTTGTGGGCTCCGGCTCTGTGCGGTGAAGCATGCGGTAGTCGCAGCGCATGCAGCAGATCTCCACTCCTGCGCGGTTGGAGGGGCGAAAGCGGACAAAGCAGCCGCAGTACGAGCACAGAGCATACCACTCGTGCCACAGTCGAACGGCGCGGCCAATGATTGGTATGTTGAGCATGGGTTCTTCCCCGCACGCAACCGCAACCTTGCGCTGTTGGAAAGCGCACTTGGAGTCGCGCCGTGCGCGTGCCGAGGCGCCCGACTCGCTTCCAATCGCGTTGTTTGCGATCATTGCGTGTAACGATTCGTCGTTGAGTGCTTCATTCTCGACGGCGCACGTGCTCATCTGATTCTCATAGATGATCGCCGTGCGCAGCGACGCCGAGGCGCGCTTGGCGCAGCGCAGTTCATTCTGGCAGGTCTCGGCGTTGGTCGACATCATCGATCCCGCGGTTCCGAGTTCGTTGAACGCGTTCGCCCATTTGACCCCTCCATCTGTCACAACTGCGTTTGCTACGCGTTTGCACTCGACGCATGCACAGAGGCTGTGAGAGTGCATGGGAACGCCTCGCAGAAGATCGGGATCGTCGTCCGGCAGTAACGGCAGCAACAGCCTTTGACGCAGTGCACGAGTTTGTGCGCGTGCGGTGCCGGGTCCAAGGTCGTAGATGAGCAGCTCTTCCGAGATCCACGCCGAGCGGCAGAAAGAAAGCAGACGTGCAGCGTTCATGCCGCCTGCACCGCCCACGGCTTGCACGGCGTCCCGACACCCCTTGCTACCGCCGTTGCACGACGAACCGTGCACGCCCTCGATGCCGAGCAAGGTGCCCACCTCTTTCAGTGTCATGATTCCGGACGCGGGATTGCGTAGAGCTATGCGCTGCAAGCGCATCCGCTCTTCATCACTGAGCAGCAGCGTGAGCCGCGTTGCCGAGTTCATCCCGTGGATGCTCGCGTGCTGCACAGCATCAAGACGCGACGCGCGCAGCTTGTGGCACGCGCTGTGCGCCCAGAATGGGATGAAGTTGCACCGGAAGGCGTTTGTCCACACCTCTTGGGCCATGTGCAGCGCTGGGATCTTGTTGTGCACGCTGGCGGTGCCCTTGCCCAGGAAGCTCGAGCGCCAAGCGAGGTGGCCGTCGGCGACGGCCGCCTGCTGCGAAAACGCGCGGCGAATGGCCAATGACAAATCGGCGCTGCCGTGGTCCTCGGCAATGCTACGACCGGCGCGCACGTAAGCGACGGCTGCCGCCTCTACACCCGCAGGTGGAAGCCGAAAAGGACACGATTGCAGCAACGCAAGCGGGTGGTCGATGTACGCAAGCGCGGCCATCGTCGCATACGCCGTGCTGGTGCAATTGGATGTCATGCGCCGCATGCACTCTTTGATCTCAACGATGCACTTGTCGACAACCGATGCCACCTCGCTGTGGTGTAGCAATCGCTGCAACGTCTTCTGCAGAGGGTGTCGCTCCTTCCAGTGCAGCCGTTGAGCTGGATGCAGCGACGAGTGCATGCCAGTCAGTGAGATGGTCAGTGCATTGCAAATGATTCGACGCGCCGCAGGGCTCTTGTCGACCGCATCCTTGACGACCGAATCCCATCCCCGGCTTCCCGGGTTGGTGCAACGCGTCATCAGTGCCAGCACGTGTCCGGCATCCTTGACCCCCAACGAGGAGGATGCGGTGCGGTGTGCGTACAGATCGCTCAGGTCCATCTCCGAAGCTTCGCATGCCACCGTGTGTAGCCCGGGAGGGGACGCGATTCCAAATTGCGCCAGTTGCGTGAGGTGCAAGGCGTGTGCCGAGGTCCACGCTGCCGCAAGCGCTGCATCCGAATACAGCCGGCACAGCATCTGCTGGTCTGCTGCGCTGGTAGGGGGCGTCTCTCCGGCTGCCGACAACCGATTGGCAGCCACAACGGCGTAAGCCTCGCAGCATGCGCCGAGCGCTAGTCGCGCCAGGCAGTAGGCGGGCATCGTGCCCGTCGTGCCCGTCGTGCCCATCGTGCCCATCGACGCCCCCGACGCATCCGACGGTCCGCCGCGTTGTCTGCTTTCGAAGTTCGGCTGAGCCTCGCCGTAGATCTGTGCCTCAAGTCGCCACAGCGTTGCGGCCAGCTCCTCTGTGCTGCGCAGATCCGCGCTATTGTGGCACACTGCGGCGCTCGTATCCGCATCCGATCCCGCAAAGGTGGTCAGGCGGCACTCAAACAGCCAGTCTGGCAATGGCGATGGCAACGCCAAGCTTGGGTCTTCTTGGATGCCACGACAGAGGCGCTTCAACGCGGCGATTGCCCCACAGTCCTCAAAATCGCATGCTAGTGGCCGGATACTGCTCTCGCTCAATGAGACCGCAGCAGATGCTGTGCCGCCGCCCCTGCCGTGGCCTCCGGTAGGGGCGGCTCCCGAAAACCCAGCCCGCCTAAGTGATCGTCGTGTCCGATGCCCACCTGCACCAGTCGGGGGTTGGAACCGTCTGAGTTTGACACGTAGCGGTAGTGCGCCGAGTTAAATCGAACCACTGGACGGAACATGAGCGTGCCCATGCGCGTCTCGCGCTGAATGCGGTTTTGGCTGAATTCTTCGTCCACAAAGAGCATGGCGTGTGGTTTGTATCCGTCGACGCATGCAACGGTGCTCGTGTGACTGGGCACCTCGTGTGCCACCTTTATGAGCTCGGCGTGGTCGGGCAGCGCGCTACTCGCGTTCGGAGTTGGCTCCACGGCGTTGCAAAACGTTTGTATGGCGACAGAAGGCGCAATCTTGAAGTTTGGGTCCGTTCTCGCCAGCAAGTATAGGTACGTGGTGTAGTAGCGCGTGCACACCAAGCACTTCTGCCTCAGTGGTGGCAGGCCCTTACCGGCGAGAAAATCGACTCGCTGTTTCGGAAGTAGAAACTCTTTGCAGACAAACCCCTTGTCCGTATCAGGGCCGTAGCGCAGCTTGGCCATGAAGACGCAAAGGCATCGATCTCCACACACACACGGGCGTTCTCCGATTGCCGTGTTGGCCGGTGACAAGTACAAATCATCGTGGCTCTTTTTCACCTCTGGAAGCTCTGCCGTCGTGACATGCGCCTTCTCCATCATGTTTGCCACCAGTTGCATCGTTCTGACCGAGGATGCCTCCATGGAAAGCATGGGGTGCTGCTTTGTGAATTCGTTGAGCATCCTTTCATCCTTGCTGTATTCTTCGTCGACGGCGATGCCCGCCGCAGAGGAGAGGAGCTCGTTGCCTGGCATTGTGGCGCTGGGGCCTGCGGACACTTTGATGGTGCGCAACGCAGCATCAGCAGTCGATGTGGTCTCCAGCACCTCTTCTGCACGTACACCCAACGGCGAGCATGCTCGTTGGTGTGCGGAAATGGCACGCTTCGGCGGCACGGACTTGAGTGCGACCGTGGACGCGGAGGCGCGAGCAGGTGGGGCGGTGCCCATACCGAGAGTGGGCGACAGCGGCGGGCTGGGGGGCGTGCGACCGCTCTGCGGCATCGCAGTGTTGCGCACACAAGATCAAGAACAGCGCCTGTGTACAGTGGTGCGTTTTCTATTTAGGTATGACAGAGTTAGCGCACCCTACCACCACCCTGCGACTCTTAGTAGTCCAGACTCGGAGAACGCGGTGGGGACAGCGGTGCTTGTGCTCCGGAGTACTCGAGGCTCGGGCTGTTTGTGTGAGCCTCGCCGCTGCAGCAAGGAACCGCTGCGCGTTCTTCTGCCCTGCTTGCATCTGCGCCCGTGGTGCCTGCAACTGCGTTGCACCCGCCGCCGCCGCCGCTGCTCCCGGTGGGGTGCCTCGAAAACGTCAGTTGCAGGTACTCCCATAGTCCACCCATGCGGCGCAGGCAATGGCACGTTGCATGCACAAGATCGCGCTGCTGCGCAAAGATGGCGCAAGCGCGCTCGCATCCCTGGACGCCGCGGTCTGCGGTTGGAATGATGTTTTCCGGGTTGAACCACGACATGCCCAACGACTGCAGCCGGTCCAGAAAAGAGTTGACGCACTTGTCCGTCGTGAGCGCCCCAACGCGCATCGTCGGGTCGTGCCAATTGATGCTGTCGCACGTGGCGAGCATCGCCTCCCCTGCCAGCGGGTAATAGAGAGTGCCGAGCAGCACGCCTCCATTGATGTCACGCCACGGCTTGTCGTACTTCTCCTTTGCCGTCTGGCCGACTTGCGCGCCACGCGTGCGTTCGACAAGGTAGCTGCTCCTGTCGGCGCGGCGGCTTGAAAAATGCTTTTCCGACGGCAGGATCTGTAACGACATGATGTACATGCGCCTCAGGTTTTTGTTTCGCTCGCTTGGTGCCGTCGGACAGCCCTCCGGCGCGTCGCGCATCAGCGCCTCCTTGACGGCAAACATGAAGAGACTGGCGGACAGCCGGCTCTCGACGAGCTGACTCTTTTCGTTCTGCGTGCGCACTTCACCAAGAGCCCGCAGCTGGCGTATGATCTTGGTCTCTGTGCACGGGCTGCCATCGCGAAAGTGCTTGGAGCCCGCCAAGCGTTGCTTTTCCAAGTAGGGTCCGAGCCGACCACTAGGAACGTGTGTGTCAAATGTGGGCAACAGCTTGCGGTCGTTAAAGATCCAGTAGACCATGCGCAATGCGTCCTTGCACAGCACAAATGGTCCGCCCAGGTCCGCGTTCATCAAGTCTCCGAGCACGCTTGCCAGGACCACGAAAAGTCCCGTGAATACGGGCATGCCGCTTTGGTGGACCCTGACCCGCGCAAGGGAAAGGAACTCGACCGCGCCCCACAGGCAGACCCGGGCCTGGCCGTACTCCTCTGTGTACTGCTTCCACTGTGCATGGACTGCATCGGAGCTGTGGCGAAGCTTCAGCACGGGCGCAGTGACAGCATCAATCAGAATCTGGAAGTTGGTGACGTCCGCCATCGCCGTCTCAAACCACTCGGCCACCGCTCCGGTCGACAGCATGATTCCGCCCGGCGTATCGCATTTGTCCGTACCGGTCTTGGGGGCAAGCGCATCACGCATTTCGGTCATGAGTGCAATGGCCCTGTTGAAACGTTCCGTCAGAGCAACAAACTGTTTGCGGCACTCGTTGTACCCCTCCGCATCTCCACCCCTCATCTTCTCTTGCTGCTCCTTGGTGATTGCGCTGCGCCGCTTGTTGATTTGCTGCATCGCCATCGTCATCAGCATCGCAAAGCCGTGCAGCACCCGCACGAGGCTCGTGGTCGATTGTCCCGAGTTCAGTACCGCTTCTGCGGCCTGTTTGCGCGCACCACCGCGCGATCTGATGCCAAACATGGAGCTCGCCATCACATTGGCAGTGCACAAGCGGTTGCCGTCGTTGAGCCACGGCACGACAAGGCTGTTGAGGAAGCACATCAGGTGTTCGCTGGCCTTGCCTATGAATGAGACGAGCTCCTTGCTGTCACGGTCCAACAGGCGCTCCAGTGCCCGTACGCCTTCGTCAAAGTAGTCGGCCTGTGCCTCAGCGGTTGCGTACTGCTCACGATGTACGGGAAGAATGCTCTCCGCCCGGAGTATGTCGGTGAGCGTTCCACGCATGCCTTCACGCGTGGAGCGAGAATACTCGTGCGGTCCCTGCACAACTTCAGACGGATTTGCGGAATGGTCGGCGGTACAGGTGCTCTGCGTGCACAGGCTCGTGTACGCCGTGCGCAACATTCCCATGTGCGTGATGGTCAGTCTGCACTCGGGATGCTCCGTTGAGAGCGCCTGCTGCAGCAAAACAATCGTTTCGCGAATCATATCCTTCAAGTACGCCACGTCGTCCTCGTCCGCAACGTAAGCTGCGCCCGTCGCCGCAATTCTGCACAGTAGCCCGTTCATTCCATCCGACGTGGCGGGTGGAATGTGTGGGTCTCCACACATCGTCCCAAGCTTTAGAATCACGTCTGCGTTGCTGATGTTGTTGGTCTCCTCTTTCATTTGCTGCTCTTCGCTCAGCGCAATGCCCAGGTCGCGCTCAAGGTCGTCGCTGTCCCAATCGTCCTCCACCTCTTGGTGGGCGATGCAGAGCGTAGACATGACTGTGTGGAGAACCAATTGAGGCGCCGTCAAAGATTGCGGTGATCAAAAGAGGAGCTGCTGGCTGCTGGCTGCCGACGCACCACCCCAATCGCTTCCCCAAAACTTCTAAACCGCCGTTTGCACGGCTGAGCAATGGTAGCAGCCCTTATGCGCGCGTCCACGGCGCCGGATGTCCTACGACCTTTTTGTGCGAGCGGTCGGCGCCGTAGACCGAGCGTCGACTGGCCCCTTTGGCCCTTCGCGTCGGTGGCATCCTCTGGACCGTTGGAACCAGATCGACGGTAGCGGGTCGGGACGTCCCCGCCCAAGCAATGTGGGCAGAAGGCGTTGCGTCGACCGCCTTCCTCGCACCACACGGAGCAGATCCGTCGGGGCCCGTCGCACCGGCGCAAGCCGATGTAAACGACACGATTGCTGCCCTCGGGTTTGATCTAGACTTGGAGGGGGTCGTTGGAAAGCTGACCAACGTGGCCGACGAAGTGCACGGAGCGTCGGATCTTTTGTCGCTGTCCACCGCAAAGAAACCGCGCTCGCAGCGCACGCAGTCCCGAGCGTCGCCCCACATCGCCGGGAAGGCTGCGGTACGCTCGTCGGACGCAAGGGCGATGATGCCACCGCCACCGCCCCCAGCCCGGACTATCGGCAAGCGAGTGCAGGTGAAAGTGCTTGCGCACGCCACGAAGCAGCACCTCGTTGCGCGAACATTCGGGTTAAACAGCGACAAGAAGAAGGAGATCTTGCCAATTGCTTACGCGGCAAACCGGTTTCGGGCAATCGAGTCGGTGTTGGACGCCGTCGCACTCCCGTTGCCGGGAATAGCCCGGGATGCCACGTTCACGGGGAACGCATCGTTGATGGACCTCTTTGAGTGAAACACCCCCGGTATTGCGAGGCCCGGGGATTGTCCGGACCCGGACCATCCCCGGGCCTTAGAAGGTTTGTGTCATTTTTGATACAAAACCTGTCACAACGCCGGAGATGGTCCGGGTCCGGACAATCCTCGGGCTTCTGGCCAAAACACACTGTTTTAACACGCTACGCTTGCGACTTAGTGGGCGTGTACATGAGCTGTGCGCCGGGTAGCATCGGCGCGTCACCAGCAAAGCTGTCTTCGTTTGAGGCTCTCGAGGCTCCCGAATTTGCGATCCTTTGGGCCGCGTCGCTGTCCGGGCACGACACTATCACGAGGTACTTGAACAATTCCCACGCGGCGGCCGCGGCTATCAGCCCCAGGAAGAGGGCGATTATGAAGTCAAAGGGCCCGGGGACGGGGCTGGTGAGCCCGACCACGAGGGTCCCGGTCCCGAACCCAACGAATGCCAAGAGGTACAGACCTCCCCACATGTGCTTCATGTCCATGCTTGCGCTCTTTGGCAGCTTACTCTTGAGACTAGTCGAGTGGTATATTATGGCTTGCTCGCCGCCGCCCCCTCCGCCGGGTTGCCGTTGATGTCGTAAGTCGTGGCCGTCGTCATCGTGTGCCGGTGTCCAAGTTTATCTCGCAGGTGAAAAAAAGAAAGAAGTACCATTATCAATCATGACGCTAGAGCCGACCGAGTAGCGCTTACCGCCTCCGCTCCGTCTTTCTGTCTGAAAAGCATGCATCATTTAAAACAACGCAATACACAACACCCAGTGTCACACCCAGTGTTCAGCTCTTGCGCGGGGTGGCCGCGCTTGCTTGCTGCGAAGACAACCACGCGCGCGCCCCGGCGTTCTTGTACTTCTTGTCCTTGGACTTCGTATAGGTCTTAAGCATCCATTTGCGCTTCAGGTCGTTGGCAATGCTAACCCGCTTCACGCGCTTCATGCGCTGGAACGTGAGCCAGTCGTCCTCCTCATCGTCGTCGCTGTCGTAGCTGTCGCCGAGCGTTTGCCACGCTCCTTTTCCGTGCACGCGGTCGAACTTATTAGCGACCGACTTCCGGGTCGAGTCGTTGACTTCGTAAAAGCCATCAAAGTCAAACCGAACGGCGGTGATGTTGCGGTCTTCTTTGCTCAGAGCACAAAGGTTCTCGTCCAGAAGAGAGATCTTGTAGTCCAAGCATTGGAACGGACAGTTCTGGCATTCTGAGCAGCGCTGGCTTTGAATGAGCTTGCCCTGCAGCACTGAGTAACGCTCGAGCATGCGTTCGAGCGAAGTACCGCACTGGACGCACTTGACCACTGCAGCCTTGCGGGCAGTCTGTTTGGTCCTGGCCATTTTTGGTCGCTTCTAAAGTGTTTTTGGTCGTGTAACAGACAGGTGTTCCCCTTGGCCTCGATGAGGGTAGCCATGTGGGACGTCCCACGGACGACTGGGACGTTTCACATGCCTACCGTTACCCGTGCATGCAGGCACCCTTTGGCACAACGACCACCGGACTCCGGGGCCGGAGTTCAAGGCCCGGGGAAAGTCCGGAAGCGGTCGTTGGCTGCGTTACCTACC
>CEVX01021305.1_pt1 | contig 11505 bp, 10 predicted proteins | sample 356561 | NCBI WGS metagenome assembly CEVX01 (sample SAMEA2623886, study PRJEB7988) | marine metagenome | biome: marine biome (ENVO:00000447); feature: surface water layer (ENVO:00002042); material: "saline water (ENVO:00002010), including plankton (ENVO:xxxxxxxx)" | depth 5 m | reverse complement strand
CTCTTCAACCAATCTGATCTTGTTATTACTTGCCTTTGTTCTTTAGGAACTGGCGCAATCCCCTTTTTCTTAGCTTCTATAAACACCACAATAAATAGGGAGACATAATACATCGCTGCTGGGATTAGAGCTGCAACCACGATTTTCAAATAGGGAATTCCTGTCACATCTGCCATTAAAAAAGCGACTACCCCCATTACTGGCGGCATAATTTGACCACCAGTAGAAGCTGCTGCCTCAACCGCTCCAGCAAACTTAGCTCTAAAGCCTGACTGTTTTATTATCGGTATTGTAAAGACCCCAGTGGAAACTACATTTGCTACAGGAGACCCCGACAACGTGCCAAACATTGCTGATCCGACAATTGCGGCATGCGCTGGTCCACCTGAGAAACGCCCAGTTGCTGCGAATGCAAATTTTAATAGTACTTCACCAGCTCCAGAAGTATGTAAAACAGCACCAAACAGAATGAAAATAAGGACAACTCTTCCAACCACTTCCACTGGCCGGCCAAAAACACCATCTGTAGAATACCATAGATTCTCCGCTACCCTGACCCAATCTTCACCCGCTCCAAAGACATTATTTGGTGCAATTACATAATATACCATTATTAAAAACACACAAAACATCGGTATTCCAAAATGCCGCAAAGTCAAATATCCAGCTATTGCGATACCAACCCACGCTATCACGTCATCCCAAAACGTTATTTCAATAAAAAATGCCTCTTGCTCCAACATTATAGAAGTCCATTTCCACATAATAATTGTGAAAAATATTGCTAGAACCACGTGCAAGATCGATAAAAAATAATTAGCACTTGGATTTTTGTCTTCAAAATTAAGAAATCCAACTATTAGTGCTAACCAAACTGTTAAACCTGAAACCCATACGTTATCAAAAACACCCCAACCGCCAACATAAAAAGCCAAAATAGTTAAAGCTATGGCAAAGATATCCGTAGTTTTCGAGAAAGCCCAATTCATTACATTTTGTCCAATATCTTTTCACTATGGTCAGTAACTTTTTTTAAAGTAAGTAAAAATGATTCACATTCCTGCTTTGTTAGGCAATCTACAGCAATATCATTTCTATTCTTAGAAAAATGTAAAATCTTATCGTTTAATTTCTTCCCAGTGCTCGTAACAATAAGATCAACTGCTCGAGCATCTTCTTTTGTCAGTTCCGTACGAATATATTCCCGTTTTACCAATAATTTAACAGATCTACTTAATTGTCCTTTATCCATGTATAAAATTGACTGGAGTTTTTTAAACGCCAATTTCTTATTGGATGCAACTAATCCCAAAATCCTCCAATCATTAAGACTCAGATCAAAAACCTCTTTAATTAATGCACCACCCAAACGCTGATTTAACGCTGACAATCTCGCGACTTTAAAACTAAGCAAATCTCTTATCGATTTAACTGGAGGGTGTATCTTCCTCAATTTTTCCTTAGAATTACTTTTCATATCTCTCCCATACTGAACTTTAGCAAGCACGTTGACTAAGTCAACAAAAAGCTAATTATAAGGTTAACTCAATTTAAATAGCCTCAAACCCAAAAAAAATAACTCTCAGTTAACTTGACTCATTGCGCAGATAATTCAAAACTCAAGGCATTAACAAAATGTTGATGCTGAAGCCCATCTCAGAGCCTTCAATATCGCATTTACCAAAAGGGGAAACTATAATGAATTTTTTTGTAAAAAAGGTAGCCACTGCGACAGCTATCCTGCTTAGTTCTACGATAATTTCGCATGCTGCCCAAACAGATATAACAATTGGAATGCAACTTGAACCACCTAATCTTGATCCAACTGGTGGAGCAGCCGGTGCTATTGACCAGGTAGTGTATGCTAATATTTTTGAGGGCCTTACACGATATCAAGCTGATGGATCGATTGCGCCAGCTTTGGCGAAAAGCTGGGATATTTCAGATGATGGATTATCTTACACTTTTCATCTTCATGAAGGAGTTAAATTTCATGATGGCAGCTCGATGGATGCGGAAGATGTAAAATTTTCTTTGGACCGAGCTAGAGCTGAAGATAGCACTAATGCTCAAAAAGCTCTTTTTGCAGGAATTACATCGGTAGACGTTATCGATGCAACAACTGTTAAAATAACATTATCAAGTCCTAATGGTGGCTTTATAACAAATATGGCTTGGGGCGATGCTGTAATTGTTGCTCCAGAATCAATTGGAAATGCTGCTACAAATCCTGTCGGTACAGGGCCTTTTGTTTTTTCAAACTGGGTTCAGGGTGACCGAATAGAAATATCTCGTAATGATAGCTATTGGGGTAATCCGGTCGCTCTTGATAGCGCTACTTTCAAATTTATTTCTGACCCTACAGCTGCTTTTGCAGCAATGATGGCGGGAGATTTAGACGCATTTCCTGGCTATCCTGCGCCGGAAACTTTACCTCAATTCGCAGCAGATCCAAGATTTACCGTGATAGGTGGAAATACTGAAGGCGAAACTATTTTATCAACAAATAATAAAGATGAGCATTTTAGCAAACTTAAAGTTAGGAAAGCTTTAGCTCATGCGATAAATAGGCAAGAAATTATTGATGGAGCAATGTTTGGTTATGGAAAGCCAATAGGCACTCATTTTGCGCCACACCATCCAGATTATATTGACCTAACAGGTAACTCTAATTACGATCCAGAGTTATCAAAAAAATTATTATCTGAAGCAGGATATCCTAACGGCTTTGAAACCACTCTTAAATTACCACCTCCATCATACGCTAGAAGAGGTGGCGAAATTATTGCTGCTCAACTAAGAGCGGTTGGGATCAAAGCTGAGATAAGTAATCTTGAGTGGGCAGATTGGCTTAAGCAGGTATTCAAAGGAAAAGATTATGGATTAACAATAGTTTCTCATACTGAGCCAATGGATATTGGTATTTACGCAAGACCCACATATTATTTCCAGTATGATAATCCTGATTTCCAACAGTTGATGACAGATCTTACAGCTGAAAGTGATCCATCTTCACGTTCTGAAATGCTTAAAAAGGCACAGAGAATTATATCTGAAGACTATGTGAATGGTTATCTTTTTCAGTTAGCAAGAACATCTGTTATAAATTCAAAAATTAAAGGTATGTGGGAAAACTCACCTACTCAAGCAACAGATCTAACTGGTGTAAGTTGGACAGATTAATCAACTAGAAAAAAAATTAATGGCACGCCAAGCACTTTGTATTGGCGTGCCATTTTAATAAGCTAAAAACTCAAAAATAATTTTTTAATGGCATATAAAAATGCTCCAATTTGCTTTAACCCGATTTATTTCTCTATCGCTCAGTTTGATTGCCGCAAGTGTTGTTATTTTTGCTGTTATCGAAATAATTCCTGGTGATCCCGCATCATTTATGCTCGGCATTAATGCCCAACCAGATACAATAGCTGCCTTGAGAGAACAGCTCGGCTTGAACGGTTCATTACTGTCGAGATATGTAAACTGGGTTTCAGGCATGTTAGTCGGTGATTTCGGTATTTCTTATACATATAAAGTCCCCGTATCTGAGTTAATCTTAGCGCGAGTTTGGATTAGCTTACCACTCGCAGTCTACGCACTTGCAATCTCAACCTTAATAGCTTTTCCGGTTGGCCTAATTGCTGCAGCAAAAAGAGGTAAAACAATCGATATCACGATCATGGGCACAACTCAGCTTGGAATAGCCGTACCAAATTTTTGGTTTGCTATGATTTTAGTATTAATTTTTGCAATAAATCTGAGATGGTTCTCGGCTGGAGGTTTTCCAGGATGGGAAGAGGGTTTTTTATTATCAATTAAATCATTAACTCTGCCTGCAATAGCTTTAGCGCTTCCACAAGCCAGCATTTTAGCTCGCATAATGAGATCCAGTATTTTGGATACGCTAGATCAAGATTATGTAAGAACAGCTAGAGCAAAAGGACTAAGCCAACGTCAAGCGATATGGCGTCACGCTTTAAAAAATGCACTGATACCAGTTTTAACAATTATCGGAATGCAATTTTCCTTCTTGATGGCAGGAGCAATTATAATTGAAAACGTATTTTTTCTTCCTGGGCTGGGAAGATTAATTTTTCAAGGCATAACCCAACGCGATTTAATAGTTGTAGAAAGCGTTGTTATGCTATTAGTTTTTGCTGTAATTATCGTCACCTTTATTGTTGATCTAACCTATGCGGCGGTTGACCCACGATTGAGAAAAAGATGACTAATTTCCCCCGTACATTGATTTTTGGTGGAATATTATTTTCCATATTTCTTCTAGGTGCTCTGATATCATTTGTTTGGACACCTGCCGACGTAGAAATTTTGCAAATTACAGCAAGATTTAAATTGCCTTCCACTGCCCACTGGTTTGGAACAGATCATTTTGGAAGAGATATCTTTTCCATGATTATGGTGGGAGCACGCACCTCCATTGCGGTTGCTGTAGTAGCGGTTGGGATTGGAATTGCTCTTGGCGTTCCCTTAGGTTTATGGGCTGCTGCAAACCACGGCCATTGGCTTGATGACTTTATAATGCGCGGGAACGATTTGGTGTTTGCTTTTCCCTCGTTAATAATTGCAATCTTAATAACAGCTGTATTTGGCCCATCGGCCTTTAACGCAATCATTGCTATCGGGATTTTTAACATCCCTGTCTTTGCAAGGATCTCTCGAGGTGGAGCGCTATCAATTTGGACTTTGGATTACATATTGTCGGCAAGAGTGGCGGGAAAACGTGCATTCAGAATATCGGCAGAGCATATTTTACCAAACATAGCAAATCTTCTGATTGTTCAAGGCACGATTCAATTTAGTCTAGGTATTTTAGCTGAAGCCGCCTTAAGTTATGTTGGGTTGGGTGTTCAGCCGCCTACCCCGAGTTGGGGGAGAATGCTAGCTGACAGTCAAACCATGATTTCAATCGCTCCTCACTTAGCATTATTTCCTGGTTTTGCAATTATTTTGACGGTGTTGGGCCTAAATTTAATGGGGGATGGATTACGAGATATTCTTGATCCAAGAATAAGGCGCACACAAAGATGAAGTTGCTTGAAGTAGAGGATTTAAGTGTCTCAATCCATGGTACGGAAATACTAGATAGTGTTTCGTTTAATGTAAATAAAAGTGAGATATATGGTATAGTTGGAGAAAGTGGATCTGGAAAATCTATGACAGCGCTAAGCTTGATGGGACTTCTTCCAAATGGTGCAAAATCAACTGGCTCAGCAAGCCTTTCAGATACTAATTTACTAACACTCTCTGAAGAAAAGATGTGTACCTATCGGGGAAATGCTATTGGTATGATTTTTCAGGAACCTATGACAGCACTTAATCCCGTGCAAACAATAGGAAAACAAGTTGCCGAAACTTTAATCATTCATGGCCAAGCGAAAAAAAAAGAGGCCTTGAAAATTGCACGTGAGAAATTAAATCGTGTCGGATTGTTCGAAGATCAATTTCCCCTTGATAAATATCCTCACGAACTTTCCGGGGGGCAAAGGCAAAGAGTAGCAATCGCTATGGCAATCGCTATGAGACCCAATTTATTAATAGCAGACGAGCCAACAACTGCCTTAGATGTAACAACTCAATCTCAAATCCTCGATCTTTTAAAATCTCTGGTCGAACAAGAAAATATGGCGTTAATTCTGATAACTCATGATTTAGCTGTTATATCAGGGTTAGCTGATAACGTTGCGGTTATGCAAACAGGAAAAATTGTAGAAGAAGGTAAAACAAATACAATCTTCAAAGAAATGAAGCATCCTTACACAAAGAAATTATTTTCCGCTTCAAACCACGTACCAGATCGTAATACCAAAGCGGAAGAAATCCCGTTGCTAGAATTAAAACACGTCATACGTAAATATAAATTACCTCGAGAAAATATATTCAAAGCCCCACAAACATTCACAGCCGTAAATGATGTTAGTTTTGTTTTAAAGAAAGGTGAAAATCTAGGGCTAGTTGGAGAAAGTGGTTGTGGAAAGTCTACTTTAACTAGAGCTATTCTAGGCCTTGATGAATTGCAGAGTGGAGAAATATTTTTAGAAGGTCATCAAGTAAACGCAGGTAAAAAACTAGATAGTAGTTTGAGACGAAAAATGCAGGTTGTCTTTCAAGACCCATTTGGATCCTTTAACCCAAGACATAAAGTTGGCAGACTAATATCAGAGCCTTTTTATTTGATTGAAGACAAACCAACCGGTGATTTACTAAAAAATGCTATAAACCAAGCATTAATTGATGTCGGTCTTAATGCACAAGATGCTGAAAAATATATTCATGAATTTTCTGGTGGGCAACGTCAAAGGATAGCAATTGCAAGAGCTCTAATAATAAAACCTAGTTTAATAGTCTTAGATGAGGCAGTTTCCGCTCTAGATGTCTCCATCAGGGCACAAGTATTAGATTTATTAGCTGAGCTTTCAAACAAATTTGATCTTTCCTATTTATTTATAAGCCATGATTTATCAGTCGTTCGAAATATTACTGATCGAGTAATGGTAATGAAAGCTGGTTCTATTGTAGAAAGCGGTGACACTCAAAAGGTTTTTGAAAATCCCACCCATCCTTATACAAAAGAACTAATTGCGGCGACACCAAGATTACCAGAGAATTTAACTGCCTAAATTAGCTTAAATTAATTAATTTAAACTAATTTTTGATCAATAATTTCTTTGTTAGATCCACATCAATATTAGCACCACATAATAGTACGACCGATGTTTGATCTGAAATGTCTGCATAGACTTTTTCGTACCCTGCCAAAGCCAACGCTGCTGAACCTTCAACAATTTGATGTTCTTCAAATGCCATATCTCTGAAACATTTCTCTATCTCATTCTCTTCGCACCATAATAATTCATCTATTGTTTGCTTTGTTATGGAGAATGTAATGGTATCTTCATCTACTCCTCCTGCACAACCATCAGCTAGCGTTTCAAAATGCTTAGTTTCAATCATCCTTCCAGCTTTAATAGAGTCCGCCAGTGTACAAGAATTAATTGCCGAAATACCCCAAATTTTTGTCTCTGGACTATGATGTTTTATAACTGCCGAAATACCACTTATTAGCCCACCTCCACCTATAGAAATAAATAGATTATCAAGTGATCGTCCTTTCATTTGCTCTAAAATCTCAAGACCTATCGTGCCTTGGCCAGCGATGACTTCAGAATCATTATATGGTGAAATATAATAATAACCCTCTTCTTTAGACATTTTTTGAGCGTACAATTCAGCTTGTCCAGATTCCTCTCCTTGAATTAACACATCCACCCCGAAGCTCTTAATACGCTCTAGTTTTACCTTTGCGACCGTTTCTGGCAATACAACTGTTAATGACGCGCCTAATATTGATGCTGCTTTGGAACAGGCAATTCCATGATTCCCAGACGAAGCGGTAATGAATTTAAAGGCATTTAAATCCTTCGCTTTGGCAAGTGCAGTTAATTTACTCAGTGCCCCACGAATTTTAAATGAACCTGTATTTTGAAAATTTTCCGCCTTAAAGAGTAATTTTGAACCTCGCTTCAAAGATGGAATCAACGGGGTCTCAAAAATTTCAGTACCTATTCTCTCTCTTGCTTCAGAAGAATTAAAAGCAATATCAGAAATAGAAATTGAATCCTCAGTCATATTATTGTTTCCTTAATTTTTTCGTAACTGCTTTTGCAATCATGATATCTTGAATAGCCACACCAGAGAGATCAGCTATAGTGATTTGATTATCATTAGCACGCCCCATTGATGGATTCAAAATGATAGAACCCAATTCAATCAATTTATCCCTGTCACACTTATTTGCCCTTAATGCCTGAGATATTTCGCCTCTTTCAACGGCCTGTTCAATACTATCAGCCGCAACAATGTCAGCCAATTTCAGCACATCTGGAGCAATTTCACATTTTTCACTTGTATCAGAACCCATCGCGGTGATGTGAGTGCCAGGACGAACCATCTCCAATTCAATTAATGGGTTTGTTGATGGTGTCGTTGTAACAATAATTTGGCTTGATTCACATAAAGTGGCTAAGTTCTTTTCAGTTTTAACATTATAACCCATAGATCTAATATCATTTGCAGCAGATAAAGTTTTATTTTCATCCCTTCCCCAGATTCTCAAATTTCTACAATCTGTTACTCGTTGAAGATAAAGAGCTTGCAAACGCGCTTGCACCCCTGTTCCTACTATTCCAATCATATCAATTTCTTTTGGGGCAAGATATTTTGCCGCTACCGCTCCAGCGGCTGCAGTTCTATGATTTGTTAACTCACCTTCCTCCAAAAGAACCGATGAGAGATGGCCTGTTTTTTGACTAAATACAAGCATACATCCACTAAATGGATTTAAACCCAATTTTGGATTTTCAAAAAATCCTGTTGCCAATTTAACGACAAAATCATCATCACTTTCAATTGCGCCATATTTAATATGAAGTTCACCATTAACTTTAGGAAATAACATTTCTCCAATTGGCGGGATATCTACTTTTCCTTGTGAAAGGGCTTTAAAACCCTCAGCGATAACCGCGACGACATCAATTCCTTCTAAAGCGTCAAGAATTTCATTAATTTTGAATACTTCAGTCACCATGTTTCCCCGCGATAATCAGCTGAATTTGATAATCAATAAATTCAAACTTTAAAACCAATTTTGGTTAAATTAATTTCAAATTAAATCTATAGATAAAACTAAGCTTTAATACCAGCTGCTTCCTTTAAGACTTTAACCACATCATCTGAATGCGTAATTATAACATAATGACCAGCTTCAATACTAATGTGCTGCATCCCATCTTCTATAGCCCTTTTCGCGACTTCACCAAAGAATGAAGGTTCCTGAGTACACTCAATATAAGTACCTGCAACTTCAGTGGTTGCTTCCGGTAATTTATCTGAATGCGTTCGAATCGTCATTGGCGTAGATCTATCCATATCGTAATCTGCCAATTCAGGAAAATATGTCATCTTGTCAACGGGCTCCACTTGCCAAGGCTTATCTTTTAGACGAAGTGTTTCAAAAATTTCTGGTTGCCAAGGCAACAAGTCCCAAGCACATTCTCCTGCTCTAGGAAGAAAAGCATCAACATAAACCAAGTGAGACAAACGATTTTTGATTCTGGCAGCCGCACCAGTAATAACCATGCCTCCATAGCTATGCCCCACTAAAACTACATCATTAAGATCCTCCCATTCAATGAGACGTGCGATATCTTCAATGTGAGTATGTAGACCAACGTTTTCATTAATTAAGTGATGTCGGTCGCTCATTCCAGTTAAAGACGGTGTCAAAACACGATGTCCTTCATTCTCAAGCTTCTCTCTAATGTCACGCCACTGCCAACCACCAGCCCAAGAACCATGCACTAAAACAAAATTTGCCATTTTAGACCCCCTTTCTAAATTTTTTTACTTTTATTAATCCCACAACTTATCACCGTTAAAGATCAAGAATTAATTTATCTGACGCACAACCAGAAACGCAGGGGGTTACAAATTTCTCCCTATCAACTGGCTGCATAACCAGATCCCTGTGGATTGGAGCTCCCTCCAAATATTGAGTTTTACATTCAAGACATATGCCCCCTTCACATGACGCCGAAATGTCAACATTGGCTAACCTTAATGCACCTAACATTGTTTGACCTTTTGGCACCTTAACAACGTTTCCACTTTTCTTTAAAACTACTTCATACGCTGTTTCCTTAAGATTATGATCAACTCCAAATTTTTCAAAATGTAAGCGATTTTCCAAAAAAGCCCCAGATCTAATTGCCTCTGAAATCATTGATTCTGGACCACATACATATAGATGCTCATCACTTCCAACCTCTGAAAGCAAATCATTCATCGATAATCGAGTACCATTTTGAGTTATATGCTTATGAATAGAACCCTTTGATTGATTACTATCAAGCAACTGTTCACAAACAAGCTTATCTTCTGAGTTAGCACAGATATGAAGTTCCCAAGTTATTTTACGTTTTATTAACCATGGGATCATTGATAAAAATGGGGTTATGCCAATTCCTCCAGCTACAAAAATATGTTTTTTTGCTTCTGCCAGAGGAAAATGATTACGCGGTAGGGAAACAGGCAAAATCATACCTACTTCCAATTGATGCATTTCTCCCGAACCGCCTCTTCCATATTCTTCTTTTTGGACCGCTATCAAATATTTGCCATTATTTTCAGGATTCCCACATAAAGAATACTGTCGTACTTTGCCTCCATAGAGAAATACATCTATGTGAGAGCCTGGGTTAAACTGTGGTAGTGGCCAATCATCTGGATCAGTTAATGTAAAAATTTTAATGTTATTCGATACTGTTTCTATCGCTCTTATTTGTGTCGTTACACTATGAATATTTTTTCGCATTACTTTAGACCGGTACTATTGAATCGCCGATGAAAATTTTTCCACCATTCAAAATTTTTGCATTTAATCCAGACCTATTCATCAATTGATTAAAAAGTTCCAGACCGGTAATCTGTTCTATATGGCGACATGGTGTTGATAGCCTCATACCTTCTAATAGCACTTCACCAACTCTAAATTTCTTTCCAACTAAATGGTTCAAAGGAACACCTTTTGTCGTAACATTTCTACGATGATCATTTGGCTTTAAGACAATCTTATGATCTCGCAAAAGTGCTTCAATTGTTTCCTCTTCAAATAATGTGATTTGTCGTCCTTCTTCTGGCCTATCGGAATGAAAAGCTTCGCCCGTAGTATGTCTGTCTCCTTCCACTCCAACTCCAGGGATCAAAGTTAATGCCTCAAAACTTTTCATCGGCAAAAATGAACGGGGGGTAAGGTGTAAACCCTTTACTAAACCAGACCAATTTATCATATTTTCTTCCATTATAGCACTTAAGTTTTCATTCAACATACACATTAAAATAGTTATTCAAAAGATATCTCATATAACAACCCTAGCTTCAATCTCCTCTCTAAAATCCACACCTTCAATTTTAAAGATCTGCTCCCCATGATCAATTAAGTGCATGATATCATTGAATGCCTCCAAAAAGGTTAAATTCTGATCTACAATCAAGAAACCTCTTCCTTTTAATTTTTCTTCCCTAATTATCTGAGCCATTAATTCTATGTTGTCTGACTGCACACCTTCAGTTGGCTCATCTAGCAATATGAGCTTACTTGGTTCTGCTAGAACTCTTGAGAATGACAAGAGTTTTTTTTCTCCTCCAGAAAGAGTTCCTGCTTTTTGATCTAAGCGCTCTCTTAAACGAGGAAATTTCTCAAATAACGATTGATAATGCTTAAGATTTGATTCTTCATAATGTAGCGTTAAATTTTCTTCCAAAGTTAGATTGTCAAAAACAATGTTTTCTTGAGGTGCGTATGAAATACCTAAATCTAGCCTCTTATGACTTGCAATTTTTTCGAGATTAGAATTAAGAAAATTAACCTCACCCTGGTATGGCTTTAAATTTCCAAAGATTAATTTCAATAAAGTACTTTTACCCACA
>CEVX01164200.1_pt1 | contig 11515 bp, 7 predicted proteins | sample 356561 | NCBI WGS metagenome assembly CEVX01 (sample SAMEA2623886, study PRJEB7988) | marine metagenome | biome: marine biome (ENVO:00000447); feature: surface water layer (ENVO:00002042); material: "saline water (ENVO:00002010), including plankton (ENVO:xxxxxxxx)" | depth 5 m | reverse complement strand
AAATCAGATTTTGCAAGGCTCCATCCAAGTGGAGCTATTGGTCGAGCGTTATTACTTAAGGTTGCTGATATTATGCGAAGTGGTTCTCGCAATCCGGTGGCACTCCAAACAGAGTCAGTTCGAGAAGCTTTGTTGACTATGGGCAAAGCTAAGTCTGGTAGTATAAGTGTTGTAAATAAGAGCGGAAAGCTAACTGGAGTTTTTACAGATGGAGATCTTCGTCGCCATTTAGCAAAAAACAATTCAGTTTTGGAGCAGCCTTTATCCAAGGTTATGACTCGTAAGCCTACCAGCATTTGCGAGGAAGCACTAGCTGCTGAAGTGATGCAAATTTTTAATCGAAGTAATATTGACGATATTGTGGTGGTTAATGCTAAGAGAGAACCAGTTGGTCTAGTTGATTCTCAGGACCTTCCAAAACTTAAGGCACTCTAAATAAGGTTAAACTGCAACTTGTTGAAACCTTTATAAGAGAGCATTTTTAATTACCTTTCCGTGAACATCGGTAAGGCGAAAATCGCGCCCTTGGAAGCGAAAGGTAAGTTCTTTATGGTCGAGGCCTAGTAGATGTAAGATCGTGGCGTGAAGATCATGAACATGGCATTCTTGATCAATTGCACCGAAACCAAATTCATCTGTTGTTCCAACAATATTGCCCGGTTTTATCCCCCCCCCGGCCATCCACATTGTGAAGGCATCAATATGGTGGTTACGTCCTTTAGTTTGACGAGCTTCACTCATAGGGGTGCGGCCGAATTCGCCGCCCCATATAACTAATGTGTCCTGAAGCATACCATGAGCTTTCAGGTCTTTGATCAGAGCTGCGCTGGCTTGGTCGACATCATTAGTGACTTTGTCGAAGTCTTTAGTTAGTGTTTCACCTGGTCCTCCATGGCTATCCCAGTTGGTATGGTAAAGTTGTACGAAGCGTGTGCCGCGCTGGACTAATCTCCTCGCCAATAAACAGTTATTAGCAAAACTTGGTTTGCCTGGCTTTACTCCATATAGATCAAGTGTTGCTTTTGATTCTCTTGAGATATCCATCAATTCTGGTGCGCTTGATTGCATTCGATAAGCCATTTCATAAGACGCGATTCGAGTATTAATTTCTGGATCTCCGGTAGCTAAAAGGCGTTTGAGATTTAATTGGTTAATGACATCAATTGAGTCTCGCTGCCGCTTTTGAGTAACTCCGATAGGATTTGCTAGATTCAGGATAGGGTCACCTGAGCCGCGCAATGGTACACCTTGATATGTAGTTGGTAAAAACCCACTTGCCCAGTTTGCAGCTCCTCCACGTGGGCCGCGAGGCCCTGAGTGTAGTACGACAAACCCTGGCAGGCTTTGTGATTCGCTACCAATTCCATATGTTATCCAAGATCCCATACTAGGCCTTCCAAATATACCAGTGCCTGTGTTCATGAAAAGCTTTGCAGGAGCATGATTAAATAGATTGGTTTTACAGGTTCGAAACATAGTAATTTCGTCTGCAATTGTAGCAATATTTGGAATATTTTCACTAAACCACATGCCGCTTTGGCCATGCTGATTGAATTTTTTTATTGGCCCGAGAAGTTTGTTGTTTTGCTTAAAAGTACTGTTCATGAAGGCAAAACGTTTTCCCTTAACAAATTCGTCTGGAATGTCGTTCCCGTGTCTTTTAGCAAGTTCTGGTTTCCAGTCATACAGTTCAAACTGCGATGGCCCGCCACCCATAAACATATAAATGACGTTTTTAGCTTTAGGTAAAAAGTGAGTGGTGCTTGGTGAGAAAGGATTGTTATCTTCGGCTTTTATTGAATCCTTATTGATCAGTGTACTTAAAGCTATTGAGCCTAATCCCATTGAGCATCGGCTAAAAAAATGTCGTCTTGTGGATTGTTGTAAATTCATTATTCCCGAGTGATCGTTTCATCAAGATTAAGTAAAACCCTTGCTGCCATTGTCCAAGCCGAAAACTCTGCTTCATTATGAATTTTCCTTGGTGCTTGGTCAATCATAGTGGCTTGGTCTACTAAAGCTTTAGATTCACTAACATCTAAGCTAAATTCTTTAAATTGCTGCTCTACTAATTTTGTAATCAAATGCAATTCTTCAGAGTTTGGGGATCGGTTCACGCAAAGTTGAAATCCTAGATGAATACGTTTTGAAATCGAGTCAGCTTCAGACATTAGTCTGTTTGCCAGGCTCATTGCTAGCTCGATGAATGCGGGATCATTCATCATTGTTAGCGCCTGCAGTGGAGTGTTGGATCGAAGGCGCCTAGTACAAGCAGATAAGCCATCAGGAGCGTCGAAGACTTTTAAAGCTGGGTGAGGAGTATTACGCCATCGATAAGTGTAAACCGCTCGCCGATATCTGTCTTCACCGTTGCTAGGAGACCATGTTTTACGATGTTGACCGAGATCCATGCATCCTTCTGGTTGTGGAGGGAAAACTCCAGGGCCTCCCATTTTAGGGCTTAGAAGTCCGCTTGCATTAAGAGCTACATCTCGTACTAGTTCTGCATCTAGGCGTAGTCTATTCTGACGGGCTAGCCATTTATTTGATGGGTCCTTATCAATCTTTTTATCAAGTAGAGAAGCCTGTTTGTAGGTTGCTGAGTTGACTAGAAGTCGGAGTATTTTTTTTTGGCTCCAGCCATTTTCCATGAATTCTACACTTAGCCAATCGAGAAGTTTTGGATGAGTGGGTGGTGAGCCCTGTGAACCAAAGTCGTTTTCAGTTTCAACAATACCCTTTCCAAATAAGTGCTGCCACATGCGATTTATAGCTACTCTGGCAAGGAGGGGATTATTTTGATTGGCCACCCATTGTGCAAATCCAAGTCGGTCTTTTTTCTGTTTAGGAATGGCATGAAGTATAGCGGGTGTACCTGGTTGAACTTCTTCCCCCGGCCTAGTGAAGTCTCCTTGTATAAACCTTCGTGTAACTCGTGATTGTTTTCGTTTAGCCATAACCAATGTAGTCGGTAGTTTGGGTTGAGATTTTTTTAAATTAGCCAGTTCATTTTCAAGTGATTTACGATTGATGTTTTTGGTTTTCAGGCCGCTTAGCTTTGATTGAAGTTTGTTTATTTTTGCATTTGTTATTTCACGTTGGAATAAAATTTCATCAGTTGGGGCTTCAATGCGCGGTTCATCCGCATTATTGAAAAAAGCAAAGAGCCTATAATACTCAACTTGTGATATTGGATCATATTTATGATCATGACATTGTGCACATCCGAATGTTAGCCCGAACATTGTTTCGCCAGTAGTTGCAATTCTATCGTAAATGGAGTCTATACGAAATTGCTCTCTATCGACTCCTCCCTCAGTATTAATTTGTGTATTGCGATGAAAACCTGTGGCAATTCGCTGAGATAGCGTGGCGTTTGGTAACATGTCTCCTGCTAGTTGTTGAATAATGAAGTGATCAAACGGTATATCTTTGTTCAATGCTTTAATTACCCAGTCCCGATATGGCCACATTGATCTTGCTGCATCATGACTATACCCGTCTGAGTCAGCGTATCGTGCTAAGTCTAACCAATGGCGTCCCCAGCGCTCACCATAGTGTGGAGATTCCAATAGCCGGTCTACAGTATGTTCATAGGCTTGCGGGTCTTTATTAGAGATAAATGATTCAAGTTCTGTTGGGGTTGGAGGAATACCGGTTAAATCGAGGCTTACTCGCCGAATTAGTGTAGCTCGATCTGATTCAGGTGATGGAGTCAAAACGGCTTCTTCTTGTTTTTCTGCTACAAAGTAATCAATGTTATTTCGCGCCCAATTTTTATGTTTTAATGACAAAATTGGTAAAGGAGGGCGTACCGGTTGTTTAAAAGCCCAATGTTGGTCATACTCTGCTCCATCGGCAATCCACTGTTGTAGAAGTTGTATCTGTTGTTTTGATAAATTTTTTTTCGATTCAGCAGGAGGCATTTTTGAGTCCGGATCTGTTGAAGTGATTCGAACAAGTAATTCACTTTTTGCAAAATTGATTAAATTAATTGCACTATTTCCATTGTTATTCTGAGTGGCTCCATCACGGGTATCAAGGCGAAGACCTCCTTTACGTGTGGCGGCATCCGGTCCGTGGCATTGAAAGCATTGTTCGGAAAGGATTGGGCGAATGTCTCGGTTAAAATTTATTTCTCTGGTATTGGCTTCCACTAAATCAATTGATAGTGCTGTTGCCAAGGTTAGGAATTTAAATAATATGCCGTAATTGTTTGTAATAAACAAATTCATATCCACGCGTATTGCGTTCAAATGCTCAAGCTCCTGCCGCCTTCGATCAAGTCTATTCTAGCGTGTAAATGCGAATTCAGGCTCCGATCAATCTTTTTTCATACAATATTAAAGGAATTTATCGCGAACTGTGATTACTGTTGTGGAGATATTTTTTATTTTAGAACGATTTTCGGCTTAATTCTCAATATACAAATCGATATTAATATCTTTTTTATTTTAAATATAAGATTGAGTCATTGGAGAATTACCTTTGTTTCCTGAGCTGCTTTAATCAATATTAACCCCTTCAAGGACCAGTCAATTAACTGGTCAGATTGATTAAGCAAACGATTTTATGAGTGATTCCAACGAAAATCTTGCAAGAGAAAAGAAGATCCTCTCGGAGGTGAACCAAAAACCGCTTCTTTCGAGATGGGGTACATTTGCCAAACTTTCTGGTCCGGGTTGGTTGCAGGGTGCGATAACACTTGGCGGCGGTTCACTAGCAGGTAGTCTTTATCTTGGAGTGATTGGTGGGTATGAACTGCTTTGGCTTCAGCCTCTTATGATGATATTTGGAGTGCTGATGCTTTCTGTTATTGGGTACGTGACACTTTCAACTGGAGAGAAGCCCTTTGTTGCTATCAACAAACACATTAATCCAGTGCTAGGTTGGGGTTGGCTTGTTGCTGCTATGCTAGCAAACCTAGTTTGGGCAATGCCACAGTTCTCACTTGGCACCGCTGCACTTCAACAGAACTTTGGTATACTCAATGGAAATGGCGGTGAATATTGGTGCGCACTATTTTTATTCTGTGTTGGTTCGGTTGTTGTGTGGTCCTACGACAGTGGAAGCAAAGGAGTCAAAATCTTTGAAACTATTTTGAAACTAATGGTAGCTATCGTAGTGCTGAGCTTCTTTGGCGTGGTCGTTGCGATGGCAGGAGATTTAGACTGGGGCGCTATTTTTTCCGGATTCATTCCGAACTTTAGTTTGCTTTCAGAGCCAGCATCAAAGTTTACCTCGATCATTTCCGAATCAAGCAATCAGGAATATTGGAGGGAAGTTATTCTTGATTCTCAGCGCGATAGGATGGTGACAGCTGCGGCAACAGCAGTGGGCATCAACATGACGTTTCTATTACCCTATTCAATGCTTCGAAAAGGTTGGGGTAAGGAACATCGAGGTTTGGCAACCTTTGATTTGTCGATTGGATTGTTTTTACCTTTTTTCCTTGCAACGACCTGTGTGGTAATTGCATCAGCAAGTCAGTTTCATGGCAAGTATGACGAAGGATTATTAGATTCTTCTAAAGCAACCGCACTGACGAAAAAATTGGAAGGAGCTTACAATAAAAATATAACAGCATTCAAAGCTAAGAATGGTGAAGGAGCAGAACCTAACAAGGTTGATAGAGAAATTGCCGCAATGCTAGTGAGTCGTGACTCTTTTCAGTTGGCTGGATCGCTTAAAAACCTAACAGGTAGTAAGGTTCTTACACAAACGATTTTTGGGATAGGAGTTCTAGGTATGGCGATCTCAACCATCATTATCCTGATGTTGATTAATGGTTTCGTAACCACTGAAATGCTTGGGGCAGAAATTGGTGGTATGAAACACAAGATTGGGTCAATTCTTCCAGGAATTACTGGTGCTTTGGGTTTCCTCTTTTTATGGAGTAATGCGGATGCCAAATTTTGGTTGGCAGTGCCAACAAGTGTGTTCGGAATGGTATTGTTACCAATAGCTTATATTACTTTTTTCCTTATGATTAATAGTAAGAGTCTAATGGGGGATGCTATTCCAACAGGAAACAAAAGGATTGTGTTAAATATTTCTATGCTAGTTGCACTTATAGCAGCAACAATTGGGGCCGGCTGGTCAATTTGGAGCAAAGTTCAATGGATTGGTATTGTGGCTGTAGGAATTTTTATTGCTTTAGCGGTAGTTGTTCATTTTACAAAATCTAAAAACACATAATTTTTCTGGAAGAATTTATTAGATGGGGCTTTTCGATATTATTGGAAGTAAAAATCCGGAGCCGGGTGAATCCGGGCAATTTGGTGACTATGATCTTCAGGAAGTTGTAAATAGTGGAGGAATGGCCGATATCTGGTTGGCTATCGATCCTGACAAACATCCTGTTGCTGTTCGTAGGCTTCATTCTGAACTGCGAAAAGATTCCAAGGCAAAGAAACGTTTTGTTTCAGGTTGCGAAATTTTGGAAAAGGTCTGTAAGCATCCCTATATTGTTGAATATTTGGGTCATGGAAAAATCAAGGGAGATTTGTATCTTACAATGGAATATTGTGAGTTTCCGAATCTGAAGATTCTTATCTCTCGTGCAGATCCGGTGCTTGAGCAGTATGTTGGAAACATTCTAATTGATGCAGTTGAGGCACTTGAGCATGTACACGATTGTGGTTATCTGCATTATGATTTTAAGCCAGAGAATATTTTGGTAAGCCGGAACGGAAATGTTCGGTTGTGCGACTTCGATTTATCCAGACCTGTCCCCGAGGTTCCCACTAAGATGCCAGATAATCCAGGTACTCCAGTTTATATGGCGCCTGAACAGTTAAGAGGAAGAGAGATTGATCAACGTGCGGACATATTTGCATTTGGCGTTACAATGTACGAAACCCTGACAGGTCAAAAGCCATTTAATGGTAATACTAGTAAAGAGGTTCTCATGCAGCAGAAGGATCGTTCTCAGTTTTTTGCAAATCCACGGGATTTAAACCCATCTATTCCTGTTGATGTGGAAAAGATTATTCTAAAGTGTATTGAGTTTGAGGTGATAAATCGCTATCCCCATATCACTTATTTAGTAGCTGATTTAAGGAAAGCACTTTACGTATAGAAATTCGAATGCCGTATAAAATTATTGGTTCAGACTCGAAAGAATACAGTCCAGTTGAACTGGAAGAGATTCGTGAATGGATTAGAGAGGGCCGAGCTGATTCTAATACACTTGTTTGTGAGATAGGAGAAACACAATGGGTGCGGCTGCGTGATGTCTCTGTATTTTCAGGAGATTTATTAAAAGATCGAAAGGATCGAAGTGATAGGGTTATTCAGATTAACTATCTCGTCCCTGCTATTCTTTGCACAATCTTCTGTTGTTTGCCTTTTGGAATAGCTGGAATATTATTTGCGGCACAAGCAAACTCTAAGACTCAGCAAGGTGATTATGATGGCGCTAATATAGCAGCTTCACGGGCAAAACAAATGTGTATCCTTAGCTTCGTATGTGGTATTTTGTATATAATATATGTTTTCTCTAGTGGTGAATTTCAGCGAATAATGGAGGCAGTGCAGGAGGTATCGCCGCGTTAGGCGCTTTTAATTAGGCTAGCCAGAGCATCATAAAGCATTTTGGTGTTATTTAGATGATTTGCAGTTTCGCTTCCTTTTTTTAACAATCCAAATCCGTCACCGTAGGCGGAGCCATTAATAATACAGGCATTTGTTTTATTTTCGTTGATTTGTTTTTTGGCGTTGTCAACCGATGTGAAGCGGTTTCCATCAACTTCGTATTTCCAGCCAAATATTTGAGCTTTTTTATACCATGATCGAAGCTTCAAAATAATTTTTTGCGTAGGGCAGAGCTCCAGTAGTAGTTTTCCTTCTCGAGTACTCAATTTACCGTTTTTCAGTCGGATTAATTTGTCATCTGATTTTCTCTGAAATACTGATCTAGCACAAAAATCACTTACTGCAGCTGCATGGAAGACAGCAAATGTATCAGGGAATTCTTTAGCTAATTTTTTAAGTTTTTCTGCTAAGTCGTCTGTAGTAGTAAATATTCTAGTGTCCAAGCTTTCTATTGCTTCGGTGTAAGTAGCCATTATGCCGCGAAGTAGAATTACTTCGTGGCCATCGGAAGCTAATCTTTTAGCTAGACCAGTACCGAGACTGCCGGTGGAGTGATTTGTCAGTCGTCGAACTTGATCGATAGGCTCATATGTTGGCCCTGCTGTGACAATGCACCGCACGGTTAAGGGAGTGTTTTTGCAGTTAACATTTCTTTTAGTTTTTTACTATTAACGGTCGGTTCTTGGCAAGCACTCCCAGTGCATAGATACACTTCAGATTGTTTTCCAACTGGTAATTTCTTGGCAAAATCTTCAACAGGGCCTGCTACTCCAAGTATAACCTTGTTTGGTTGATAAATTGAGTGGGCAGCAGTAATCAAATCTTGTGCTCCAGATGATTCTGGGTCCCCAGTAATAACTGCTCGTCTGGGTTCATGAATAATATAGTCAAGTGCCTGAAGTAGGTAAGGTACTGTTTGCGGGTTATTTTTTAAATTGTCGCTAAACAGAGTCAGTGTCTTTTCAGCCATTTTGATATACTCCTTATTGTCCGTAATTTTGCCAAGTCTAAGTAAGCCTAGTGCAGCTACGGAGTTCCCTGAAGGCACCGCCCCATCATAGTCTTCTTTTACTTGAAGAATAAGATGTGGAGTATCGGTGCTTTGCCAAAAACCGCCGTTGGGTTCATCATAGAATCGTGTTTTCATTCCATCTGTCAGATCGATGGCGAATTGAAGATGTTTTGGGTCAAGCGTTACTTCGTAAAGATGCAATACTCCATCAATCAAAAAAGAGTAGGCGTCGAGTAATTGAACATTGTCACGTTCTCCATTACGCCAACGATGATAGAGAGTTTTTGATTTAGAATCCCAAAGTTTCGTTTGCAGAAAACTAAGGTTGGATTCGGCAGCTTCAAGATATTTGGTTTCATTGAGTATAACCGATGCACGAGAAATTGCTCCAAGCATTAAGCCATTCCATGAGGAAAGAATTTTGTCATCCAAATGTGGCCTTACACGCTTTGTTCTTTCTTTAAATATTTTCTGTTTAGCAGAATTAAGTGTTTTTAACTCATCTTCGGTTAAATTAGCATCAACAATGCTGAGAACATTTTGGTTTTTGAGTGGTTCTGGGTCACTGTGATCTTCAAAGTTACCGTTTTCTGTAATGCCGAAATATCGTTTGGTTAAAGTGAATTCAGATTCACTTAGAAGTGCTTTAAGTTCAGTTTCAGTCCAGCAGTAAAATTTACCTTCCTTACCCTCGCTATCGGCGTCTTCTGCAGAATAAAATCCCCCATCCTTGTGACGCATGTCGCGAAGGATATAGCGAAGAATGTCGTGTGCGATGGCAGCGTATTTTTTGTCACGGCTAACAAGGTAAGCATCTAGGTAGAGATGTAATAACTGAGCATTGTCGTAGAGCATCTTTTCAAAGTGCGGTACCAGCCATTTTTCATCTACAGAGTAACGAGCAAACCCTCCGCCGATCTGGTCATACATACCCCCTGCCGCCATTTTATCACAAGTGTCTAGAACCATATTAATAGCATCCTGATCACCAATGCGGTAGGCCTGACGTAGGAGCATAAGTGGTTGGCTAGGGCGAGGGAATTTTGGTGCTGCTCCAAAGCCGCCGTAACGTGGATCGTATTCGGATTTAAATTTCTCTACTGCTTGATCTATCCATATAGGATTTAGTTTGATGTTTTCTTTGGCTTTGAGTGCAATGCTTTCAGCAATTTTTTGACTTATATCATTAGCTGAATCGACAATATCCTTGCGTTGATTTTTCCATGCGTCCCCCAGTTGCCTCAGTACATCTGTGAAACTGGCTCGGCCAAACTTGGCTACAGGCGGATAATATGTACCACCGTAAAACGGTTTAAGTTCTGGTGTAAGCCAGACATTTAGTGGCCAACCGCCGCCGCCAGTGGTTGCTTGCACAAATGTCATATAAATTTTATCGACATCCGGTCGTTCCTCACGGTCCAGCTTTATGCAAACAAAGTTTTCGTTCATTACCTTTGCTGTGGCCTCATCTTCAAAAGATTCTCGTTCCATAACATGGCACCAGTGGCAGGTTGAATAGCCAATACTTAACAAGATGGGTTTGTCCTCATCTTTAGCTTTTTTAAATGCTTCTTCTCCCCACGGATACCAGTCTACTGGGTTGTGTTTGTGTTGTTCTAAGTAAGGGGATGGCTCGTTGGATAGTCGATTTGTGTATTTGTGTTCTTTGGTCTTCGCTTGTATTTGTGGATTAAGCTCATTCACGATATTGGCTTCTTGGGAAGCAGGCTTGGTTTCGTTGGGTGCGGAAGAATTCTCCAAAGTACTTGGCTTGCAACCATTAAGAATTGCGGCAGCAAAGGCGACAAATAATGCGATCGATTGAGAGAGGGGCCTTTTCACGGGACCCGATTGTAGCGCTGTCGCTGTGAAGCGGAAAGCTGTAAACACTCAGACCAGATTGGTAAATTGTTTTATGTAAGAATTAGCCATCTTTTGAATGTTGAAAGTATTAGCAGCAGCAGTGCGCCCTGCTTTGGAATGTTTTATCAGCTGTTCTGGGTTTAATAGCAGTTGTTCAATAGCAGTTGCTAAATTTTCCTTACTATTCTTTTTGCAAATTAGTCCTGCCCCAGTTTCTTCGACCATTTCAGGAAAGCTTGCATCATTAAGAGCAACAATTGGCACGCCGCTGGCCATAGCTTCAACAACATAAAGACCAAATGCTTCTCCATATAACGCTGGCACGCTTAAAAGTGTAAGTTGGCTATAAAACTCAAGTTTTCTTTGGCGATCGATGTTAACTTCAAATTTAACTTCATTCAAAAGGCTAGCCTTTTGAAGTTTATTTTTTTGCTCCTCAACAAATGCTTTGTCCATAGGTTGGCAACCCCCACCGATAGCAAGTTTTAGATTAGGAATACTTCCAGAATTTCGAACTATAATGTAAGCATCAATCAAGCTGTCTAGGCCCTTCTCAGGGCAAAGACGAGCGAAGTATCCAAGAACAGGAGGTGCATCAGGCAAAGGGCTAGTATTATAACCCTCAAGGTTGATGCCATTGTAGATTTGTACCATGCGCTCACGAGGAATCGCAGCTCGATCAGCCATGACATTAGAATAGTAGCGGGATGGTGAGATAAATAGAGACACGTCGGAAACCCTTTGCTGAATTTCTTCCCACGACTTCTCTCGTTCGGGGCTTGGAAGTGAATCTAGAAATGTATCCTCACCTTCGAGTAGGCAAATAACAGGAATACTAAGCTCCTCGCGAAGTCTTCTAGACATGCCGATTAGTAGAGCGTTTGAAAGACAAATTATGTCAGGTTTATCACCTTCTTTGATCCAAGAAACTAGTTCTTCTAGTTCTTTTAATTGATTGCCTTCTTCTCCGCGAATCATCGACAGTGTTAATGCGCCAACATCTTTTCCACGGGTCTTTCCAGCTATTTTGCCAATGCTACGAAT
>CEVX01050989.1_pt1 | contig 11521 bp, 10 predicted proteins | sample 356561 | NCBI WGS metagenome assembly CEVX01 (sample SAMEA2623886, study PRJEB7988) | marine metagenome | biome: marine biome (ENVO:00000447); feature: surface water layer (ENVO:00002042); material: "saline water (ENVO:00002010), including plankton (ENVO:xxxxxxxx)" | depth 5 m | reverse complement strand
CCTGCCTCAATACAAGCTTCCTGTATTTCACCCAAGATTACCTCAAAATCGTTTAAATCTTGAGTAGATAGAACATCAGCACAGACCAGTGGATTTTTTGTTTTGGGATTAATGGGAGGTTCAAGCGAACCGTTTCTTGTGTTAACTAAATAAAACTCCATTTCAGTAGCGGCGATGGCATTCCAACCTTTCTCAGTATACCCTTCCAAAGTTTTAGCTAGTGTATGTCGTGCATCACCAAGAAAGGTTTCACCACTTTCTTTGAACATCCAACATGGATAGAACAAGGGTGCATTCTGAAGCCACTTAAACCTAAAAGGTTCCCTACCTGTCGATGTGATATATCCGTCTTTATCGCCGGACCCAAAGACTAGCGGACTATTCTCAATATCCTCGCCAAATAGATCTACGTTTAAGGTGGATAAGGGTAGTCGGACTGACCTGTTCTCTAATTTTTTGAGACTTTTAATTGGAAGTATTTTGCCTCGAAGAATGCCATTTAAGTCTCCAACTGCCACTTGGATTGTTTTCGTCGATACCCTCGACATAGTCTCACCATCAATATTTGCTTCGACAATTTCATTCAATTTGTGATTTGTCTACATAACTTTTTAGCTAGTGTTAAATAACCTTAAAAGTTTGCTAGGCTGTTCTAAATCTCTTAATTATCTCACTGCTATTATTTTTAAATATCTTCGAAATATAATCTAGACTGGATCATAAATCACTCAGTTTTTGGACTGGCCTGGGCAGATTTACGTGCTATGGCGCTTTCCACATCTGTTACGCCCAATAATTGAGCCGCCAGGCGAATTATTGCATCTTCTTCACTATCACGAGCACCATCAGCCAATGCTACTTGCCACAAACCTTCGATAATTTGTTTGCGGTTCTCATAGGGTATGGTATTTTTGAGAGCTCGCGTAAAACGAACCGTGTCTGGCGCCTCTGCTTCAAGCTCTTCTGCATTTTCAATTGTAGAAATGGCCTTGTCTTCAGACATTTCATATTGCTGAATTAGTACATGCTTTATTGTTTCTATCTCACTTTTTTCATATTTTGAGTCAGATCTGGCAATCCTCACTAATAGTGCCGCCAAGGCAACATGTGACTCTTCTGTCGAGATGGGGTCTGGCTTCTCAGATAAAATTGATCGCAGGAAATTTGAAATCATATAAAACTCTTTTTTTATAGGTTTGTTTGAAATACTGGTATAATTTATACAAGTCGCGAAATATCTTTTGCTGCTTTAACAAAGTCTCGAAATAAGGGATGAGGGTCAAAAGGTTTTGACTTTAATTCTGGGTGAAATTGCACTCCAATGAACCATGGATGATCGCTCAGTTCTACAATTTCAGGCAGTCTCCCGTCTGGAGACATGCCAGAGAAGATTAATCCATTGGTTTCCAATTCTTTGCGGTAATTGACATCAACTTCATAACGGTGCCTGTGGCGTTCTTCTATAGCAGTAGAATTGTAGGCTCTTGCTACAGCTGAGCCTTCGGCCAACACTGCGGAATATGCTCCAAGACGCATAGTACCTCCTTTGTCATCTTCCACTTTTCGTGAAACGGTATGATTTCCTTGAACCCACTCTTTAAGGTGATAAATTATTGGTTCGAAACGACGCTTTCCGGCTTCATGGTCGAATTCTTCTGATCCAGCATTTTGTATTCCAGCAATATTCCGAGCAGCTTCAATTACAGCTGTTTGCATACCTAAGCAAATACCTAGATACGGAATTTTATGCTCTCGAGCAAATTTAGCAGCCATGATTTTTCCTTCGGTCCCGCGTTCACCAAAACCACCAGGTACTAAAATGGCGTGAAAGCCGGATAAATGGATTTCAGGATCTTCTTTTTCAAAAATTTCAGCATCTACCCATTTAATTTTAACTTCAAGTCTATTAGCCATGCCCCCGTGTGTAAGAGCTTCAGCGATAGATTTGTATGCATCTTCTAGTTGAGTGTATTTCCCAACTATAGCGACGTTTACATGTCCTTCTGTATTATTTAATCGGTCTTTAACGTCTTCCCACTTGGACAAATCAGGTTTGGGAGCTGGTGTAATACTAAAAGCATCAAGAACTGCTTGGTCTAAACCTTCGTTATGATAAGATATCGGTGCCTCGTAAATAGAATTTAAATCTTCAGCTGAGATAACACTTTCGGGACGCACGTTACAAAATAGAGCGAGCTTTGCACGCTCTTTTTGCGGGATTGATCCTTCCGAACGGCACACTAAAATATCTGGTGATATACCAATTGATCGCAACTCTTTGACGCTATGCTGTGTAGGTTTAGTTTTTAATTCGCCGCTTGCCTTTACAAATGGTAGCAAAGTTAAATGCATGAAAATGCATTCCCCTCTCTGCTTATCTTGTGAAAATTGCCTGATGGCTTCAAAGAATGGTAAGCCTTCAATGTCACCGACAGTGCCACCTATTTCGCAGAGCATAAAATCAACTTCATTTTCTCCAATTTTTATGAATTCTTTAATTTCATCGGTAACATGGGGAATAACCTGAATTGTCTTCCCTAGGTAATTACCTCTGCGCTCTTTCTCTAAGACAGTAGAGTAAATTCGTCCTGAAGATACTGAGTCTGTCATCCTTGCAGAAACTCCAGTAAACCTTTCATAATGACCAAGGTCTAGATCTGTCTCGGCACCATCATCTGTAACGAAAACTTCCCCATGCTCGAATGGGCTCATTGTGCCAGGGTCGACATTTAAGTACGGATCTAATTTCCTCAGCCTCACGCTGTAGCCTCTTGCTTGCAAGAGCGCACCCAGTGCAGCCGAAGCTAGCCCTTTACCAAGAGAAGAAACGACTCCGCCTGTGACGAATATAAATCTAGCCATAATCGAAGTGCTCCCATGTTCTTTGGTTTAACAATCTGACGCATTTAGTGCTGCAAAAGTCAGCAAAACCACAACTATCACGGGAGTTAAGTATAACAGGATTCGGTGACTTCTTGCAAGACGCGCCTGCCAATATGTTGATACAACTTAGAAATAGCTAATAAATAAATTACTAATCAGAACTGGGTACTAGGCTTTCGGATTGGCTTTTTGTAGGCGGTAATAATGAGTCGACATCCTCCATAGAGGGTTCAGACGTTTTGTCATTGCTCGACTGTACACCCAACCTGTCCATCACTGACGTTTCCGAGGATTTGTTTGCAGCTATGACAGTCAAAGTGATTGATGTGATTATAAACGATACAGCAAATATCCAAGTCAATTTGGTTAGTGCACTTGCTGCGGCTCTACCACTCATGACACCATCGCCACCGCCAGATCCCATGCCTAATCCACCGCCTTCGGACCTTTGGATAAGTACGACGCCAACCAAAGCCAAAGCCAACAGAAGGTGGACTGTTAAAACAATATTTTCCATAAATCCTAAACCTAATCGTATTTCGGAGCTAAATAGGTAAATTTACAGCATACCGCAAGAGCCAATTATAATAGTTTTACGATTATGTTCCGCACACGTAATAATGTTTTATCAAAATTAAAAAAATACTCCGTTTGTTTATAATACCGCTTTACAGCTTGTACCGAGGCGTTATACCGATGCGGTCGATTTTTTACTTGAAAGGTTATCCGATGGCAAATGTTGTTGTAGTGGGCGCACAATGGGGTGACGAGGGGAAAGGTAAGATTGTCGACTGGTTGAGTGAGAGGGCGGATGTGGTTGTGAGATTTCAAGGTGGACACAATGCAGGTCATACGCTGGTGGTTGAGGAAAAAATATATAAATTGCACGCGCTCCCATCTGGTGTTGTTCGAGAGGGAAAATTATCAATCATCGGTAACGGTGTAGTACTAGATCCATGGCACCTGTTAAGCGAGATAGAAATAATTAGAGCGCAAGGTGTTACGGTAAATTCTGATACTTTGAAAATTGCAGAAAATACTCCTTTGATTTTACCGGTGCATGGTGAATTAGACCGGGCAAGAGAGGCACAAACTGGAATTGCTAAAATCGGTACCACTGGTCGAGGTATTGGACCAGCTTATGAAGATAAAGTAGGAAGAAGAGCAGTGAGGGTCTCCGACCTCGCAGACGAAGCCACGTTGTCTAATCGAATTGACAGGCTTCTCCAGCATCATAACACTTTGCGAAAAGGAATGGAATTAGAACCAGTTGATAAAAACAGCCTTTTAGAAAAACTTCTCGATGTGGCCCCTATTATTTTAGAATACGCTGCCCCGGTATGGAAAATTTTGAACGATAAGCGAAAGTCGGGCCAACGCATTCTTTTTGAGGGTGCGCAAGGCGCTTTACTTGATATAGACTTTGGAACCTATCCATTTGTAACATCTTCCAATGTTATTGCTGGACAGGCCGCGACTGGTTCCGGTCTCGGGCCGGGCGGGATCGATTATGTTTTGGGAATAGTTAAGGCGTACACCACAAGAGTTGGGGAAGGGCCTTTTCCTACAGAATTAAATGATGAGCATGGTAACTTGCTTGGCGAACGCGGACATGAATTTGGCACTACTACTGGACGTAGGAGACGCTGTGGTTGGTTTGATGCTGCTCTTGTCCGCCAAACTTGCGCTACTTCAGGAGTAAATGGAATATCTTTAACTAAATTAGATGTATTAGATGGGTTTAAACGCATTAAAATCTGCGTAGGTTACAAGTTAGATAGCGAATTTCTAGATTATTTACCAATGGCAGCTGATCAACAGGCCCGGTGTGAGCCAGTTTATGAAGAAATGGATGGTTGGAGTGAAACTACTGAGGGAGCAAGGAGTTGGGCACAATTGCCAGCGGGAGCAATTAAATATGTTAGAAGAATTGAAGAGTTGATTGGGTGCCCTGTAGCGCTATTATCTACTTCACCGGAGCGTGAAGATACAATTCTAGTTAGGGACCCTTTTGAGGATTAATGAATATTAACTATAAAAATAGACGGCGCATATCGCTTTTTTTATTGCTAGTTGGATTGCCAGTGTATGTTATTGTAGCGATTAACATTTTAGCATTTTTTGAACGACCTTCGATTTTGCTCGAGGTTATTATTTATCTAAGCCTCGGAATTATTTGGGCTTTACCTTTTAAGTTTATATTTAAGGGTATAGGGCAAGCAGATCCTGAACAAACTGAATAAAACCAAATTCATATTTAATTATTGTATGTTTAAATTAGTGGGTTGCGAATAAGCCTGATCAAGGTTTAACTTATTTCATGTACAATCCAGCTCTGTTATTCGATGCCCCAATAACTCTTGTAGGTGGTGCAGAAGTTTCAGCTAAAAATTTTAGAGAAAGTATGCAATTTGCATCCACTGCTATTGCCGCGGATGGTGGCGCAAATACCTGTCTGAGATATGGAATAAACCCTGTAGCAGTAATTGGTGATCTTGACAGTATTGATGAATATTCGAAAACTCAAATTAAGCAGGATCTAATCCATTTTATAAGTGATCAAGACGACACTGATTTTGAAAAAGCACTAAAAAGAATACATGCTCCATTAATTCTTGGAGTTGGTTTTCTCGGAGATAGAGTGGATCATCAAATGGCGGCTCAAACTGCATTGGTAAAAAACTTTGATAAGAAGGTCGTTCTAATTGGAAGCCATGATTTAATTTTTTTAACTCCTCCAGACTTTTCATTAACTCTAGGAAATATGTGTCGGGTTTCACTTTACCCTATGGGGGAATGTTCTATCGGTTCTGTTGGTTTAAAATGGAACACTGAAGGCATAGAATTCTCGCCCTCAAGTACAATCGGAACATCAAATCACGCCACAAGAGACAAAATTGAACTTTACCCAAGCAAACCACTTGTCCTTACGATTGTTCCAAGAGAATTTTTGGCAGCAACTTGTTTAGCTTTAACATCTTCAAAGAATTGGCCTATTTGATACAGACGTAGGGCTATCCTCAGACCAAAATTAGATGTCATGATCATGTCTTAGCAATTGGGCACATTAACTGCTAAACCACCCATTGACGTTTCTTTGTACCTTTCGCTCATATCTTCACCAGTCTGTCGCATCGTTTCTATACACGCATCAAGTGGAATAATATGAGTTCCATCACCCCTCAAAGCTAGGCTGGCGGCAGAAATGGCTTTTATCGCACCCAGCCCATTTCGCTCAATGCATGGAACTTGTACAAGTCCTTTTACAGGATCACACGTCATCCCCAAATGATGTTCCAATGCTATTTCGGCTGCATTTTCAATTTGTTCTGGAGTGCCTCCATTGACTGCACAAAATCCAGCGGCAGCCATAGCACTCGCTGAACCGACTTCAGCCTGACAACCTGCTTCTGCTCCACTGATGGATGCATTGAATTTAACCAACCCACCAATAGCAGCAGCTGTTAAAAGAAAATCCTCAATCTTTTTTGGTGAACTGGTGGGAACGTGGTCTAGGTAATACCTAAGTACTGAAGGCACTACCCCTGCTGCGCCGTTTGTTGGGGCAGTTACGACTTGCCCTCCTGCCGCATTTTCTTCGTTGACGGCCATTGCATAGACACTCATCCAATCGTTAGTGGTGTGTGGAGGTGTTAGATTTTTACCTCTTTCAGAGATTAAAGCATCATAAATCCCCTTTGCTCTTCTTTTTACATTTAGGCCGCCTGGAAGCTGCCCAGTATTTTTTAGGCCACGCTCTATGCACATATTCATAGAGCTCCAAATTCTTGAAAGCTGGTTTGTTATTTGATTTTCGCTGTGGAAGGCTTTTTCATTTCCTCTTTTCATTTCTGCTATAGATTTCCCAGAATTTTGCGCCATTTCAAGCATTTCTGCTGCAGATTTAAACGGATAGGGCACAGGTGTCTCGGCCTCACTTTGCACTTGTGTAGAGACTTCTGATTTTGTGAGCACAAAACCTCCACCGATAGAAAAATATGTTTCCTCAAGTATTATGTCGTCCTGGGAGTCCGTACCATATAAAATCATTCCGTTTGGATGTTCATCTAGTCGGGGTCCGTAATCAAAAATTAGGTCTTCTGAAATGTTGAATTTCAATTTTCCAAGTCCATCTGGCGCTAAAAAATGTGTTGAATGAATTTGGCTTAGTGCGTCGCTGGCTTTTACTTCATCATAATTTTCTGGTGTGAAGCCTGCGAGGCCAAGTGTAATAGCTCTGTCTGTAGCATGGCCGATACCGGTAAATGCCAATGAGCCATGTAAACGACATCCCACGCCAACAAAATTGAATGGTGAGGCACGCATTAAATCCAGAAAATTATTTGCCGCTACCATTGGACCCATAGTATGTGAAGACGATGGTCCGATCCCAATTTTAAACATGTCAAATACTGAAACAAACATTAAAGAGTTCCTATACTTTTAAAAAATACAAAACATATTTCTTGATTTTTCTTCATAAAATTAATCTATCTTAGTTTTTATTACAGATTTGTGTTAAATATTACTTTTCTTTAATGCTAATGTATAAAACCTTTTAGCTTTATTATAGAAACGACTATTACTAGTGATGAATTGTCAATATAGAGTAAAGTCAGTCTAACACTCTTACTAACAATTTAACAAAACTAACAAAAAGGAATATAATGCTTACGGAGTTATCGCCTACCGAGCGGGCAAAATACCTTTGCGCAGAGAAAGCAGCAGAACTAGTCGAATCTGGTATGAAAGTTGGCCTTGGTACGGGTAGTACAGCATATTGGCTGGTAAAGCATTTAGGACGTAAAGTTCGGGATGAAGGCTTAGATATTGAGGGGGTGCCGACCTCTAGAAAAACAAGTGAATTAGCTAAATTAGAGGGTATCCCGCTTGTCACATTGGATCAAGCTGGTTGGCTGGACGTTACCATAGATGGAGCAGATGAGATAAATCCAAGTTTTAATTTAATTAAGGGCGGGGGGGGAGCCCACCTGCGTGAAAAAATAGTTGCGACTGCGTCTGACCAAATGATTGTAATCGCCGATTCATTGAAAAAAGTTTTTAAATTAGGTTCATTCCCCCTGCCTTTAGAGGTGGTGCAATATGGCTGTGAGTCTACAAAAACGCAGGTTATGCAATATCTAGTTAGAAATGGATATAAGTCCCCAAAGGTAATGTTTCGTGGCTCAAATGAGAAAAAATTTATTACAGATGAAGGAAATTTTATTTTAGATCTTCACTTAAATTCTATTTCTAACGAAGAAACTCTCGCAAATGATTTGAATCTAATACCTGGTGTATTGGAAAACGGTTTATTTATTAACATTTGTGACTGTGTGGTTTTCGCTGATGCAAACGAACTGGTCACTGTGAATTGGAAGGACGGTGATGATCGAAACTCTGGAAATGCATTTAATAACAACCCAATCGAGTGAATTTAATGAGTTTTGATTACGACTTATTTGTTATTGGCGGCGGCTCTGGAGGGGTTAGAGCTGCTCGGGTGTCTGCAGCTTTGGAAGGCAAAAGAGTAGCTTTAGCTGAGATGGATCGCTATGGTGGTACCTGCGTTATTCGAGGATGTGTACCTAAAAAACTCATGGTATTTGCCTCTGAGTTTTCCTCAATTTTTGCTGAGTCGCGAGAATACGGATGGGATCTGCCAAAAGATAATGGGCTAAATTGGACACAATTTTCAGGAAAACTATCCAACGAAGTATCTAGGCTGGAACACGTATATCGTAATTTATTAAAAAACTCAGGCGTTAAAACCTTCGATCAACATGCAAAAGTCGTGGATGAACATACTGTTGAGTTGGAAAATGGCGAATGTCTCACGTCAAGGTATATTCTGCTCGCAACCGGCGGAAAGCCTGATCTTCCTAATATACCCGGTATTGAAAATGTATTGACGTCAGACCAGATTTTTTCCTTAACCGATCTACCAAAAACAATGTTAATTGTTGGCGGTGGCTACATTGCATGCGAATTTGCTTCGATCTTCAACGGTTTTGGCTGCAAAATAACTCAATTTTGTAGAAGTGAGACCATTTTACGAGGCTTTGATAGCGAAACGACCGCTGTTGTCGCTGATCAAATGAAATCAAATGACATAGACTTACGATTTAGTATAAATGTGAGTAGTGTTGAGAAACATAAAAATGGTTTCCAGATTACAGATACTAATGGGCGGCATCAATTTTTTGAGCAGATATTGTTTGCCACGGGTAGAGTGCCAAATTCGCAAGGTTTGCACAATAAATCTACTGGATTAATCCTTGGTAGTAGAGGTGAGGTAGTAGTTGACGATTATTCCCAATCATCAATTAAATCAATTTATGCAATTGGCGATCTTACAGATCGAGCACCACTCACGCCAATTGCAATAAAAGAAGCGATGGCATTTGTCGAAACAATCTTTCACAATAATCCGACAAATTTAGACTATTCTAGCGTTCCAACTGCGGTCTTCACTAAACCCGAAATGGGTACAGTTGGTTTGAGTGAGGAAGTGGCAGATAAACGTGGGCCAATTGATATTTTTACAACATATTTTAGGCCAATGAAGACTAGTTTTGCTGATAATGATGATAAATCTTTTATAAAGTTGATAGTTTGCAAAAAAACAGACAAAGTCTTAGGTGTGCATATCGTCGCACCTGGAGCGGGAGAGATGGTGCAGATGGTGGCAATTGCGATAAAAATGGGGGCTACAAAAAAGGACTTTGATAGCACTTTAGCTGTCCATCCTACTATATCGGAAGAAATAGTAACTATGCAAAAACCGACGCGGAGTAGTTGAAATTTACTTTTTACTACCCAGTTATAAATAATCGTTCGCGAATAAAAAAGGAAAAGATAATGGCGGGTAATTCTGGCGGCCCTTGGGGCGGTGGATCTGACGGACCAAAGCGTCCGAGCAATGGAAGTGATGGTGGCAGGCCCCCAAAAAATAATAATCAGGGACAAATGCCTCCGGAAATTGACGATATGCTTAAGAAGGGCCAAGAACAACTTAGGGTTCTGATGGGCGGCGGCGGCAAAAAAGGTGGCCGTGGTTCAGGTGCTTCCGGTGACGGTGGCATGGGACGGAACGGTTTTGCACTAATTCTCTTGTTTCTTGCCGGGTTGTGGGCTTTTGCAAGTTTTTACACGGTTAAACCGGAAGAAAAATCGGTTGAGTTATTTTTAGGTAAATTCTCTTCCATCGGCAATCCCGGTCTTAACTTCGCCCCTTGGCCATTAGTTACCAAAGAGGTCTTGCCAGTCACTCGCGAGCAAAACGAGCAAATTGGTGTGGGTGGTCGTGGATCAGATGCGGGATTGATGCTGACGGGCGATGAAAACATCGTTGACATTGATTTTGAAGTAGTCTGGAATATCAAAGATCCGGCACAGTATTTGTTTAATTTACGTGACCCCCAAATAACAATAAGGGCCGTCGCTGAGTCCGCGATGCGTGAAATCATAGCACAATCAGAGTTGGCCCCGATATTGAACCGAGACCGGGGATCTATTGCTTCTAGATTACAAGAGTTAATACAACTGACTTTAGATAATTATGTTAGTGGAGTAAATGTTGTACGTGTTAACTTCGACAAAGCTGACCCGCCGGAACAGGTCATAGATGCTTTTAGGGAAGTTCAAGCAGCTGAACAAGAGCGTGACCGCCTAGAAAAACAGGCTGATGCTTATGCCAATAGAGTGTTGGCTCAGGCGAGGGGCGAAGCTGCTCAAACACTAGAGCAGGCTGAGGGTTATCGTGCACAGGTCGTTAATGGCGCGACTGGTGAAGCAAGTCGATTTACTGCGGTACTTCGTGAATACGAAAAAGCTCCTGAAGTCACAAGAAAACGTTTATATATTGAGACAATGGAAGAAATTTTTTCTGATGTGGAGAAAGTTATAATTGATGAAAAGAATGGTGGGCAAGGTGTGGTTCCGTATTTGCCGCTCAATGATTTGCGGCGGGAGAACAAGTAATGCGTAGAATTTCTTATATAATACCAGGCGTAGTTTTAGTTTTAGTTCTGGCACTGTCATCAATATTTATTGTTGATGAAAGGAATAAGGCTTTAGTTTTACAGTTCGGCAGAGTGGTGGCAATCAAGGAAGATCCTGGCCTATCATTTAAATTACCGTTCATTCAAAATGTTGTATATTATGAAGACCGGATTCTGAGCAGTGTTATTGATCCGTTAGAAGTTACTCCTTTGGACGACAGACGCTTAGTAGTGGATGCGTTTACTCGGTATCGTATCTCGGATGTTAATCAATTTCGGGAAGCTGTCGGTACTGGTGGCGAACTTGCTGCAGAAGGTCGATTGGACGGTATTTTCCGAAACGAATTGCGAGAGGTATTAGGTTCAGTTTCTTCAAATGACATTTTAAGTTCTGATCGTGCGCTTTTGATGGACCGTATATTGAGCGGAGCAAAGGTTAAAGGACGAGCAATAGGTATTGAAGTGATTGATGTCAGACTTAAGAGAACTGATCTACCTAGGCAAAATCTCGACGCAACTTTTGCAAGAATGCGTGCGGAACGAGAACGAGAAGCAGCTGATGAGATCGCCAGAGGAAACGAGGCGGCTCAGAGGGTAAGAGCTTTAGCCGATAGAACAGAGGTCGAAATCGTTTC
>CEVX01172390.1_pt1 | contig 11526 bp, 11 predicted proteins | sample 356561 | NCBI WGS metagenome assembly CEVX01 (sample SAMEA2623886, study PRJEB7988) | marine metagenome | biome: marine biome (ENVO:00000447); feature: surface water layer (ENVO:00002042); material: "saline water (ENVO:00002010), including plankton (ENVO:xxxxxxxx)" | depth 5 m | reverse complement strand
TCAACCATATTATTTTTTTTAATAATTTGTAATATTAATTTTTCTCAAAATAATATGAATTTAGATGTTCTTCAAGGAATCAAAAATCCAGACTTAATCGGAGATTCAATAAAACTTGAAAAAAACACATATTATGCATATAAAAAAATGGAAAAGGCTGCAAAAAAAGATGGTATAAACCTTAAAATTGTATCTGCTTACAGAGGATATGAAAGACAGAAATTTATATGGAATAAAAAGTATAAAAAATTTACTGAAGAAAATCTTTTAGAACCAATGCAAGCAATTAATGAAATTATAAGATTTTCCACAATACCTGGAACATCAAGGCATCATTGGGGAACTGAGATAGATATTATTGATGAAAATTATTCAGAAGAGATAAATGTTTTAATGAGTAGTAAATTTGAAAAAGAAGGTGTTTTTTTCAAAATTAAAAATTGGCTTAATCTAAATTCTGAAAAATTTGGATTTTATATAACCTACGACAACAATCCAGAAAGAAAAGGTTTCGAACATGAACCCTGGCACTACAGTTATGCTCCTATTTCAAAAAAAATGCTCTCATTATTTATAAAATCAGATTTAAAAAAACTTATTGTAAAAGATGAAATTAACGGATCTGATTTTTTTTCAGATGATTTTATTGAAAAATATAAAAGAGAATACATCCTAGATATAAATCCATTATTAAAATAATTAGTTCCTTCGATTATAATTATATTTGTTTAGAAACAAAAAATTATTAGAATTTTGGGCATTTCAAAAAAAGTAATTTTAATGATTCTTGATGGGTGGGGTCTAGGAAAAGATCCCAAAGTTTCAGCAATATATAAAGCTAAAACGCCCTTTATAGATTCTTTATACAAAAACTATCCTACAGCAAAGCTTACTACTTTTGGAGAAAGCGTAGGGCTTCCGAAGGGTCAGATGGGTAATAGTGAAGTTGGACACATAAACCTTGGTGCAGGAAGAATTGTGCACCAAGAGTTAGCTAAAATTAATATCGCTATAGAAAACAATACCTTTCAAAATCGACAAAACTTAAAAAATAGTTTAAAAACTGTTCAAAAAAGAAATAAAAAACTACACTTGATTGGGCTATTATCTGATGGTGGAGTTCACTCTCACATAAGTCACTTGGAGGGGTTACTTGATATGTGTGAAAAAATGAAAATAAGTAATATATATGTTCATGTATTTACGGATGGAAGAGATGTAGATCCTCAATCTGGAATAGATTTTATCTTAAGATTAAATAATAAAATTAAATCTTCTGGGGCAAAAATTGCAACAGTTATAGGTCGATACTTTGCAATGGACCGAGATAACAGATGGGAAAGAATAAAAAAATCATATGATCTTTTGACTAGAGGAATTGGAAAAAAATCAAATAATATTATAAATTCTATGTCTGAATCTTACAAAAATGGAATAAGTGACGAATTTATTGAACCAATTGTAATAACAGATGAAAATGGCAAACCTAATGGTTTAATTGAAGAAGAAGATCATGTTATTTTTTTTAATTTCAGGACTGATAGAGGAAGACAATTAACACGAGCATTGACACAAGAAGATTTTCCAGATTTTGAAATGAAAAAATTAAAGTTGAATTTTCTTACAATGACTAATTATGACGAATCTTTTACAGATTTAAATGTAATTTATAACTCAGAAAATTTAAAAGATACTTTAGGGGAAATACTAGAAAATAATAATAAAACTCAAATTAGAATTGCTGAAACTGAAAAATACCCACACGTGACATTTTTTTTTAACGGAGGAAGAGAAAAACCTTTTAAAAATGAAAATAGAATACTTTGTCCCTCTCCTAAAGTAGCTACTTATGATCTAAAACCAGAAATGAGTGCTATTCAAGTTAAAGATTCAATCATAAAAGAGATTAAAAAAAGCAATACTGATTTTATATGTTTAAACTTTGCTAACCCTGATATGGTTGGCCATACTGGTAATATTTCAGCTGCAATTAAAGCTTGTGAAGTTATTGATACTTGTAGTGAAGAAATTATTAAAAATGCTACAGAAAATAATTACTCGGTTATTGTAATTGCTGATCATGGAAATTGTGATATAATGAAGAACCCAGATGGTTCACCAAATACAGCTCATACCACAAATATGGTTCCGATTATTGTAGTAGATAAACAAATAAATAAAGTATTTAATGGAATATTAGGAGACATTGCTCCTACTATTTTAGATCTAATGAGTATTGAAAAACCAGAGCTAATGACTGGAAAATCTTTAATAAACTAATATGAAAAATATAATTATTGTTTTATGTACCTTTTTACTTTTTTCTTGTAAAACAAAACCTTCTGACTCTAAAAAAGAAGTAGAAATCAGTATTGAAAATAAAAAGGATTATATTGATATTGTCGGAGTATTTGAAAGAAAAGAATTAAACAATGAACCACATCTTAGTTGGTTTCAAGAAAACTATAATGATTATTCATTAGACGAATCTACTGCCGAGAAAATTAAACCACTAATAAAAGATATTGATATAACTGTTTTTATGGGAACTTGGTGTAGTGATAGTAGAAGAGATTCCCCAGCATTTTTTAAATTAATGGATTTTCTTAAAATAAAAGATCAAAAATTAGAATTAATCGCCATGACGTTAGAAAAAAATACTCCAGATAGTTTAGAAAAAGGTTTAGAGATTTATAACATCCCAACATTTATTTTTAAAAAAGATGGTAAAGAAATTAATAGAATTGTAGAATTTCCTATTGAAACTATAGAAAAAGATATTTTTAATATTCTAAGTGGTAAAAATTATAAAAATGCTTACGCTGATTTTTAATAATGGGTTTAATTAAATCAAAAGAGGAGATAGAACTAATTAGAGAAAGTGCTTTACTAGTTTCTAAAACTTTAGGAATGTTAGCTAATGAAATAAAACCTGGAATAAACACACTCCATCTAGATTCATTAGCTGAAACATTTATAAGAGATCACGATGCTATTCCAGGATTTTTAGGATTGTATGATTTTCCTAATACTTTATGCATTAGCCCTAATTCTCAAGTAGTTCATGGAATTCCTAACAAAAAGGAAATAAAAGAAGGAGATATTTTGTCAATAGATTGTGGTGTTTTAAAAAACGGTTACTATGGAGACCATGCATACACCTTTGAGGTTGGCGAAGTCAAAAGTGAAATTAAAAAATTATTAAAAGTCGCAAAAGAATCTCTTTACATTGGAATTGCTGAATTTAAAAAAGACAACAGAGTTGGAGATGTTGGTTATGCTATTCAACAGCATAATGAATCAAATGGTTACGGAGTAGTTAGAGAATTAGTTGGTCACGGCTTGGGTAAAGAGATGCATGAAAAACCAGAAATGCCAAATTATGGACGAAGAGGTTCAGGAAAAAAATTTAAAAATGGAATGGTGGTTGCTATTGAGCCGATGATCAATATGGGTAGTTATAAAATAAATCAATTAAAAGATGGATGGACTATTCTTACTTTAGATAATATGCCAAGCGTTCATTTTGAACATAATATTGCGATTATTAATGACAAACCTAATCTACTTTCTACATTTGATTATATATACGATTCCTTGGGCATTATAAGTGAAGAAGAAAATCAATTTAAATAACGAATAATTGGACTGGTTAATAAAAATTTTAATAAATAAAGTCCCACGACCTCAATTAATTTTTTGGAGTAAAGTCTTTAGGCCAATTATAGATTTTTATTTTAGAGGAAATGAATTTTATGATCCTATTAATAAAAAATCTTACAGAAAGTTTTTACCCTACGGATATGTGAACCAAAGACTAAATGCTCTAAGCCCCGGAACATTGTCCTTGGAAAGGCACCGTTTATTATGGCTTTATTTAAAAAATGAAACTGATTTTTTCAATTCTAAATTAAAAATTTTGCATATTGCTCCTGAGCAAGCATTTTTTAAGGTTTTAAAATCTTTAAATAATGATTTTTATATAACATTTGATTTAAATTCACCATTAGCAGATGTCAAAGGTGATATTTGTGACATGCCTTTTGAAGATAATTATTTTGATTTTATTCTATGTAATCATGTTTTAGAACATATAGAAGATGATAAAAAAGCAATGGAAGAATTGTACAGGGTTTTAGGTGATAACGGAACAGCAATTTTACAAGTCCCAATTGATTTAGAAAAAAAGAGGACTTATGAAGATTTCAATGTAAAAACTAAAAAAGAAAGAATGGATAAATTTGGTCAATATGATCATGTAAGAATATATGGCTTAGATTACTTCTCCAGACTTGAAAAAGTCGGATTTCATGTTAAAAAAAATAAATATGCAACTAGTTTTAATAAGGATGAAATAAAAAAAATGAGTATTGTAGAAAATGAAATAATTCCTGTATGTAAAAAAACTAATTTAAAATAAGCTTGTCAAAACCTTCATTTCTAAAAACTTGAACATTATTTTTTTTATCATAATAAACTATCATCACATCAATATTTTCAAGATTAGATATTAACGCTATAGACTTTTTCAATGGCATTGCCATAAAAGATGTAGCGTAAGCATCTGCAGTAATACAATCATCAGCTATAACCGAGGTGCCTAAAATATTTGTTTCATATGCATTTCCATTTTTTGGATTTATAGTATGAACTATTTTATTCCCATTTCTTTTGTCAATTATATATTTTCTATAATTACCAGAGCTAGCAAGTGCCTTATTTCTAAGCTCAATGCTTTCAATAAAATTATTTGATTTACTATTTAATGGGTCTATTATTCCAACTCTCCAAGGTGAGTTATTAACTTCATTAATTCCTTTAGCTACCATTTCTCCACCAATTTCAACTAAATGATTGGTTATATTATTTTTTTTAAGCATTTTCGAAATTTCATCTACACAATATCCTTTGGCAATAGCATTGAAATCTAAAAAAATGCCAGGATTATCTTTTAAAACTAAATTGTTTTTTAATGATACTTTTTCAAATCCAGTAAAATTCATTAAACTATCAATATTTACTAAATTTTGTTGACTATTTTCTGGACCTAAGCCATATGCTTTCACTAGAAGTCCAATTGTAGGATCAAAAAACCCATCTGTTGATTTCCAAATAAATTTTGACTTATTAAAAACTTTTTCAAAATGATAATCTACTTTGACAGAATCTATTCCACTATTTATTTTTGATATATCTGAGTGCTTAATATAAGTAGACATTGATTGATTGATTTCAAAAAATATTGAATTAGTCAAATAATCTATATTTTTAAGAGGTTTATTAGCACTGTATAAAATTTTAAATGAAGTTCCCAAGGCATTCCCTGTGTGAGAATAAATAGTAGGTTTATATTCATTTGCACAACTAATGAATAATAAAACAAAAAATATACTAGCTAATTTTTTCAATACCCTTAAAATTAACAACATAATCTGAATCTTTAAAAATTGGAAGTTCATAATTATCGGAATTTGCCAAACCTACTCCTGCAAAAAAAAGAGAAGCATTGAACTTCTTAGCATGCTCTTTTAAATGATCTATCTTATAAATTTCTACTTTATTGGGATTATCAGGATATAAAACAGCTTTTACAACTATAAAAAATAGTTTTTTATTTTTAAGACATACAAACTGAGGGTCTTTTTTTAATTTACTATTAACAGATAAAAATTCAAAACTATCTTTTTCAAGATCTTTTCCAACTATATTCATTGCAAGTTGATGTAGCTCTAATTCGCTGAGTGGCTTTGGGAGAATATTATCCACCAAAATCATCAAATCTGACATTTTCGGGTGGAACACCAAAATCATCAGCCATTTTTTCAATTGCCTGATTCATTAGTGGAGGTCCACAAAAATATACTTCAATATCCTCAGGAGCTTCGTGATGGATTAAATAATTGTCAATAAGAGTTTGGTGAACAAAACCTACAAATCCATCTCCTTTACCTTCTAAACCTTCTTTAACTTTCCATTCATCCTCTTTATTGGGCTCAGAAAGAGCTATATGAAATTTGAAATTAGGAAAATCTTTTTCTAAAGCTTTAAAATGGTCAATATAAAAAAGCTCTCTTTTAGATCTTCCACCATACCAAAAATTAACTTTTCTTCCAGTCTTTAAAGTTCTAAAAAGATGATATAAATGAGATCTCATTGGAGCCATTCCTGCTCCTCCACCAACATATAACATCTCTGATTCAGAATGATTTATAAAAAACTCGCCATAAGGTCCTGAAATAGTTACTTTATCCCCAGGCTTTTTTGAAAATATGTAAGAAGATGCTATTCCAGGATTTACATCCATCCACCCATTATTATTTCTATCCCAAGGTGGTGTTGCAATTCTTACGTTTAGCATTACTTGAGTTCCCTCTGCTGGGTATGACGCCATTGAATAAGCTCTTTCCACTAATTCAGGATTTTTCATTTTTAAATCCCAAAGTTTGAACTTATCCCATTCAAGATTAAATTTCTGCGGGTCATCTGGATGTTCGTCTGGATGAGCACTTATATCCATATCTTTATAATCGATTTCACATTCAGGAATTTCAATTTGAATATAGCCACCTGCTTTATAACCCATATCTTCTGGAATTTCTACAACAAACTCCTTAATAAAAGAAGCTACATTCCAGTTTCTAACAACTGTAGCTTCCCATTTTTTTATTCCAAAAACTTCTTCTGGAACTTCAATTACCATATTCTCTTTCACTTTAACCTGACATCCAAGTCTCCATCCTTCGGCAATTTCTTTTCTGCTAAAATGTGGAGATTCAGTTGGAAGAATTTCTCCACCACCCTCTTTTATGACACATTTACATTGAATACATGTACCCCCACCTCCACATGCTGAAGGTAAAAATATTTTATTATTTCCAAGAGTTGACAATAGTGTTCCCCCAGATGAGACTTCTACTTCATTTTCCCCATTTACTAGAAGAGTAACTGGTCCAGACGGAATAAGCTTGGCTTTAACACCTAAAAGCATTCCTACTAAAAGGAATAATACAAATGCAAAAGCTACAATACTAAATAAAATATATGTTGTTACCATAATAATTATAAATCAATTCCCATAAAACTCATAAATCCAATAGCCATTAAACCAGTAATTATAAACGTAATTCCTAAACCCCTAAGAGGTGCAGGAACGTTAGAATAGGCTATTTTTTCCCTAATAGCAGCAATTCCGACAATTGCTAAAAGCCAACCGACTCCAGAGCCAAAACCATATATAGCAGATTCGGTAATACCTGAAAAATCTTTTATTTGCATAAATAAGGAACCTCCTAAAATTGCACAATTCACAGCAATCAAAGGGAGGAAAATTCCCAACGCGCCATAAAGGGCAGGAGAAAATTTTTCAACAATCATTTCTACTAATTGAACCATCGATGCAATTACCGCAATAAACATAATAAAACTTAAAAAGCTTAAGTCAATATCGTTGTACTCAGAGCCCATCCATTTAAGAGCTCCAGGTTGCAAAACATACTGGTCAATTAAAAAATTTAAAGGGACAGTTATAGTCAAAACAAATATTACCGCAAAACCTAGACCTACGGCAGTTTTAACAGTTTTAGAAACAGCTAGATATGAGCACATTCCTAAAAAATATGCAAAAATCATATTTTCTATAAAAATACTTTTAATAAATAAATTTGCGTACTCTAACATATTTATCCTTTTTCAATTAAAGTTCTATTTCTTGATCTTTGAAACCAAATAATCACACCCACAATTATTAATGCCATAGGAGATAAAAGCATAAAGCCATTATTGACATAACCCATTTCGTATGCTGAATCCGGAATAATTTGATAACCAAGTAAATTTCCAGAACCAAAAAGTTCTCTTACAACAGCTACTAATATTAGTATAAATCCATATGCAGCGGCATTTCCGACCCCATCTAGAAAAGATCTCCATACTCCGTTTCCAAGTGCAAAAGCCTCTAATCTACCCATCACAATGCAGTTTGTAATTATAAGCCCTATAAAAATCGATAATTCCTTACTCACATCATAAGCATAAGCCCTTAATACTTGATCTACTAAAATTACCATTGATGCAACTACAACAAGCTGAACTATAATCCTTATTCTATTAGGAATCAAATCTCTTAATAAAGAAATTATTACGTTACTAGCTGCCATAACCGCAATAACTGATAAAGTCATTACTATAGCTGCTTTTAATTGTACAGTAATTGCTAATGCTGAACAAACACCTAAAACTTGGACAGTTATGGGATTATTATCATCCATTGGATCAGATAAAAGCGCTCTATTTTTTTTAGAAAATAACGGTTCACTAGTCTTGCTTAAGAACAGTATTAAAGGGTTGTTATTTTTTAATTTATTAATTGACATGTGCCTAATTTAAAGCTAATTGTTTTGATTTTAGAGAATTGAAATAAGGAGTATAATGTTGAATTCTTTCTTTTATCATATCAGAAACTCCATCTCCAGTGATTGTAGCTCCTGAAATTGCATCAACTTCATGATCATTTTTGTCTAAATTTGAAGGATCATTGTTTGTTTTTGATACAGTTATTCCCATTAGATTATTATTAGAATCAAATAGTTTTTCGTCAATAAATCTTTCTTTAAACCAATCTTGCGTAATTTCTGCACCCAGTCCAGCAGTCTCCCCAACATGATCAAATACAACACCTTTGATTGTGTTTAGATCTTCTTTTAAAGAAATGTAACCATAGATAGCGTTCCATAAGCCATTTCCCCTAATTGGTATAATATAATACCTGGAATTTTCAATATTAGCTACATATAACGGAAAATTTTGTTGATCAGCAGATTTTTTAAGTTCAAGAGCCAAAGTAATTTGAGAAAATGGATCTATAGATTCATTAATAGAACCATCATTTTTAAGAGCATATTTTGCCTCAATGTATTGATTAAATAAAACTTCAGCTGAATCTCTATCGGTCATTATTCCAACAGTAGATAAAATATTTTGCATTTTTTCTTTTCTAACATTTTCGTTCTGTAAATCTTTTAAAGATTGTGAAGTAAAAGCCAAAACTGTTGCTACAACTAACACCATAATGGCTGCAAATAAAAAAGTATATAAATTTGAATCTCTGTTCATATTATGCGATATTTATTACTGGTTTTTTCATTCTATTTAGTCTTCTTTTTACATTAGCTTCAACCACATAGTGATCTATTGTTGGAGCAAAAACATTCATTAGTAAAATAGCTAGCATTACACCTTCTGGATATGCTGGATTAAAAACCCTTATTAGAATACAAAACAATCCAACTAATAAACCATATATCCATTTACCTTTTACTGTTTGAGCAGCAGATACAGGATCTGTAGCCATAAAAACTACACCAAAAGCAAAACCACCAACCATTAAATGATTCATCCAATTAAAACTCATTAATTCATTTACGCCCCAAAGGTTAAACAACATACCCGTTAGGGCAGCACCGATTACACTTCCAAGCATTATTCTCCAACTTCCTACTCCAGTATATATTAAAATAAAAGCACCTAATAAAACCATTATAGTAGAGGTTTCAGCAATTGAACCAGGAATTGAACCCATAAACATTTCCATTGGTTGATAAGGTAACGAACTGGTCCCGGATGCTAACATTCCAAGAATTGTTTCACCTGAAACTCCATCAACATTCGATGCCTCAGAAACCCATACTTGATTTCCTGACATATATGTTGGATAAGCAAAAAAAGCAAATGCTCTTGCTGTTAAAGCTGGATTTAAAATATTCATTCCTGTTCCACCAAATGCTTCCTTTCCAATAAAAACTGCAAAGGCAACAGATAAACCAACCATCCACAATGGTATATCTACAGGCATGATCATTGGGATTAATAGTCCAGTAACCAAATATCCTTCATTTATTTCGTGCCCTCTAAAAACTGCAAAGGCAAATTCTATAGCTAATCCTACAATGTAAGACACTGCTATCATAGGAACTATTTTCATAGATCCATGCATCATCACATCAATAAATGTATAATCTAAATCAAGTTGTGAATAATATTGAAATCCAGTATTATAAATCCCATAAAAAAGTGCAGGAAGTAAAGCAATAATCACAGTAATCATTGTTCTTTTTAGATCTATAGCATCTCTTATGTGAGCTCCATGTTTAGTTGTATGGTTAGGAACAAAAAGAAAAGTATCAAATGCATTGAATGCTGGGGCAAATCTTTCCCACTTTTCTCCTTTATTAAAAGGTTTCTTTAAAGTATCTATTGTATTTCTAATATTCATATAATTTTATTAACCTACTTCTGAAATCATTAAGTCTAATCCCTGTCTAATTATATATTGTGCTTCTATTTTTGAAGAAGAAGAATAATCAATTAGAGAAAAATCTTCAGGCGCAACTTCGTAAATACCTAAACTTTCCATTTTTTCTATATTTCCTGCTATACATTCTTTTAATAACTGCATAGGTAAGATATCCATTGGAAAAACCTTTTCCATTTCTCCAGTAACTACAAAAGCTCTTTCTTCTCCATTTAAATTTGTATCTAAATCATATTCTTTGTTTGGAAACAACCAAGAAAAAGATGTTTTATACATGCTGGGTACTTTATTATTGATAAATGGGATCCAACCAAACATTCTATAATGATTACCTTCTCTTAAAACAGATAATGTGTTATTATAAAAACCTAAATAGTTGTCATGTTCAACCTTCGTACCACTTAATACATCTCCATTAATAATTCTAACAGCATCATTAATATTAATTCCAGCATCGTCTAATATTTGATTGAGTTGTGTTCCAACGATAGTCTTATAATATTTCGGATACTTAACAGGGGGTCCAGAAACAGCTACAGTTCTAATGGGATTATATATGCCTGTCATAAAATATCTACCAATAATTGCCACATCCTCTGCTCCCAAAGTCCATACTCTTTCCCCTGTATTTATTGGGTCAATGTGGTGAATTTGAACTCCCACATTTCCGGATGGATGTGGGCCGTTTATTTTGTGAATTTTTACACTTTCTATTTCACTTATAAAAGTTGAACTAGTATTATTTACACATATATTAATTTGTCCAGAGGTTAATTTTGATAATACATTAATTCCTTCCTTAAACTCTTCTTTTTGATCATCCAAAATTATTTGCAAATCAGCAGAAATTGGTGCGCTATTAAATCCTGAAACAAAAATGGACTTAGGATTATCAGATGGATTGGCAATTACATCATATGGCCTTTGTTTAACAAATGGCCAACATCCAGATTCCAATAAAATAGTTTTTATTTGGTCAGCATTTAAATCGGCAAAAATCTGAGGATTTGGGGTAATTAAATTTTGATTTTTTTCAACATCAATAATTATTTCTATAATTTTCCTTTTAGCTCCCCTTACAATATCTCTAATTGTACCATCAACAGGCGAACAAAATTTAATTCTTTCGTCTTTTTTGGAGAAAAACACAGTGCTACCTTGACTAACTTTTTCTCCAACTTTAAGAGCCATTCGAGGAATAATTAAGTGGAAGTCTG